>Ga0114946_10001642_pt1 | contig 15429 bp, 16 predicted proteins | sample WalLakDeSediment_FD_88676 | JGI IMG/M metagenome (GOLD analysis project Ga0114946, IMG submission 88676) | Lake sediment microbial communities from Walker lake, Nevada to study Microbial Dark Matter (Phase II) - Walker Lake 11/02/13 Deep Sediment | ecosystem: Environmental > Aquatic >... | reverse complement strand
TCAGCGATGAATTCGCGCTGACCAGGACCTGTCCAAGGAGCTTGTCACTGCTTACGGAGACGTGGCCACCCTCCCGTGGCGCGCCACGGCGTCGCAAAAGCGGGCTAATCGTAAGTGAATGCCGCAATACCGCGCAACAGCAAATGCGCCCGGACGCCGGCAAGTTTTCTTTCGCAGACAGTCTGTTAGCCAGAAACCCCGGCAAACAGGGTTATTGCGTCCCGCGCCAGGCGTGGTTCACGCCCGGCAGCCGCGCCAGCAGATCAGCGGGCAGCGCGGCGGCGGCCTGGCGCGCACGCCCGCCCTCGGTGGCTGCGTCGCAGGCCGGCAGTCTCGCCAGCGGCGCGCCGAGGCGATGCGCAAGCGTCGCGATGTTTTCCTCCAGCCGCGGCATCGCTGCCGCAAGCGGGTTAGCAACCCAGCCAGCCAGGTGCAGCCCGTCCGCACGGATGGCCTCCGCGGACAGCAAGGCGTGGTTCAGGCAGCCCAGCCGGAGGCCGACCACCAGCACGACGGGCAACTGCAGGCCGACCGCGACGTCCGCAAGCGAGCCGGAGTCGCCAAGCGGCACGCGCCAGCCGCCGGCGCCCTCGACCACGAGATACTCGGCGCCCGCGGCCGCAGCGCGACAGGCGGCCACCAGGTCCGCCGCCGCCAGGCGCGCGCCGGCCTCGGCGGCGGCGATATGCGGCGCGATCGCGGGCTCGAAGGCCACCGGATTGACGATCTCCAGCGATCGTGCGGCCGGCGCGACAGCCGCGAGCAGCTCGGCGTCCGCATTCACCAGGCGCCCCCCTGCGCGCCGGCAGCCCGCGGACACCGGCTTGCAGGCGGCCGCCTGGACGCCGGCCGCGCCGAGGCGCAGCAGCAAGGCCGCCGAGAACAATGTCTTGCCGACGCCGGTGTCGGTGCCGGTGACGAACACGCCGCGCATCAGCGCCGCCGCCCGATCCGCGCCAGTGGCACGGTGACCTCGCCGGTCTGCCCGGCGCCGCGTGGCTCGTCCGCCCAGGCGTGGCCGTAGACGATCTCCCACGTGGCGGGCAACCGCCCGTCTCGCCGGTAGCGCTCGTAATGGGCCTCGACGGCGGCGAGGCGCCGGTGCCCGGTGAGGCCGCGGCTGCGTCCGGAGGTGGCGTTGCGGGCGCCCATGGTCTTCAGGTCGCGCATGAGGCTGCGCACGTCCGGATAGGTCAGCGTCAGGTGCTCCATGTCCATGACCGGCTCGCCGAGCCCGGCGCGCAGGAGCGCATCGCCGAGGTCGTGCATATCGATGAAGCGGCTGACGTGCGTATGGCCGTCGGCCGCGCGCCAGGCCGCGCGCAGCTCCTTGAGCGTGTCCGGCCCGAAGCTCGTGAACAGCACCAGGCCGCCCGGGCGGAGCACGCGGCGAAACTCCCCGAACACCCGGTCGGGCTCGTTGCACCACTGCAGCATCAGGTTCGAGAACACGAGGTCCACCGAGGCATCGGCCAGCGGCAGCGCCGCGGCGTCGCCACAGACGGCGTCGAGCCGCCGCAGCCAGGGCCGGCGGCTGCGTGCGGCGCGCAGCATGCCCGGCGCGAGATCCAGCGCGACCAGCTCGGCGCGCCGGTAGTGGTGCAGAAGGGCGCGGGCGCCGTGTCCCGTGCCGCAGCCGGCATCCAGGATCCGCCGCGGGCGGATCCGGAACAGCTCGAGGCGCTCCAGCAGGCGCCGCAGGACCTCGGCCTGGATCACCGCCACGGCGTCGTAATTGCCGGCGGCCGCGTGGAAGGACGCCCGGACCCTGCCTGAGTCCAGCGCGAAGGGGTCGCCCGTCATGCCCCGCTCTCCTCGTCCAGCAGGAATTCGCTCAGCGCCGCGACAAACTCGGCGGGATGCGTGAGGAAGGGCGCGTGCGCGGCGCCCGGCAGCACCAGGACGCGTCCGTCGTGCACGCCCGCGGCCAGGCGCCGCCCGGCCTCGGCCGGCGTCAGCCGGTCTCGCTCCCCGGCGACGACGAGCACCGGCTGGCGCACCGCCGCCAGGCGAGCGCGCAGGTCGGTGCAGCCGAGGATCTCGAGTCCGCTGCGCAACGCTGCAGGGTCCGGGTCGCCATGCTCGGCGAGGGTCCGGCGCAGCTCGGCCAGCAGCGTGGCGGCATGCCGGTCGCCGCGCAGCTGGAGGGTCAGGAAATCACGCAACGTCTTGCGATGGTCCTCCGCCAGCGAGGCCGCGAAGCCCGCCAGGGTCGCGGCTGCCATCCCGCAGGGCCAGTCGGGCGCCGCGACGAAGCGTGGCGTCGTGGCCACCAGCACGAGCCGGCGGATCGCAGCGCCCGCGAGCGCGGCGGCCAGCGCGAGCTGGCCACCGAGGGACCAGCCGAGCCAGGCGGCGCCGGGCGGCACGGTGGCGGCGATCGCCGCGGCCGCCGACTCCAGCCCGAAGCTCTCCGGCGGCGCCGGGCTGCGGCCATGGCCGGGCAGGTCGATGCACGTGACGCGGAAGCGCTGGCCGAGCTCCGGCAGCAAGGTCGTCCAGGCGCCGGAATGAAGCCCCCAGCCGTGCAGCAGCACCAGGTCAGGTCCGTGCCCGCAGCTCTCCGCGTGCAGCTTCATGCGGGGAATTCTCCGCGCAGCGCCGGGATGCTCGCCAGCGCCGCCAGCAGCCGGTCGATGTCGGCCGGCTGGTGCGCGACCGAGAACGTGATGCGCAGCCGCGCAGAGCCGGCGGGCACGGTCGGCGGCCTGATCGGCGTGACCCAGAGGCCGGCGTCGAGCAGCGCCTCGGCGGCGGCCAGCGCGGCATGCGCATCGCCGGCGATGACGGGCTGGATCGGGGTCGTCGACGATGCGAGGCGCAGGCCGAGCGCGCCGGCGCCGGTGCGGAACCGGGTCACGAGCATGGCGAGGTGCTCACGGCGCCACTCCTCCTCGCGCGCGATCGCGAGCGCGACCCGCGTGGCGGCGGCGACCGGCGGCGGGGGCGCGGTCGTGTAGATATAGGTGCGCGCGCGCTGGATGAGCGTCTCGATCAGCGCCTCGCTGCCTGCCACGAAGGCGCCGAAGGTGCCGAAGGCCTTGCCGAGAGTGCCGACCAGGCCCGCGACCGACGTGGGCGCGAGGCCGGCGGCCGCCAGGCTGCCGCGCCCGTGCCGGCCCACGACGCCCAGCCCGTGGGCATCGTCGACCAGCAGGCCGGCGCCGGCCTCCGCGGCCACGCCCGCCAGCGCCTCGAGTGGCGCCGCGTCGCCGTCCATGCTGAACACGCCGTCCGTGACGATGAACTTGCGCCGGGCGTCGGCCGCGAGCCGCCGCGCCGCGGCCGCCGGGTCAGCATGGGCGAAGCGGCGCACGGTGGCGCCGGAGAGGCGGCTGGCATCGATGAGGGAGGCATGGTTGAGGCGGTCCTCCACGACCAGGTCGCCGCGTCCCGCCAGCGCGCAGACCAGGCCGAGGTTGGCCATGTACCCGGTGGAAAACAGCAGCGTGCGCGGGAAGCCGGTGAATTCCGCCAGCTCCTCCTCGAGCGCGTGGTGCTCGGTCGTGTGTCCCGTCACCAGGTGAGCGGCGCCGCTGCCGGCGCCCCACTCCCCGGCGGCCACGGCCATCGCGCGGGCGATGCGCGGGTCGCGCGCCAGGCCGAGATAGTCGTTGCTGCAGAACGCGAGGCAGCGGCGCCCGTCGACCACCAGTTCCGCCGGGCCGAGGCCGGCGTGCGGGCCGACGATCCTGCGTCGCCGGTAGAGCCCCTCCGCCTCGAGACGGTCGAGCCCGGTGTCGAAGAGCTCAGTTGCGGGCGGTGTCGGCACGGGTGTCCGCCGGCGCGGGTTCCGGCACGAGCCCCAGCCGCCTGAACAGCGCCATGTCACCGTCCGCGTCCGGGTTCGGCGTGGTCAGCAGCTTCTCGCCGTAGAAGATCGAGTTGGCGCCCGCGAAGAATGCCAGCGCCTGCAATTCAGCGCTCATTTCCGTGCGGCCCGCCGACAGCCGCAGGTGCGAGGCGGGCATCAGGATGCGCGCCACCGCGATCGTGCGGACGAACTCGAACGGGTCGAGGGGCTCGGCATCCGCGAGCGGTGTGCCCGGCACGCGCACGAGCTGATTGATCGGCACGCTCTCGGGCTGGGCGGGGAGCGTCGCGAGGGTGTGCAGCAAGGCCACGCGGTCCTCGCGCGTCTCGCCCATGCCCAGGATTCCCCCGCAGCAGACCTTGAGGCCGGCGTCGCGCACGTGCTGCAGGGTTGCCAGTCGATCCGCATAGGTGCGCGTCGTGATGATCTCCGGGTAGAAGGCCTCGGAGGTGTCGAGATTGTGGTTGTAGTAGTCCAGCCCGGCCTCGCGTAGCGCCTGCGCCTGCCCGGCGCTCAGCATTCCCAGCGTCGCGCAGGTCTCCAGGCCGAGCGCGCGCACCTGCCGCACCATCTCCGCGACGGCCGCAAGCTGTTTCGGCTTCGGATTGCGCCAGGCCGCGCCCATGCAGAAGCGCGTGGCGCCAGAGTCCCGCGCCGCGCGCGCGCGCGCCACGACCTGCGCCACCTCCAGCAGTGGATCGACGGGCAGCCCCGTGTCGTGACGGACGCTCTGCGGGCAATAGGCGCAATCCTCGGGGCAGGCGCCGGTCTTCACGGACAGCAGCGTGCTGACCTGCACCTGGTGATGCGGGAAGTTGTCGCGGTGTATGCCGTGAGCGCGGTAGAGCAGCTCGAACAGGGGCAAGTCGAACAGGGCGCGCACTTCTGCCAGGCGCCAGTCGGTGCGGGGTTCAGTCATGGCTGGTGGCTCGCTGTCGAGGCCTGTTTCGGGGCCGCGGGTGTGAATATCGGCACTTCGGCCCAAGGCCGATGCCGCTGCACAATGCGCCGGCAGTATTCGTGCGGCGGGAACAGGCTGTCAACCGGTGGAGCCCGGACGAGTTGACCATTACCTGGGGCGAGCATGCGTGCGCTGGCCCTGCGAGCTGTGTGGCGCGCCGGCTGGCTGGCTCGGGCTCTGCCCGGGCTGCCGCGCCGACCTGCCCTGGATCGGCGCCGCCTGCCGCGGCTGCGCGCGACCGCTCGCCGCGGGCGGGGACTGCGGCCGCTGCCGGCAGCACCGCCCCGCGTGGTCCCGGGCGATCGTGCCGCTGGCGTGGAGCTTCCCGGTGGATGCGCTCATCAGCAGGTTCAAGTACGGCGGCGCGCTGCATTACGGGGCATTGCTGGGCCGATTGCTGGCCGAACACTGCCGCCATCGCCGTCCGGACGCGATCGTCCCGGTGCCGCTCCACCCCGCGCGGCTCGCCGAGCGTGGCTTCAACCAGGCCCACGAGCTGGCGCGGCCGCTGGCGCGGCGCATCGGCGTGCCGATCCTCGACGATGTCTGCTGCCGGACCACGGCGACGCCGCCGCAGGCCGGCCTGGCGGCGCAGCAACGGTATCGCAACCTGCAGGGCGCCTTCTCGGCGTCGCAGCGCGTCCGCGGCATGCGCCTCGCGATCATCGACGACGTGATGACGACCGGCTCCACGCTGGAGTCCCTGGCGCTCGAGCTGCTGCGCGCCGGCGCGGCGACGGTCGAGGCCTGGGCCGTGGCGCGCGGCGGCACCGCTCAGGACGGCGCGAAGGTGTAGTCCAGCAGGATGCCGATGAATATCGCCATGCCGAAATAGTGGTTGTTGAGGAACGCCCGGAAGCAGTCCTGCGGCCGGCGCGCGCGGAGCAGGTACTGCTGCCACACGGACAGGCCCGCCGCGACGGCCAGCCCGGCCAGGTACCAGGCGCCGAAACCGGCCTGCTGGCCGATCAGCCAGAGGACGAGCAGCACGAGCACCTGCAATGCGGCGATGAGCTTGCGGTCGGCAGCGCCGAACAGGATCGCGGTGGAGCGGACCCCGAGCTTGATGTCGTCGTCCCGGTCGACCATCGCGTACATCGTGTCGTAGACGACGGCCCACAGGACCACGGCGATGAACATCAGCCAGGCCAGTTGCGACACGGTCCCGGTCTGCGCGGCGAACGCCATCGGCACGGACCAGCCGAACGAGGCGCCCAGCCAGATCTGCGGCAGGTGGGTGAAGCGCTTCAGGAAGGGATAGGCGATCGTCAGCACGGCGCCGACCAGCGCGAGCAGCACGGTGAGCCGGTTCATCGTCAGCACCAGCGCGAAGGCGGTGGCGCCCAGCGCGCCGGCCACCAGCAGCGCCTCCGACGGCGACACCGCGCCCCTGGCGAGCGGCCGCTCGCGGGTGCGTTCCACGTGCGGGTCGATGCGGCGATCCGCGAAGTCATTCATGACGCAACCCGCGGAGCGCATCAGCACGACGCCGGCGACGAACACCAGGAAAACCTTTGGATCGGGCCGCCCGGCGCCGGCCGTCCAGAGCGCCCAGAGGGTGGGCCAGAGCAGCAGCCATATGCCGATCGGCCGGTCCAGCCGCATGAGCAGCGCATATTCGCGCATCCGGTCTGCGCACCGGCGCACCGGACCCCGCCCGCTCAGGGGTTCCGGCATCGGGTCAGGCCCGGGAGGAAAATCTCGTAGATCAGCAGCGGGCCTGCGACGAGGCGGAACCGCGAGCGCCGCGCCCAGACCCATGCCGGCCGGATATCCGTGCCTTCGAGGGCAGGGGTAAACAGCGGGTGGGCGGGATTGGCGCGCGTGAACTCGAACGGCGAGCGCTGGATGCCGCCCCGTTCCAGCAGGGCGTCGCCGAGCGGGCGATCACCGAGCGCAGCGAGCCAGGGGTCGCCGGCCAGCGTTACGCCCGGGATCAGCGTGGTCGCACAGACACACAGGTTTTCGCCGCAGAACATGCGTACGCGTCGCGCGCGCGCCTCGTTGCCGTCCAGGAGCTCGCGCGCATCTCCGGGCACGCCCTCGGTGGCTTCCCCGAGGAGCTCGAGCCGAAAGCCCGGGCCGCAAGCCGCGCGCAGCCGCGATGTCAGCGAGCCCGAATCCTGCAGCCAGCCGCGCAGCTCCGGGTCATCGGGCAGCGCCCCGGGCGCATCGCCGGGAAGCCAGGTCAGTGGCGCGGCGATTTTCGCAGGCCGCATGGTGAGAGGGCTTTCGCTGGTCATGAGGCAGGTTGGCAACCGATGTAGGGGGGCATTATAGATGGGTTCGCGGCCGCTTTAGACTTGTCCATAGCGCGTTGCCGTGCCGATCCACCGGCGCGTGAGAGCGGCAACGCTCTCCGGGTGCCCCGTGAGCATTTGGTCGGCGAGTTTCCTGACCAGCGGCATCAGTTGCTGGTCGCGCACGAGATCCGCGACTTTCAGCCCGAGCAGGCCGGTCTGGCGGATGCCCAGCACCTCTCCCGGCCCGCGCAGTTCGAGGTCGGTGCGCGCGATCTCGAAGCCATCGTTGCTGTCGCGCATCGCGGCCAGCCGCGTCGTCGCCGTGGCCGAGAGCGGTGGCCTGTAGAGCAACAGGCAGGTCGCGTCATCCTCGCCGCGCCCGACACGGCCGCGCAACTGGTGTAGCTGCGCGAGGCCCATGCGCTCCGCGTTCTCGATGATCATCAGGCTGGCGCGCGGCACGTCCACGCCCACCTCGATGACGGTCGTGGCGACCAGCAGGTGGATCTCGCCCGCCTTGAAGGCGCGCATGATCCGCTCCTTGTCCGCGGGTCGCAGCCGCCCGTGGATCAGGCCGATGGACAGCTCCGGCAGCGTCTCTACGAGCAGGGCAGCAGTGTCCTCCGCAGCCTGCGCCTGCAGCTGGTCCGATTCCTCGATCAGCGGGCAGACCCAGTAGGCCTGCCGGCCTGCCGCGCAGGCCTCGCGGATGCGCGTGATGACCTCCGCGCGGCGCGACTCCGGCATGGCGACCGTGCGGACGCGGCCGCGCCCCGGCGGCAGCTCGTCGATGATCGAAGTGTCGAGGTCGGCGTAGGTCGCCATCGCGAGCGTGCGCGGAATCGGCGTTGCCGTCATGACGAGCTGGTGGGGGCGTCGCCCCGCCTCGGAGCCCTTGTCCGTCAGCGCGAGCCGCTGGTGCACGCCGAAGCGATGCTGCTCATCGATGATCGCGAGCGCGAGCCGGGCAAACTCGACGCCCTCCTGGAACAGCGCGTGGGTTCCCACGGCGACCGCGGCCTCTCCGGAGGCGAGTCGCGCCAGCGCCGTGCGGCGCTCGGCGGCCGACTGCGACCCGGACAACCAGCACAGGCCGATGCCCAGCGGCTCGAGCCAGGTGCGGAAGTTGGCATGGTGCTGCTCGCCAAGCAGCTCGGTGGGCGCCATCACGGCGGCCTGCGCGCCGGACGCGACGGCCTGCAGCGCGGCGGCGGCCGCCACCACGGTCTTGCCGCTGCCGACGTCGCCCTGCACGAGCCGCATCATCGGCACCGGCCGCGCGAGATCGCCGCGCACCTCGGCGATGACGCGCCGTTGCGCCCCGGTCAGCGCAAACGGCAGCCCGTGGATGAAGCGCTCGACCAGGTCGTCACCGACCAGCGGCCACGCCGACCTGCGCCGCGCGCGATGCCGCAAGGCGCGCATCGCCAGCTGGTGGGCCAGCAATTCCTCCAGCGCGAGGCGGCGCCGGGCCGGGTGCTCCGCGGCCTCGAGGGCCGCGATATCGGCATCCGGTGGCGGCCGATGCAGGATGCGCAACGCGTCTCCGAGCGTCGGCAGCCCGTGTCCGGCGAGCGCCCCCGGCGGCAGCAGGTCCGGCGGCCCATTGCCGAGCGCGCCCAGAGCAAGCCGCACGAGTTGCCGGATCCGGCCTTGCGCCAGGCCCTCCGTGCCCGGATAAATCGGGGTCAGGGCGGCCTCCTCCGGATCCCCTTCCGCATCGACGCGCTGGAACTCCGGATGCACCATCTCCAGGCCACGTTGCCCGGCGCGCACCTCGCCGAAACAGCGCAGCCGCACGCCGCGGCCCAGCGCCTGCTGCTGGCGCGCGGTGAAATGAAAGAAACGCAGCGTCAGCATGCCGGTCGAGTCGCCGAACGCGACGACCAGCATGGGCCGCCGGCGCCGCACGACCTCCGCGAGCAGGATTTCGCCCTCGATCACCGCCCGCTGGCCGGGCCGCAGGGCGCCGATCGGCACGACGCGGGTCCGATCCTCGTAACGCAGGGGCAGCAGGAATGCCAGGTCCTCGACCGTGCGGACACCCAGCCGCTCCAGCCGCGCGGCGAGCGCGGGACCCACGCCGTTGAGGCGCGTAACCGGATCTTCAGGCGCCAGGGTCAAGCGTTCGGCCGGCGGCTCAGTTCCCGGGTACCAGGATGGCATCCACTTCGACGCGGGCGCCCTTTGGCAGCGCCGTCACTTGCACGGTCACGCGCGCCGGGTAAGGCGGCTGCAGGACCTCCTCCATCACGCGGTTGACCACGCCGAAGTCGTCGAGGTCCGTGAGGAAGACGGTGAACCGGACGGCGTCGGCGAGCGTCGCACCCGCGGCCGCGGCGACGGCCGCGAGATTGCTGAAGACCTGGCGCACCTCCGCCTCGATGTCTCCCTCCACCAGCTTCATGGTGGCCGGGTCGAGTGGTATCTGGCCGGACAACCAGACGGCCCCGCCTGCGGCGACGGCCTGCGAGTAGGTTCCGATGGCGGCCGGCGCCTCCCGGGTGGCGATCGTGCGACGGGTCATGGTGTCTCCTTCAGGTATTGGTGCGCGTGACGGTCAGCACGTCCGGCATCGCGCGGATGCTTCGCAGCACGCGCTCCAGCTGCTCGCGGCCGTCGACCTGCAGCAGGAAGATCAGCGACGAGCTGTCGCCGTCGCGCTCCACGACCTGGACATGCTCGATGTTCGTCTCGGACGAGGAGATGTTCGCCGCCACCGCGGCGAGGACTCCGAGCCGGTTGCGGACCTCGGCGCGGATCTCGACGGGGAAGGTCCGCTTGAGCTTTCGCTCCCACTCCACCGCCAGCCACTTGTCGGGCTGCTTGCGGAATTCCGCCAGGTTGCCGCAGTCGTCGCGATGGATGACGATGCCGCGGCCGGCGCTGAGGTAGCCGAAAATGGTGTCGCCCGGGATGGGATGGCAGCAGCGTCCGTAGGTGACCACCATGCCCTCGGTGCCGGCGATCGTGAGCGGCGCGGCCTGGCCGCTGCCGGCCTCGCCCGCCTCTTCCGGCAACAGGCGCCGGGCGACGAGCGAAGCCATGCGCTCGCCGAGCCCGATCTGCTCGTAAAGCTCCTGGACATTATTGCAGCCGAGCAGGTCGAGCGCTGCGCGCATGCGCTCGTCCGGCACCTTGCGGATCGTGAGATTGAATTCACGCAGCGCGTTGTCCAGCAGGCGCTTGCCGAGATCTGCGGCCTCGTGGTGCTGCAGGTTCTTGAGGAAGCCGCGGATGGCCATACGCGCCTTCGCAGTAACGACGAAATTCACCCAGGCAGGATTGGGGGATGCACCTCGCGCAGTGACGATCTGCACCGTCTGGCCGTTCTTCAGCGTGGTCCGCAGCGGCACCGGGCGCCGATCGATGCGCGCCGCTACGCACCGATTGCCCACGCCGGTGTGGACGGCGTAGGCAAAGTCGACGCAGGTGGCGCCGCGCGGGAGGCGGATGATGTCGCCCTTGGGAGTGAATACATAGACCTTGTCCGGGAACAGGTCGATCTTGACGCTCTCGAGAAATTCCTCTGAGGTGCCGCCCTCTTCCATCTCCATCAGGTTCGCAAGCCACTCGCGCGCCCGCACCTGCGGCTGCGCCGCGGACGGGCCGCCGCTCTTGTACAGCCAGTGTGCCGCGATCCCCGATTCCGCGACGCGGTCCATGTCGTCGGTGCGAATCTGCACCTCGCAGGGCAGGCCTCCGGGGCCGAAAAGCGTCGTGTGCAACGACTGGTAGCCGTTCACGCGCGGGATCGCGATGTAGTCCTTGAAACGGCCTGGCATCGGCTTGTAGCACTTGTGGACGATGCCGAGCGCGCGGTAGCAGTTGTCGACGGTGTCCACCACGATGCGGAGTCCGTATACGTCGACGATCTCATTGAGCACACGTTTCTTGTCGCGCATCTTGCGATAGATGCTGTAGATGTGTTTCTCGCGCCCGCCCACGCGCGCGTCGATGTGCGCCTCGCCGAGACTCGCATCGAAGCGCTTGCTGATCTTCTGGATGATCTGTTTCTGTGTCCCCTGGGCGCGCTTCAGGGCGCGCTCGAGCACGCGATAGCGATAGGGGTGGAGGCAGCGGAAGCCGAGATCCTCGAGCTCGAGCCGGATCGCGTTCATGCCGAGGCGGTTGGCGATCGGCGCATAGATCTCGAGCGTTTCACGAGCGATGCGACGGCGCTTCTCCGGCGGCATGATCCACAGCGTGCGCATGTTGTGGGTGCGGTCCGCGAGCTTGACGAGAATCACGCGGATGTCGCCGACCATCGCCAGCAGCATCTTGCGGAAGCTCTCGGCCTGGGCCTCGGCGCGGCTGCGGAACTCGATCTTGTCCAGCTTGCTGACACCGTCCACGAGCTCGGCGACTTCGCCCCCGAACAGCGAGGCGATGTGATCCTTGGGGACGCCCGTGTCCTCGATGACATCGTGCAGCAGCGCCGCCATCAGCGTCTGGGCGTCAAGCTTCAGCTCGGCGAGAATGGTGGCGACGGCGACAGGGTGCGAAATGTATGGCTCGCCCGAGTAGCGCTGCTGGCCCTCGTGGGCCTTGGCGGCGAACTCGTATGCGCGCATGACCTGCTGGGCCTGCTCGGCCGACAGGTAGCGCTGCATCCTGCGGTTAAGGCGGTCGAGCCCAATGGAGCGCTTCCTCTTCGGCAGTCGAGCCAGGAAGGAAGCGGCGTAGTCCACGGGCGCAGACTCCCTTCGTCAGTCTCCCATCGGAGGGATGGGACGGTCGAAGGGTTCGGGCTCGCGCTGAACTACCGGCGGATCCGGCTCGTTGAGAATGCCATGGCCGATGGCGCCGTTGGCGATCTCGCGCAACGCGACGACCGTCGCCTTGTCGTTCTCCCACTCGAGTTTGGAAGGCGCGCCGTTGGTGAGCTGGCGCGCGCGCCGGGAGGCGATCAGGACGAGGTCGAACAGGTTGTCGACATTACGCATACAGTCTTCGACGGTGATCCGGGCCATGTTTCTCTCTGTAAGCGGTAAGGCCCCGGTGTCGGAGCTAGCGTTCCATACTAACGGAAGTCCTGCTGGCGCTGCCAGTACGACGACGCCCCGGCCCGCTGCTCAGGCCAACAGCGCCGCGAGCGCGGGTTCGAGCTCCGGGCGGTCGGCCCGGCTGGCCTCCCCGCGGCCACGGACGATATCCGAAAGGGCCTGCAGGGCGGTCGAGAAATCGTCGTTGATCACGACGAACTGGAACTCGCTCCAGTGCGACATGTCGGTGGCGGCGTCCGCGAGGCGCCTCCGGATGACCGTCTCGCTGTCGGTCCCACGGCCGCGCAGGCGCCGCTCCAGTTCAGCCCGCGAGGGCGGCAGGATGAAGATGCTCGCCGCTTCCGGCATCGCGGCACGCACTTGCCGGGCGCCTTGCCAGTCGATTTCCAGCACGACGCCGTGGCCGTCCGCGAGCAGGGACTCGACCTGTCCCCGCGCGGTCCCGTAGTCATTGTCGAACACGCGCGCGTGCTCGAGGAACGCGTGGTCCTCGAGCATCTGCTGGAAACCCTCGGGCGTGACGAAGAAGTAGTGTTGCCCGTGGTGCTCGCCGGGGCGCTGCGCACGGGTGGTGTAGGAGATCGAGAAACGCAGGTCAGGCTCTCTCTCCATCAGGGCGCGCACGAGACTGGTCTTGCCGGCGCCCGAGGGCGCGGAGATCACGAACAGGCGATTTTGCGCATTCAACCCGGCGTCACTCGATGTTCTGGACCTGTTCCCGCATCTGCTCGATCAGCACCTTGAGCTCCACGGCGATGCGGGTGGTCTCCGTGTCCAGGGACTTCGACCCGAGCGTGTTCGCCTCACGGTTGAACTCCTGCATGAGGAAGTCGAGCCGCCGGCCGTTCGCCTCGTCATCCCCGGTGGAGAGGATGCGTCGCACCTCGGCGACGTGACTGCCGAGGCGATCGATTTCCTCGTCCACGTCCATCTTGCCGAGCTGGATCGCGAGTTCCTGCTCGAGGCGCTGCGGCTCGGTTTTCAGGTCCAGCCCGGCGAGGCGGTCCAGCAGGCGCGTCCTGAGCGAGGCGCGGATCGCAGGCAGGGACTCGCGCACCTCGACCATAAGGCCGGCCACGGCCTCGCAGCGTTCCGCAAGCGCGACGGCAAGCCGTTCGCCCTCGCGGCGCCGCGCGGCGTCGAGTTCGTCGAGCGCCTGCGCCAGGACGGTTGACGCCAGCTCGGCGACGGGCTCGAGGTCTCGTTCCTGCTCGCGGACGACCCCGGGCCAGCGCAGGAGGTCGATCGTGCCCGGCATGGCGAGCTCCCCGACCCTGGTGCGAATCCTGGCGGCCGCTTCCGTCACGCGCTCGGCGAGGACCATGTCCAGTGCGAGCTCGCGGTCCCCGGCCGCCTCCCACTTGACGCGTAGCGTGCAATCTACTTTGCCACGCTTGAGGCGGGCTGCGACCTGCTGGCGAAACCGGGTCTCGAGCGCGCGCAGGTCCTCCGGGAGTCGCTGGCTGATCTCGAGGTAACGGTGGTTGACGGAGCGCAGCTCCCACGCGACTGAGCCCCAGGGCGCGTCGCACTCTGTGCGTGCGAAACCGGTCATGCTCCGGATCATTACTGCGTTTCCATGCCGCGCTGCGCTTATACTTGCCGCCGTCCGCGCTCAGGGCGGGCGCGTAGTCTAGCAGAAGGCCGGGGAACGAATTGCGCTTTGAAACTGCTGAGGTCAGTCTCCTCGGTGATCGTGAAGAGAACCAGGATCGTGCCGCCATCCGCACGGCTGGCGGGCACCTGTTGCTCGTCGTGGCCGATGGCATGGGCGGGCACGCGGGTGGCGCGCTGGCGGCCGAGGTGGCGGTGAAGTCGCTGTGCGCCAGTTTCGCCGGCCTGTGGCCGCAGGGTGACTGGCAGGCGTTCCTGCGGGGCGCGCTGGAGGCGGCGCACGACGCGGTCGTCGACGTCGGGGAAAAAGAGGGCATCAACAGCAGGCCTCGTGCGACCTGTGCGGTTTGCCTGGTGAGCGATGGCCGAGCGGCCTGGGCGCATGTCGGCGATTCCCGCATTTACCTTGCGCGCGAGGGCGCGGTCGTGACCCGGACCCGGGACCACACGCCGATCGAGGGTCTGCTGCAGGACGGGCTGATCAGCGAGGAAGAGGTCGCGGGCCATCCCATGCGCCACTACGTCGAGTACTGTCTCGGCGGCATCGCCGAGCGGCCGCTGATCACGGTTTCGGAGCCCGAGCCGCTCGCGCCGGGCGATCTTCTGCTGGTGTGCTCCGACGGCCTCTGGTCGGGCGTCAGTGACCGCGACATCGGCGTCGGCCCGGATGCGGAGACGGCGCTTGCGGACTGGCTGACGCGCATCGCGAGTCGCGCCGTGCGCGTCGGCACGCCCCACAGCGACAACACTACCGCCGTGGCCCTCCGGGTGCTGGCGGACTGACCGGCTTCGAGGGAGTTTATTGTGGTGAGACCCAGCGACCGACGTCCGGACGAGCTTCGCGCAGTGCACTTCGAACGCGGTTATCAGCGTTACGCGGAGGGCTCCGTGCTCATCGAGTTCGGCCTGACGCGCGTGCTGTGCTCGGCAAGCGTGGAAGACCGGGTGCCGCCGTTCCTGAAGGGGCAGGGCCAGGGCTGGGTTACGGCCGAGTACGGCATGCTGCCCCGCTCTACCCACACCCGCAACGCCCGCGAGGCCGCGCGCGGCCGGCAGGGGGGCAGGACGCTCGAGATCCAGCGCCTGATCGGCCGCAGCCTCAGGGCGGTGCTCGACCTGAGGGCGCTCGGCGAGCGCACGGTGACCATCGATTGCGATGTGCTGCAGGCGGACGGCGGGACGCGCACCGCCGCGATCACCGGCGCCTACGTCGCGCTCGTGGAGGCCGTGCGCCGGCTGGAGAAAGCCGGCACGCTGCGCAGCCATCCGCTGCATGGCCAGGTGGCCGCGGTGTCCGTCGGGCTTTACCGCGGTGTTCCGGTGCTGGACTTGGATTATGCGGAGGACGTGGAGGCCGAGACCGACATGAACGTCGTTATGAACGACGCCGGGGCCTTCGTCGAGATCCAGGGCACGGCTGAAGGGCATGCGTTTCGTCGTTCCGAGCTGGACCAGTTGCTGGACCTGGCGGCGGGCGGTGTCACGGACCTGCTCAGGCTCCAGCGGGAGGCGCTGGAAGCGTGACCCTGACCGACCGCCGCCTCGTGCTGGCGACTGGCAACCCGGGCAAGGTGCGCGAGATTTCCGCGCTGCTTGCGCCGGCGGGTGTCACCATCGTCGCGCAGGCCGAGTTCGGGCTCGAATCGGCCGAGGAAACCGGCGCGACTTTTATCGAGAATGCCATCCTTAAGGCGCGGCACGCCGCCGCGGGCAGCGGGCTGCCGGCGATCGCCGATGACTCGGGACTCGTGGTCGACGCGCTGGGCGGAGCGCCGGGGATACGCTCCGCGC
>Ga0114946_10001641_pt1 | contig 15429 bp, 12 predicted proteins | sample WalLakDeSediment_FD_88676 | JGI IMG/M metagenome (GOLD analysis project Ga0114946, IMG submission 88676) | Lake sediment microbial communities from Walker lake, Nevada to study Microbial Dark Matter (Phase II) - Walker Lake 11/02/13 Deep Sediment | ecosystem: Environmental > Aquatic >... | reverse complement strand
CTGCCACGACCGGGACGAGAACGCCGCGGCCATGGTGAAATGGCTCGGCTACGGCCGCTATCGGGCCGATGCATCTGGGACCACGCAGGACGTCGCCGCCGGACGGTCGGAGACGCAAAACGCGTAAGACCCGCCGATAGGGCGGGCTCGCTGCAATGAGTCAAGAATCCCGCGAGTTCATTCCCGGGAGTGTCAATGGAAGGAGATCTCATCCAGGTCCGTCCAGGAGAAAACCTCCCCGCTGACGGTGTCGTGCAGGACGGCGAAAGCAAGCTGAATGAAGCCGTGATCACCGGCGAGTCCCGTCCTGTGGGGAAGAAGGCCGGGGATGAGGTCATTGCCGGCACTCTGAATGGAGACGGTTCTCTCCGGATCGAGGTCAGGGGGACCGGGGAGGAGACGAAGCTATCGGGAATCATGCGGCTGGTTTCGGAGGCCCAGGAGTCGAAGTCCAGGGCCCAGCACCTGGCAGACCGGGCAGCCCGGCTTCTCACGGGTGTGGCAGTGGCGTCGGGAGCGCTGACCCTGCTGGTGTGGCAGCTTGTCGGCGCCGACATCGACTTCTCCATCATCCGAATGACGACGGTTCTGGTCATCGTTTGCCCCCACGCCCTGGGGTTGGCCGTACCCCTGGTGGTGGCCATCTCCACCAGCCTCGGCGCCCAGAACGGGCTCCTGGTTCGGGATCGCCGGGGCCTGGAGGAAGCCCGCAAGATGGAGGTGGTCGTGTTCGACAAGACGGGGACGCTGACCCTCGGTGAGTTCCGGGTAGTGGAGATGGCTGCGGCGGAAGGCTGGTCCGATGCGGATGCCCTGCGGATCGCAGCCGGTGTCGAATCGGAGTCGGAGCATCGAGGTGGCCATGCTCACCGGCGACGCGAAGGCCGTGGCCCGAGCCGTGGCGGATGAACTGGGAATCGACACGGTGTTCGCCGAGGTGCTGCCGGAGGACAAAGCCTCGAAGATCGAGGAACTCCAGGAAGGTGGGAGGAAGGTGGCCATGGTGGGCGACGGCGTGAATGACGCGCCGGCCCTCGCCACCGCCGACATCGGGATCGCCATCGGTGCGGGAACGGACGTGGCCGTGGAGGTCGGGCACATCGTACTGGTCCGCTCCGACCCCCGGGACATCCCGCGGATCGTTTCCCTCTCCCGGGCCACGTACCGGAAGATGCTGCAGAACCTGTGGTGGGCGGCAGGCTACAACATCGTAGCCATTCCACTGGCGGCAGGCGTCCTGGCCACCTGGGGGATCCTTCTGTCCCCGGCGGTGGGAGCCGTTCTTATGTCAGCCAGCACGGTCATCGTGGCGGTCAACGCCCAGCTCTTGAGAAGGACGCGACTATAGGGGGGTCAATCCCAGCGGGGAGCAGTTGCGTGTCCCCCGGGATGGTGCAAACCCCGGTGACTTCGGGGGGCACTTCCACTATTATTCAGAGCGAAAATGATTCTTGTTTATTGCACTGGTTAAGCGAAAAGGTCCGCTCAGATGCCCAGACGGCGGCTTGTCAAGCGCGAGAAGAAAGGGGTTCCCGAATACACCTGTTTGGGATGCCCCCTCACGAAGAGCCATTCCCTGTGGTGCCACAGGCTATGCACGCCCCAAAACGGCGTCGGTTACTGCGGGCGGGTCGCTCCCCATGGCGTCACCGGCCGGACGCAAGAGGCCATCCTCCGGTTCAAGGCGGCTCAGGCGCGGCGGGAAAGCTCGGTGATCTGACAACGGCAGCAGAGGGCAGGTTCCCGTCTCCTTCTCCCACATGCTCCATGGGCGGTCACCGCCGTCCGGTGGTGGAGGTGCGGGGCTTTCTTCGAGCCCCCTCTTCTCGGCGTCACCCCTCCAACAAGTACTCCACGGTTGTCACCACTCTGACCGTCTTGAAGAGTTGGCTCTCTTCCTGCTGTCCCGGAGCTGGATCCCTGGGAAGAATCTGGAAGACCCCCTGGTTGGCTCGCCGGATCTTGCCCACGCGGCTCCCTGAAGCGGCAGCGAATTCCTCCGCGGCTTCCCTGGCACGGTTCGTGGCCTCGGCGAGCATCTCCGGCTTCAGGTCATTGAGGCGGGTGTAAAGGTAGGTGGGCCCGCCGGGACCATATTCCTGTCCTGAGGTGAACACCACGCCGGCGTCCACCAGGTTTCCGACCCGCTGGCTGGTGGCCCACAAGAGAACGGGATCTTCCGACCGGACCAGAAGCGTCTGGGTGATGATGAAGCGGTTGACGTTACTTCCGGACTGGTAGGGGCTGGCCTGGGCGTCCATGACCCTGAAGGACTGGATCGTCACCTCCTCGGCGGGGACACCCTCGTTCGTGAGGAAGCTCCGGGTGAGGTCCACCATTCGAGCCATGCGGGTTTGAGCAGCCGACAGGTCGTTGTCGGCGGTGACGATCTGGAGGGGCCATAGGGCCAGGTCCGCCTGGACCTCCCGTTCGGACACCCCCTTTACAGTCACGAATCGGTCGGCGGACCGGCCGGCCTCGAAGCCGGAGCCGAGCAAAGCCCCGGCAAGGACGATGGCCACTCCCAGGAGCGTGGCTGGAATCGCATAGGGGCCCATGGCTCAGCTCACTCCTCCCAGGGCACATTCGTTACGACCCACCTCCAGCTCTTCCACCTCCAGCGGGTCAATCGGCAGGAGTCCAAGGTTCATGGCCTTGATCTTGCGATAGCCCTCAGGGAAGGAGGCTTTGCTATCCAGAATGAGCTGAACGAACTCCTCTCTGTTTGCGATCTTCAGGATGGGATTCTCCTGCAGCAGTGTGCCCAGAGGAATCCCGACAGCCCGGCCCATCCTCCGCTCCCCTTCTGTGGCATAGTGGCCCGGGTACACGGCGATGCCCCGATCCCACCGGGCCTTCGCACGCTCCACGGATTCCCACAGGTCGTGAGCCCATGCAGCTTCCTTGCCTCCCAGGTCGGGACGTCCGATGGACTCCACGAAGAGGAAATCACCGGTCAAGGCCACCCGGTCTTCAGCCAGCAGGGACACGCTCCCCTCAGTGTGGCCCGGGGTGTGGGCCACGGTGAGGGCACTCCCGCCAAAGGAGATGATCTGGCCGTCCGAGAGAGCATGGAACTCGATGCGAGCCGGGGTGCCGTCATAGGGATAGACCGCATCGGCGGGGTGCAGGTAGTAGGGTACTCCGAGCTGCCGGGCCAGGGACACGGCCCCGCTCACGTAATCGGCGTGGGCGTGGGTGTCCACCACCGCCACGAGGCGGGCATCGGCCTCCCGGAGCGCTCCGAGATAGGCGCTGAAGTCCAGGGGCGGGTCCACGATGACGGCCTCCCCTTCGCTCACCAGAAGATAGCCCAGGCAGCCCTTCCCGATGCGGTCGAACTGGATGAGCCGATCCAGGGACTCGGGCGGATCCAGCTCCCGGGGTAGCGTGACCCGGTACCAGGCAGCCATCCCGCCGGCCAGGGAGCGGGCGTCCAACCCCAGCCGCGAAAGGTGGAAGGCCAGGACGGCCGAATCCTTTCCCGCTCCACACACCACCGCCACGGGAAGCTCCGGATCAAGTCCGGTGCCGTCGATGGTGGTCCGGTTGATGAGCTCGGAGCCCCTGATGTTGTGGAAGAGGCTGTCGGGAACGAGGTCGACTCGTCCCTGGGTCACGCGCAGGGGCGCCCGGACGTCCATGATCTGCAAAGGCTCACCAGCCTCCAGGAGGTGAGCCAGCTCCTCTGCCGTATATACCGCCGTTTCCGGAATCAACGAGGTCATGCATGCTCCTGGGTTAGCTCTCCTCCCATCACCCTGCAGGGATGACGGGGTACCGCTATCTGCCCTCACCCTCAAGGGATAGTGGGGTTCCACCGGGAAAAGCTCGCACCGGGGCGGATGATGCGCCAGTCGCGGGGACCCTCGGTGGCGCCAGGGCGACGAGCACTTCGGCCTGTTCTCTCCCCCGTGGATACGCCATCTTGACGTGAAGGTCCCCACCATGGCGGTCGTATCCCGTGTGTGCCGACTTCGGATACCGGCTCAGGGGGCACTTGGTGCCGGTCCGGACCGGCGGGAGGAAACAATGATCGCAGCCCTCTATGTATTCTCCCTGATTCTGGGCGGTGGTTTTCTGGCCTTGTCGGTTCTCGGGGACTTTCTCGGAGGCCACGGAGACGTGGATCTGGGCGTGGACGCCGGTGGGCTCGATCTGGACGGGGGTGGGCTACACGGGGGGTCGGGGGGGCACGGAGGTCAGGCGAATGCGGGAACCGCCCAGGCGGCACTGGACGCGGATGCCGGCCACCTGGTGTCAAAGATCTTCTCCATTCGCACCCTCTTCTACTCCCTTTTCGGCTTCGGAGCCGTAGGGACCCTCCTCACCTTCGTGTGGAGCGGGAATTCCCTTGTGACCGTCATCTTTGCTCTTTTCTCCGGGGCCGCCTCAGGCGCCCTCATCCACGGGTTGTTCGGGTACGTGCAGGGCTCCGAGTCGGGGATGGTCCTGAACGAGGCTACCTTTGCCGGGTGCCAGGGCCGGGTGATCCTCCCCATCCGGGGGAGCTCTCCGGGCAGGGTGGTGGTGGAGCGGGGTGGGAGGCGGGTGGAGCTCCGGGCCCTGCCCCACTCGTCCTCCGCGGCCCAGGGGGACCCGGCAACCTGGAAATCCGTCTTCGTGGTGGAGATGGAACGGGGAGTAGCCCTGGTGGCTCCCGTGGATGAGGGTATGCTTCTGGAACCTTGACGGACGGCTTGCCCATAGCGGCAGGGATCGGCTGGCTGGGTCCGTGGCCCATGGTGGGGGCGAACGGCCGGTCCCGTGAGTCTCCGAGCGTGGCCGGAACCCTCCGGCCCCGTCGTGTCGATCGAGAACCCTGGAGGAAGGAATCATGCCGGATCTCATGGCGGGTGCGGTGGCGCTGGCCTTTACGCTCATCGTGGTGGCCATCGTGGCCATCCTCACCATCAAGTCCCTCATCGTCATCGTGCCCCCGAACATGGCGGCCGTCCTGACGGGGAAGAAGCGCAAGCTCCCCAACGGGGAGTCGGTGGGGTACCGCTCCGTCAGCGGGGGCCGGGCCTTCAGGGTGCCCCTCATCGAGACGGTCCAGTACGTCTCCCTGGAGACCATCCCCATCGAGATCTCGGTGACCAACGCCTTCTCCAAGGGCAACATCCCCTTGAACATCGAGGCCATCGCCAACGTGAAGATCGCGTCGGAGCCCGAGACGGTGTTCAACAACGCCGTGGAGCGCCTCCTGAACAAGTCGGGGTCGGAAATCCGGGAGATGGCCCGGGACACCCTCATGGGGAACCTTCGGGGCGTCCTGGCGACCCTGACGCCGGAGGCAGTGAACGAAGACAGGCTTGGGTTTGCGGCGGCCCTGGCGGAGGATGCCGGGGAAGATTTGGCGGCCCTGGGCTTCCATCTGGATGTCCTGAAGATCCAAAACGTCAGCGACGAGCGGGGCTACCTGGAGGCCATCGGGCGCAAGAAGGCCGCCGAAGCCGTCCGGGACGCCGAAATCGCCGAAGCCGATGCAGCCGCCGAGACCCGACAGCGCCAGGCTACGGCCAGGCAAATCGCCGAGGTGAAGGAGGCGGAAGCCGATGTCCGCATTGCCGAGGCTCAGAACCAGCTTCGGGTCAGGAAGGCCGAGTTGGACCGGGAGGCCCAGATCGTGGAGCGGACGGCCAAGGTCAGGGCCCAGGAAGCCGAGGTGGAGGCTCAGAAGGCCCTGGAGATCCGGCGGGTGGAGCGGGAGAAGCTGCGGCTCCAGGCCGACGTTGTGGAGCCCGCAAATGCCGAGAGGACGGCGGCGAAGCTCAGGGCGGAGGGAGAGGCTGCGCCCATCTCGGAGAGGGGCCGGGCCAGCGCCGAAGCCCTGAAGATGCTCTACGAGGAGGTGAAGAAGGGCGGCGACAACGCCTTCGCTGTTCTCTTGGCAGAGAAGCTCCCGCAGCTCCTGGAGACTTCCGTGGCGGCGGTGGAAGGGGTGGATATCGACAGGGTGGTGGTCCTGGACGGCGGTAGCGGACGGGGCGTGTCCAACGCGGTGAACCAGAAGGTCCATGGAGCCCTTGGCACCCTCGAAGCGGTCTCGGCCGCCGTGGGCGTGGACATCCAGGACATTCTCCAGGGGGCGGCGAAAAGGATCGGAGGGAAGGAGGGGAGGTAGGGGCGCCGCTCCTCCCGGAAACTTTCCAGCCCCTCCAGTTTACCCCACGAGCAAGACATTACCGGCGGGCCGGAGGATCCGCTCCCCCGGCCCGCGTTCATTTCTAGTGGAAGGTGTCAGCATGAGTGCAGCCAAGACCGGCGACTTCGTCCATGTCCATTACACGGGAAAGCTCGAGGACGGAACGGTTTTCGATACGTCCCAGGACCGGGATCCCCTCACCTTCGAACTGGGGAAGGGACAGGTCATCCCGGGGTTCGAAAAGGCGATTGAGGGGATGGTGGAGGGAGACACGAAGACTGAAGTTATCCCTTCTGACAACGCGTACGGCCCCAGGCTCGCACAACTCACCTTCACCGTACCACGAGAGAACCTCCCCGAGGGTTACGAGCCGCAGGTAGGGGAAGTGATGCGGATGGAGACCCGGGACGGGCGGCAGATGGACGTGGTCATCACTGACTCCGAGGAGGGGTTCGTCAAGATGGACGCGAACCATCCCCTGGCTGGAAAGGATCTGACCTTCGACATCGAGTTGGTGAAGGTAGGCTGAGTCCCGATAGGGTTCCTCCGGGTCACCGGACATCGTCCCAGGCTTCGTGGCGGCTTTCCCGATGGCTCTTCAGGGTTTCTCCCACCGCTTCCACAAGCGCTAGCGGGTCCACTGGCTTGTAGAGGATGGAGCAGGCTCCGTAGTCCTCGGCCAGGTCCAGGAGATCGGCGCTGATCTCGGAGATGGCCAGGATGCGGCTGTGGGGCTTCCGCCTTCTGAGTTCTTTGATGAGGCGCAGGCCATTGAGTTCGGGGAGGTAGAGCTCCGTGATGATCAGGTCCGGGTCCTTGGTCTTCCATACCTCCAAGGCTGCCTGGCCGTCGGCGGCGAAGACGAGTTCGTGCCCCGCTTCCTCCAGGACTTTCCAGAGGTAGACGCGCTCTTGCTCTTCCCAGTCGACGATGAGGATCTTCGCCATGGGGACCTCACTTGGGAGATGGTATCCTTCCTCAAAGATAACGCTGGGGCTCCTCCAGGAGGCAGGGTTTTCTTCGGGGGGGCCGCTCTCCGAGTGCTTGCCCCTGGGCAACGGTGCGGCTTGCGCAACGGTTGGAAAGCGGGTTAGGCTGACGAAATTGAATGGACCTGCTGCGGGTACGCTCCAGGTTTGCCCCGGCACCTTCTCTCCCGAGCGCTCAACAAAGAGGTAACGCCCGTGACCGGCTCTCCCTCCTCGCCGCAAGGTCAGCGATCCTCTCTCCTGGAGAACTGGCTCAGCCTCCTGGGGGCCCTGGTGGCGGCCTGCAGCTTCCTGGCCGTGGCCGTCCTCATCCTCATGGACATCTATGGTGGCCTGCCCAACCCCTACCTTGGCATCCTCACCTACATGGTGGCCCCTGCGTTCCTGGTGGGGGGGTTGGTTCTGGTGGCGGTGGGAGCTTTCAGGGAGCGTCGCCGGCGCCGGCAGATGGCGGAGGGGGAGATCCCCCGGCACCCGGTCATCGATCTCAACAACCGCCGGCACCAAAGGAACATCCTGCTGGCGGCGGCAGTGACCTTTCTCTTCCTGATGATCACTGCCGTGGGGAGCTATCGGACCTACCACTTCACCGAGTCCGTTAAGTTCTGCGGGCAGACCTGCCACACTGTCATGAAGCCCGAGTTCACGGCCTACCAGACCTCGCCCCATGCCCGGGTGGCCTGCGTGCAGTGCCACATCGGTCCCGGGGCGGACTGGTTCGTGAAGTCGAAGCTGTCCGGGGCCTACCAGGTGTACGCCACGCTGCGGGACATCTATCCGCGACCCATCCCCACCCCCATCGAGAACCTCCGGCCGGCCCAGGAGACCTGCGAGCAGTGCCATTGGCCCCAGAAGTTCTTCGGCAACGCGGAGCGGGTGAACGAGCACTTCTTCTCGGACGAGGAGAACACGCCCTGGACCATCCGGCTCCTCATGAAGATCGGGGGCGGAGATCCGGAGCTGGGCCCGGTGGGCGGCATTCACTGGCACATGAACATCGCCAACACCGTGGAATACATCGCCGCCGACCATTCCCGGGAGGTCATCCCCTGGGTGCGGGTCACCGACCCGGAGGGGAACGTCACCGTCTACCAGTCCGAGGGCAGTCCCCTGACGGAGGAGGAGCTGGCCTCCCTGACCCCCCGGCAGATGGACTGCATCGACTGCCACAACCGTCCGTCCCACATCTATCGGGCTCCGGCCCGGGCCGTGAACCTGGCCATGAGCACGGGGCGGATCAGCACGGAGCTCCCCGCCATCAAGCGACGGGCGACCCAGCTCCTCACGGCTGAGTACGAGACGACGGAGGAAGCCCTGGATGCCATCTCGGCGGCCCTGACGGCGGAGTATGCCGGCAGTGCGGACCCGGAGGTGGTGGAACAGGCCGACAGGGCGCTGAGGAAGATCTACGAGACGAATTTCTTTCCGGAGATGAAGGTAAACTGGCGGGTCTACCCCGACCATGTGGGGCACACCCTCTACCCGGGCTGCTATCGCTGCCACGACGGGCAGCACACGAGTCCCGACGGCAAGGTCATCACCCAGGACTGCAACGCCTGTCACGTGATCATCTCCCAGGGGAGCGGCGAGCCGGCCGAGACCCTCTCGCCCGCCGGGCTGGAGTTCGTGCACCCCACGGACATCGGTGATCTCTGGAAGTCCGTGAACTGCTCCGTATGCCACACGGGAGGGGCGAGCCGGTAGGTCCGGGATGATAAGGGGCCGGGTGACGTTGGGCTCACCCCGCCGAACTTAGAGGCAGAGTCTCGTGGCAAAGGACGCGGCCACGGTGCGGTGAGGGGGGGCGATGCTGAAGCTTGACACCATGAGCCGCCAAGAGCTGGCCAACACCCTCACCCACGGGGTGGGGGTGTTGGCGGCTTTGGTGGGCGGGGTCTTCCTCATCACCATGGCGTCCCTCCGGGGCGACCCCTGGAGGATCGTGGGAGCCGCCGTCTTCACCGCCTCCCTCGTCCTCCTCTATACCGCCTCGACCCTCTACCACGCCGCGAGCTCGCCCCGGGCGAAGCGGCGTCTCAAGGTGCTGGACCATGCCTCCATCTACCTCCTCATCGCTGGGACTTACACCCCCTTCACCCTGGGCGGGCTGCGGGGGGGGTGGGGGTGGAGCCTCTTCGGCGTCATCTGGGGGCTGGCCGTGGCCGGAGTGGTGTTCAAGCTCTTCGCCGCCGGGCGTTTCCCCCGGGCCTCCACCGCCATCTACCTCGCCATGGGATGGTTGATCCTCATCGCTGTTGGACCAATGGCACGGAGTCTTTCACCTGCAGTCATGGGCTGGCTCCTGGCGGGAGGGCTGGCCTACACCCTGGGCACCATCTTCTACCACAACCGGCGTTTTGCCTACGCCCACGCCGTCTGGCACGGGTTCGTCCTGGCCGGCAGCGTGTGCCACGCCGTGGCGGTGGGATTGCATATTTAGGGGGCTTCGGGGGATGGTCACCCAACTTCCTTGACACCGAATCCCGGTCCGGGATACAATGCCCTTTGTAAGGCGGTGAAAACAACTACGATCCCGGATCGGCGCCACTCGGCGCAAGCTTGAGGCCGGTCTTGGACATGGGATAGGGGATCAGGACTTGGCTTTGGTCTGCCCCCGGACCTTGGCCCGCCGTGCGTTTAGCCGAGGTGCGGCGTGGTTTGGTTTGTGTCCGTCCTGTGGACTGACGCAGAACTTGGCGTGGTGTGTGCCCTATCCATTCTTCTGGCTTTTCGGCGGGACTGTCTCCTTGGAGTCCCGCTTTTCTTGTCGCTCGCCGCGCGACTTCTTGACGGCCGGCCTTCGGTCCGGCAGCTAGCGGCTTAGTCTCTCCTACACCCTCTGCATGGAGGTCCCCTATGGGCCATCGATTCATCAGAACAGCCAGGTTCCTGGCCGCCTGCAGTCTGGCGGTCATGCTCGCCGTTCCGCCTCCTGCCCTTTCCCAGGAAGGCACCATCATGGGTGTAGTAGAGGGGGGGCGGACCCTCATGCCCATCTCCGGAGCTGTGGTGGAGATCGTGGGCACGGACCGTAGTGCCCTCACCGACGGCAACGGACGGTTCCTTTTCTTGAACGTCCCCGGCACCCAGGCGACCCTCCGCGTCAGCATGATGGGCTACCGTACCATTGAGGAGGCCGTGCGGGTCGGTGACGTGGGCCTCCGTCTCACCATGGCGGAGGTCGCCATCGAGATGGACCAGATTGTGGTGACGGGAACCCCGGGAGGCACGCAGCGTCGCTCCATCGGCAACGTCGTCACCCAGGTGAGGGCGGCGGAGACCGTGGAGATCGCTCTGGTGTCCAACGTCCAGAGCCTCCTGAACGCTCGGGCTCCCGGCGTCGTCATCACCCCCGGCACGGGAATGGTGGGCTCCGGCTCCCAGATCCGGATTCGGGGCGCAAATAGCTTCTCCCTTTCCAACACCCCCCTCCTCTACGTGGACGGGGTTCGGGCCGACAACGCCCAGTCCACGGGTCCCAGCGTGCAGGCTTTTGGCTCCAGCGTGGTCTCTCGAATCAACGACTTCAACCCAGACGACATCGAGAGCATCGAGATCATCAAGGGGCCGGCGGCTGCTACGCTGTACGGCACAGAAGCCTCCAACGGGGTGATCCACATCATCACCAAGAGAGGTCGGGAGGGGGGCGCCGCCTGGAACCTGACGGTTCGGCAGGGGGCCAACTTCTTCATGAACTCCATCGACCGGACTCCCACCAACTACTGGCGGAACCCGGCCACCAACACGGTGGAGTCCCTCAACCTGGCCCAGAGCGAGAAAGACCGGGGCACCCCCCTCTACCGGACGGGCCGGGTGCAGAACTACTCCCTGAGCCTGAGCGGAGGAAGTGCCGAGGTCCGGTACTACGTGGCGGGTGACTGGGACATGGAGGAAGGAGCCCAGTGGGACAACCAGCAGCGGAAGGGAAGCATCCGGGCGAACCTGAACCTCATCCCCCATCCCACTCTGGACTTCTCCGGGAGCATGGGGTACACCAGCGGCAGGGCCGACCTGAGCTGCGAAGCGGGTTGCGGAGGCGTCAGCTGGGCTTCGTACTTCTCCACGCCGGCCCGCAACCAGGGCACCATCACCCCAAATCCCCGGGGAGCCCGGAGCTGGGCGCCGGAAGTCTACTATGAGCCCACGTGGTTCCAGGACCTGACCCGGTTCACGGGAAGCCTGCAGATCAACCACCGGCCGGTGGAGTGGTTCCACCAGCGCCTGACCATGGGGATCGACGACGTCCGGGAGGACAACCAGACGCTGTACGAGAAGACGCCCCTCTACATGGAGTGGTCCCCCACTGGGAGAGGGAGTAAGTCCGTGGGGCGCCGGGACATCCTCAACCAGACCCTGGACTACTCCGGAACCTTCCGGTTCACCCTGAACCCCACCATCTCGTCCAACACCTCCGTAGGCGCCCAGTACTACAACCGGTCCGGGGAGTTCGTAACCGCCGAGGGTGTGGACTTTGCCGTGCCGGGGCTGAGGGTCATCAACGCGGCTGCGGAGAACTTCGGGTACGAGACCTACAGCGAGAACGTATCCGTGGGCGTCTATCTCCAGCAGCAGTTCGGCTGGAACGACCGCCTGTTCGTGACGGGGGCCATCCGGGCCGACGATCACTCGGCTTTCGGGGAGGAGTTCGACCTGGTCTACTACCCCAAGGCCTCCCTGGCCTGGGTGGTCTCGGAGGAGCCCTTCTTCGACGTACCGTGGGTGAGCGCTTTCCGGCTCCGGTCGGCCTACGGGAAGGCGGGGCAGCAGCCCGGGGCCTTCGACGCCCTCCGGACCTATGCCCCCGTGGCTGGCCCCGGCGACGTGAGCACGGTGACCCCGTCCTCCGTGGGGAACGCGAACCTGGGTCCCGAGCAGAGCAGCGAGATCGAGCTGGGGTTCGAGGCCGGGTTCCTGGACGACCGGGTGGGGGTTGACTTCTCCTACTACAACCAGACCACCCGTGACGCCATCCTTCTCAGGCCCGTTGCACCGTCCACCGGCTTCCCGGGCTCCCGATTCATCAACGTCGGGGAGATCAAGAACACCGGGTTCGAGATCCTGGTCCGGGGGACGCCGGTGGCGACGCCCCGTTTCAAGTGGGACGCCACCTTCTCCATCGCCAGGAACGAGAGTGAGGTCCTGAGCCTCACGGAGGAAGAGGACCGGATCGTCGTATCTTCCGCCTTCGGGGTGGAGCACCGGGTAGGGTACCCCCTGGGGGCCTGGTTCCACCGGAAGGTGGTAAGCGCCGAGTTCGACGCCAACGGGACACACATCAAGAGCAGCATGATGTGTGACGATGGCCAGGGCGGCACCACCCCCTGCTATTCCGGGAACAGTGCGGTGGCCCCGTTCGTGTACCTGGGGGTGGGCGATCCCAAGCACGAGGGAACCTTCTCCTCCACCTTCACCCTGGGTGAGCGCATCCGTTTCTATGGAATGATGGACTTCAAGACGGGTTTCATGAAGTGGGACCACATGAACCGGGTGCGCTGCTCCCTATTCAACAACTGCCTGGAGAACGTACAGCCCCTGGACTTCGTGGATTCGACTCCGGGGCGGTTGGCCTCCTACCAGACCGGCGCCGTGTTCGGGGCCGAGTACATCCGTGACTCCAGCTTCCTCCGGCTCCGGGAGCTGTCCGTGAGCTACATCGTTCCAAGCCAGTACCTGGAACGGTTTGGAGGGAAGCGCGCCACCATCAACGTAGCTGCCCGAAACCTCCACACCTGGACTTCGTGGCCGGGCATCGATGCGGAGGCCCGGTTCATGAGCGGCGCACGGGGAGGCTTCGGTCCCCTGGAGCAGAACCATCTGCCGCAGCTCACGGCCATCGTTACCACCTTCAACCTGAGCTTCTAGGGGGCGACGATGAACATGCTCAAGAATAGACTTCGGTCCGTCCTATCTTTGGCGGTAGCCCTCGTGATGGCCGTGGGCCTGACGGGGTGCGATGCCCTTGACAACGCCCTCAACGTGGAGGCCCCCGGGCTGGTGGATGCCGGCGACATGAGCAGGCCCGGAGTGGCGAACCTCCTGGTGAGCGGAACCATCGCCGATTTCGACTGCGCCCTGGGGGCGTACATCGTGAACAGCGGGCTCCTGGGCAACGAGCTTCGGGACGCTTCCGTCACCGCCGCCCGCTTTCCCCTGGACCAGCGCATCATCGAAGACACTTCGCCCTACGGGGTGAACAGCTGTGCCGGAAACCCGCCGGGGATCTACCTTCCCCTGGCCACCGCCATCTGGACGTCCACCAACGCCCTGGAGCTCCTTAAGGGGTGGACGGACGCCGAGGTGGACAACCGGAACAGCCTCATCGCCCAGGCTGCCGCCTACTCGGGGTACAGCCACGTTCTCATGGGTGAGGGATTCTGCTCGGCGGTCATCACTTCGGAAGGCCCCGAGGTGACGCCCCAGGCCGTGTTCCAGGCAGCGGAGGCCAGGTTCACCGAGGCCATCGCCGCCGCCGACGCGTCGGGGAACACCGACATCCGTAACCTGGCTCTCATGGGCCGCGCCCGGGCTCGGTTGAACCTGGGGAACGGCAGCGGGGCCGCCGCCGATGCCAGGGCCGTCCTTGCCTCCAACCCTCAGTACGTCAAGAATGCAACCGCCTCCTCGACCTCCTCCCGACGCTGGAATCGCGTCGGTGCAGAGTTCTTCGGCGGCAACGTTACGGTGGACCCATCCTACTACGACCTGACGGTCGGCGGAGTGCCCGACACCCGGGTCCGGGTCATCAACACCAACACCAACGGGCATGACGGCGCCACCAAGGTCCACGTGGTGGCGAAGTACGGGGAGTCACGGTCGGCCGACAACCGCAACCGTCCCGTGCCCATCGCCTCCTGGCGGGAGGCCCACCTCATCATCGCCGAGGCGGAGGGCGGGCAGGAAGCGGTGAACCGCGTGAACATCCTGCGGAATCACCACGGGCTCCCCACCTATACCGGTGGGACATCGCCGGCTGAGATCCAGGCCCTGGTCATCCAGGAGCGTGCCCGGGAGCTCTACCTGGAGGGGCACCACCTCAACGACCTCCAGCGCTTCAACATCCCCAACACCCCTGCTGCCGGCGCGCCTTACCGTCAGGGCGGAACGTATGGGGCAGTTCGCTGCTTCTCGCTGCCTGCGGTGGAGAAGAACAACAACCCGAACTTCCGATGAACCATTGACCCTCGGGTAGGCTGATTCGCCTGAGGCCGAGCAGGACGGCGGCGCCGGTTCCCTTGACGGGGGCCGGCGCCGCTCGCCTTCCCTCTCCTCTCGGGACAGCCAGCCTGACGCCCATGAGGGCCGGCGCCGCTCGCCTCCCCCCCCCTCCCGGGACATCCGGCCTGACGCCCATGAGGGCCGGCGCCGCGGCCGCTATTCGTTGCGGACTCGGAGGTCCGTTGTCCCATGCGGCGGGCTCGGAGGGCCGTTGTCCGTTGCGGCGGACTCCTGCTCCTGCCACCGTAACGCGGAGTCGCCCGCCAGAGTGAAGCTCTTTGACGCGGCCGGAGTATCCGCCCTCAGCCGGAGTATCCGCGCTCAGCCGGAGTATACGTGCTCAGCCGGAGTATCCGCCCCGAGAAGTCCAAAGTGCGAATGCGGACTTGCCGTCAAAGTATCAAATCCCCCTCCGAATTCCACGTTTGCTCAGTTCTTGGCAATTATTGTCATGAACGTACCAAGGATGGGAGGCGCGGCGCGGCGGTTGATATGATGACCACAATAATTGCCATCAAGAGCTCAACCTCCATTCTGCAGTGCGCCATTTGATACGTTGACGGCAGGAGGTCCGTCCATTCGGCGGTCCCACGCCGACATCCGTCCATCCAGCGGCTCACTTCCCCCCCGGGGAGGGCCTCGGCGCCAGGGTTTCGATGTACAGCTACAGAGCGCTCAACTCCTCGTCGGAGAACCTGGCCATGTTCGACCGGGGCCTGAACAAGACTGGCCGGCCCCGTGTTTCTTCCGATTTCGTCCGGCCCGCAGGGCCGGTGGGTGGGCTTCTAAGGAAGTCGACCCCCGGGGCTTCCTTCCGGTGGGGCCCGTGCCCCTGGGCGCGGTGCCAAGGCTTGACATCATCACGTTGCCATATAGATTGTCAATATATCAACAATAGATAACGCAACAAAAGGGTCCGAGTATGGGGTTGAGCGAGGAGCTTGGGTTTCCGAAACGGTTCACCAATGAGGACCACGAAGCTCTCCTGAGCGTCCTTGTAACGGGGGAGCTCCTGAAGAAGGAATCCACCCGGCTGTTCGCGCCCCTGGGGATCACCGGTGCCCAGTTCAACGTCCT
>Ga0114946_10001640_pt1 | contig 15435 bp, 15 predicted proteins | sample WalLakDeSediment_FD_88676 | JGI IMG/M metagenome (GOLD analysis project Ga0114946, IMG submission 88676) | Lake sediment microbial communities from Walker lake, Nevada to study Microbial Dark Matter (Phase II) - Walker Lake 11/02/13 Deep Sediment | ecosystem: Environmental > Aquatic >... | reverse complement strand
GCCCGCAATCGACGCCGACGCTGGCCTCGACGCCGACTTGGACGATCTCGACGAGCTCGACCTCGACGACCTCGACGACCTCGGTGAACTCGACATCGACGACATCGACGAGCTCGACGGGGTCGATCTCGAGCCCTGACCCGCCGTCGAGGGCCGGACCTGGACCCTGTGAGCATGTTATCACTGCGGCGAGCAGCCCGCTGCTCGTCGCCCCCCCCCATGCCCGAACCCATGGCCACGATCATGAGCTTCGAACCGGATCAGCCCTGCGACTCGACACCGCAAGGAGGTTTGAGGTGAGCGCTTGGACGAACGGCAAGATCCACGTCGTCGTTGGATCCCATGGGCTAAGCGTGCACCGCGGCGAGCGCGTCGAGCTGATCCTCGCGAACTCGCAGCTGGGCTCGCTCCCCCCAAAAAAGGGCAAGTCCGGGTTCGCACGGATTCATCCGCTGACGGTCGCGGGCGAAGGCAAGTTTGCGTTCACGATCGACGCGGAGCGCAAGCTGGTCCGCGCCGCGCTCGACGGCAAGGGGCCTTGCGTCAAGTACCCCTGGGACATCACGGACCTCGCGCCGGCTGATGGCCAGCGGATCTTCGCGGCCTACGTGACCGGGACCAAGGCCCGCGCGCTGACTTCCATCGTGCTCGGCGTGCCGCCGGCCGATCCCAAGGGCAAGTGGGAGCACGAGTACGAGGGTGAGCGCCCGCAAAAGGTCATTTGGCCGGACGAGCTGCTGTGGGACAAGGCCCCGTGGAGCCGCAAGACCCGCTGGACCACGGAGCCCGACCTCCTCCACGTCGACCACAACCTCCACGGCTACGCGGTCACCGACACCGACAGCGCCGTCGTCGGCGTCCTGCGCCGGGCCAAGCCCACGACCCCACCCGCGGGCTTCAACGCGGTGCTGCGCACGCCCAAAGACAAGGGCACCACGGTCGCGGCGACCCTCACCGCCAAGGGCGTGCTCGTCGCGACCTGCAAGCCCGACGGCGACGCGGTGATCTGCGAGTTCGACGACGCTGGCAAGATCCTCGCCCACCGGCTGCTCCAAGCCACGAGCATCAGCCCGCTCGCCCACGCGGGCGAGCGGATCTTCGCCCTCGTCGAGCACCGCAAGATCATCGTGCTCGGCGTCGACCTCCAGAGCCAAGCCGAGCTCGAGCTCGGCGAGCTCCCGCCCTCGCAGGTCCGGCTGCGCGCCCACGCCGACGGCCAAGGGTTCCTGCTCACCCTCGCCAACAAGGTCGTCGAGGGCATCCTCGGCGCCACCGGCTGGGCCACCCGCGAGTTCGATCTGTCCGGCGTCCCCGATCCCGACGCGGCCCACGAAGCGGTGATCGTCGAGGCCGAGATCACCGCCTCGGCCGAGCCGATCGACGCCAACGGCAAGCCGATCGAGCTCCGCTCCCGCATCATCACCCAGGCCCCGCGCCTGAGCCTCGATCCCAACCAGCCCAACGAGGCCTGGACCTTCGTGGTCGCCGAGGACTTCGAGATCGTCCTCAACGCGGTCAGCGTCGGCGGTCCGTCCGAGACCGGCCTTTACGTCGAGATCTCCGGCGACGCCCTCGCCAAGGGCCTGATCACGCCCAAGCTCGTCAGCATCGAAGGCCGAAACGAGGGTCGGGCCCCGTTCGAGCGCCACGGCGGCAAGTTCCTCGCGGTGCTCCCCGACTTTAGGCTCCCGGCCGGCGTCGAGCCGTTCAAGGACAAGAAGATCAAGCCCAAGGAGCGGTTCCTCGACAACCCCGAGGACACCTTCTTGACCATTCGCTTGAGCGGCAGCTCGAACGCGGCTGGAGCGGGCGAGCTGGTCTACCTGCGCGTCGGCTTTGAAGGCGCCGGGCAGGAGGGCTCGCTCATGCGTGGGCGGCCGATCACCGTCTACACGGTCCGGCCCGTTGCCCCGCCGCCTGAGCCTGAGCCCGAGCCCGAGCTCCAGGCAGAGGCTTCAATGGCCGATCCGGCCCCCGCCGAATAGCAATAGCCTTACTTAAAGCGCATGGCCTGGGTGCGCGAGATCTTCTCGCCGTCCAGGTAAAACTGCGGCGGCTTGCTCAGCAGCAGGTGAACCCGATGGCGCAACGGCAGCGCACGGAACTCGTGGAAGCCGTAGCGCTGCTCCGACTCGCCCTCACCGAATACGACCTCGTGGAAGGTCGGCTGCTCGGGCGCGGACGCGCCGCGCGTCGCGGCGATCATCGGCCCAAAACCTCGGTCTCAGTCCCACCGACGATGGTCATGACTTCGGTGATGAGCTCAGGTGGGACCGAGAGCGTGGTCAAGGTCTCCTGGAGGTGCCCGGCGACCGCCACGAAGTGGCCATGGTTGAGCCCGCGCTCGACGAGCCCGGCGTGGGCCTTGCGAAGGTCCTTGCCGGTGTAGTCGTGGGGGCCCCCGAAGGCCATGGTCATGAACGCGATCTGCTTGGTGACCTGCTTGTCCATGTCGAGACCGACGAAGTATGGCGCGAGCCCTTCGTCGGCCATGATCCGCTCATAGAACATGCCAACCGTCGCGGTGATCGCGTTCTCGCCTCCGAGTCGTTCATAAAGGGTTTGCTCAGCCACGGTAAAAACCTCGGCTTGAACCTTACGCCCAAGCGCGGCCCGGATCCAAGCGTTGGTTTGGACCTTCCGACGCATTTTTGGCCCTGCGGATCGGGCGTACCTGATCGCGCGATCGGGTTTGTGATCGAACGATCAGTCACTTCGCCCGCGCGCGGAGCTTCGCTTGCAGGTACTCGATCGCCACCCGCGCGTACTCCGGCAGACCGTCGGAGGTCGGTGTGCGCGCGGTTTGGAGCAGCCGTTGGATCGTCTTGACATCGTCAGCAACACGAAGGCGCTTGCGCAGCTGGTTGATCACCGCTCGTCGGCCCTGGATGAGCCGCTCGATCTTCATGCCCTGGCCGTAGGGTCGGATGCGGCGCATGCAGTACGCACACAGGCCGTGCTGTTCACGACACAGCGCCTCGCGGATGGGACCGCCACAGTCGCGCGGAGCCCAGTCCGACCCGACCGCAGGCTTTTTCGTATCGCGCGCGACTCGTTTCGCCTCGCGCCGCAGGTTCGCCAGGCAGCTCGGCTCCGGCTGCTTCTCAATCGTGCGCACCGTGGACCTCGAGATCACGCAATTCCCACTCGAGCCGCGGTCGCACGCCCATGACATCGGCGAGGATGCTGTTGGCGTCGCGGCCTTCGACGTGGTCGACCCCGAAGGCGTGGCTCTCCCCCGCCACGAGCAACCGAATCCACTCCCGCTTCGCCGCGCCGATCACCTGCGCGGAATGGGTCGTGGCGACGAACTGGATGCGGGGAAAAGCCCGGCGAAGGTCGCCTATCACCCGCCGCTGCCAGGCTGGGTGCAGGTGCAGCTCGATCTCATCGATCAGCACCACGCCTTCGGTCAGGCGGGCGGCCTCGCGGCCATGGAATGGATTGAGCTGGGCGCAGCGCCAGGCGATGTCGGCGGCTATCGCTACCAAGCTTCGCTGGCCGTCCGACAGCCGATCAAACGGGAGCTCGGTCCCATCGTCGAGCAGCCTCCTGGACCGCCTCCAAATGCGGGCTGCTGATTTTGGAGATGTCTTGGCCGGCTTCCGACGCCCGCGCAATACGTTGAATTCGATCCGACTCGCGCCACGCCATCCAGGCCTCGAATAGCTTGGGATCCGGAGAGCTCGAGCGCGGCGCTGTAGCCGTCGAGGCGCGAGCCGACGCTCCTTTGCGGCTTATCACGCTTTTGTAGCCACAGACGGCCGGCCGCATAGTAGGCGATGACCGGGAGCTCGGCTTGGGCCGCGAGCTAGCGAATGGACTGAGCCAAGGCGTTCGTCGTCCGGCCCTCGGCGTGCCGGAGCTCGCGGACCCACGTTATCCGCTGGCCGGCGACCGTCCCCTCGGCCCGGACCCGGACGGGGTACGACGCCTCCAAGGTGGGCAGCCCATTGCTTTCGAGGGCGGTGAGCCGAGGGTCTCGCTTCTTGATGGTCCGGTCGTAGCGGCGCAGCTCGGTGGTCGACATACCACCGAACCAAGCGCCGAGGGCCCCGGGACCACTAGCGACGCCGCGCCGTGACCCGCGTGCGTTGCTCGTCGAGCGCCTCGAACTCGAAGTCGACCGGCAAGAACCGGCCGATGACCTCGGCGTTGGTCCGCGTGTGCATGCTCGGCGCAGCGCTGACGTAATGCGGCGCGGCCCCCTGACCATCGCCCACGACCGCGAGCGCCATGGGGATCAGCAGCTGATCGGCGAGGTGCTCGCCGGCCGGCACCCCGGCTTCGAGCCACGGCCGGAGCTCGGCGATCGCCCGGGCCGCGACGACCTCGGCGCGGACCCCCTTGTCGCCAAAGCTGGTCACGACCTCGGTCAGGGCCTCGGTCTCGACCACCAAGCACAAGGCGTTGCCGGGCCCGAGGCCCTCGAGCTCGACCACCCGGCACTCCTCGCGCGACCAGCCGAGCTCGCGCTCGATCACGTCGAGCTCGCGGGTCGCGACGCGCCGGGGGATGTTGGCGACCATGGCCAGGGCCTCGCGCCGGAGGATCGCGCCGCGCTGGTCGAGCTCGAGCGGCGCCGGCCGCCGGCCGCCCTCGAGCTCGACGACAAACCGCCCGCCGCCAGCCGGGTTGAAGCCGGCCTGCTCGAGCCGGGCCTCGATGACCAGGCCGAGCCCGCGCAGCAAGGGCAAGAAGGTCCGGTCGAGGAACTCGAAGGGCGGCGCCATCGGGTTGTGGGTCCCGCCCTCGAACACCACGCGCGAGCGACCCGGGGCCATGAGCAGCGGCCACACGACCGTCTGAAACACCAAGATCGAGCTGCCAGCCGTACCGACCGCGAAGCTGTGCTCGCCGTGGACGACCGCGCCCGGGCGAAACTCGATCTCGCCCGAGCCCAGCTCGGCGCCCGCGAGCTCGGCGTTGGCGACGGCCGCGGCCGCGCGCACGGCCGTGAGGTGCTGCCGCAAGAGCCCGGCCTTGCGCCGCTTGGCGCGGATGTTGATCGCACGAAAGGGCGTGCCGGTGATCGCCGACAAGGCCAGCGAGGTCCGCAGGATCTGCCCGCCGCCCTCGCCTTGCGAGCCATCAATGATCATACATAAAGCCCATTCTTTAGGCTCAGCCCTTGACGCAGACCACCTGCCGGAGCGTATGCACGATCTCCACGAGATCGGCCTGCGCGGCCATGACCGCCTCGATCGGCTTATACGCGGCGGGGGTCTCATCGATCACGCCTTCGTCCTTGCGACATTCGACGTGCTTGGTCGCCTCGGCGTGGTCGGCCAGGCTAAAGCGCTTGCGCGCCTCGGTCCGCGACATCGCTCGGCCCGCGCCATGGCTGCACGAGCAGAAGCTCTCGGGGTTGCCCTTGCCGCGGACGATGAACGACTTCGCGCCCATGCTCCCGGGGATGATCCCGAGCTCGTCCTCGCCGGCGCGCACGGCCCCCTTGCGGGTCACCCAGACGTCGGCGCCGTAATGATGCTCGCGGGCCACGTAGTTGTGATGACAATTCACGGCGATCGCCTCGGTCGTGAATGGCCGGATCCCGGGGGCCTGCTCGAGCGCCGCGATCGCGGCCTTCATCATGAGCTCACGGTTGATCCGCGCGAAGTCCTGGGCCCAGCCGAGGGCCTCGACGTAAGCGTCGAAGTGGTCGGTGCCCTCGGGCAGGTAGGCCAGGTTCTCATCGGGCAGGCTCACGAACCACCGCTGCATCTCCTCGCGGGCGAGGCGGATGAAGTACGAGCCGATGCGGTTGCCGATCCCGCGCGAACCCGAGTGCAACATCACCCACAGGTGATCGCGCTCGTCGAGGCACAGCTCGATGAAGTGGTTGCCGGTCCCGAGGGTCCCGAGGTGCGCGAGCGAGTTGGCGCCGGCGATCTTGGGGTGCTTGGCGGTGATCACCTCGAAGCGCCGACCGAGCTCGCCGGTCCAGCGATCACCGACTTGCTTGGGCACCTCGCCCCAGGCCCCGCGATCGTTGCGCCGGCCGCCGCTCGTGCGACCGTGGGGGACCGCCCGCTCGATCGCCGCGCGGACCGGCGCGAGCGTGTCGGGCAGATCCTCGGCGCGCAGCGAGGTCTCGAGCGCCATCATCCCGCAGCCGAGATCGACGCCGACGGCGGCCGGGACGATCGCGCCCTTGGTCGGGATCACCGAGCCGACGGTCGCGCCCATGCCCCAGTGCGCGTCGGGCATCGCCGCGACCCACTTGTGGACGAAGGGCAAGCGCGCGACGTTGGCCAGCTGCCGCAGCGCGCTGTCCTCGACCGCGACCCCCCGGGTCCAGCGCTTCACGGGGACCCCGCCCTCGATGTTGTCGACTTCGTAGTTCTTGCTGTTCATGACTCGCTGTCCTCTCGGGGTCGTCGAGTCGCTGGTTTTTTATAGGAGCCTCAAGCTCGCGACCACCGGCCCCAAGCTCGGGCTGCTGAGCGCGGCCGCGCAGCTCGCTGGGGCGCTGGGGTCGGGCTGGCCCACGCCGAGCTCGAGCAGCAGCGCGGCATCATTGGGCCCCGCATCCGCGGGCCCGAGGATGACACCGCACCACGAGGTCCGGGCGTGGCCGGCCCCCGTGCTCCATGCGACCGCCCGCCGCGTGGCGCCGAGGAGCTCGACCTGCTGCTCGAGCAAGGGCCCGTCGAGCAGCTCGGCGCTGACCAACGAGGAGAAGTCGGCGCCGACCGTCGCTGGCGAGACCAGCAGCATCAGCGGTCCCCCGGGCGGTCCGCTCAGGCGCAGGTACAGGCCATCGACGAGCTTGGATCCGCTCATGCCGGCGCTCGACGGGTCGAGCGAAAAGCCCAGCTTGGGCAGACCGGCGGCCTCGGCCTCGGCGGCGGTGATCGTCACGCGAGCGCCGGTCTCCGCCGGTGCCGGTGCCGGCACCGGTCGCTCACTCGACTTGCTCGCCTCAGTCGGCTCGGCTCCCGGGGCCGGACTGCACGCCTGCGTCAGCGCGACCATGATCATGAGCGAGGGCCACCGCGACAGCGTGAGCATGGCCCACGATAGCAAGCTTAGAGCTTGTCTGGATCGAACTGCTCGACGCACTTGTCGAACAGGTGGTCCGGCCGGCTCTGGATCAGCTTGCGATCGGGCTCGGGCACGTCCTCGGCGCTGACGGCCTTGATGACCTCGACCATGCAGTCGGCCGCCGGGATGCTCGCGAGCTTGGCGCAGCGCCCCTTCACGGCGCCGAGGTTCTTCTTTTTGTTGTCGAAGAAGTCGAGCTGGAAGCCGTCCTGGTCGAAGTAGACGGCCTTGACCCACTCGGCGTAGACGACCACGAGCGCGTCGCAGGCCACGAGCAGGGTCTTGGACGGCTTGGCCGGGGCCTTGACCATCGCCTCGGTGATCGCGGCGAGCCTAGCGTCGTCCTCGGCTTGCTTGGCGAGCTCTTGTTGCCGCTTCTGGCGCCGCTCCTCGGCCGCCTTCTCGTCGAGCTCCTTGGCCTTGTCGTCCTTGCCGCCCCCGAGCACCGCGGCGGCCGCGGCCTCGAGGTCGTCACGCTTTGTCGCATCACCCTCGTCGCAGCCGGCCAAGGCGGTACAGCAGGCCAGCGCGAGCACAGCGGTCAACCGGGACCATCGCATGGCGGGAATGTACATCAAGCGCCGGTCAGAAGGATCACCACACTGCTCGCGCCAAACACGGCGACGGCGAGATCGCTGCGCGAGTCGCCGTCGAGATCGGCTGCGGCGAGGTCGAACGGCTGCGAGCCCACGAACACGCTGAGCGGCTCGCCGTAGCCACCCTCGAGCGAGGGGTGGATGGTCACGGTCGCGGCCCCCGAGTCGGCGCTGACCAGGTCCGGGACCCCGTCGCCGCTGACGTCGACCGCGAGCACCGCGTAGGGCTCGAGGCCGACCGGCAGGGCCTCGCCCGGGGCGAAGCTGCGCTCGCCGAGGTTGCGCAGGATCGTCAAGGTGTTGGCGTCGAAGTCGGCGCTGACGATCTCGAGGAGGCCGTCGCCGTCGAGATCGGCGACGGTCAAGGCCCGCGGCCCCGCGCCCACCGCCTCGACCTGGGCCGGGGCGAACGCGCCAGCGCCGTCGCCCCACAGCACGCTGACCGTCGCGTCGAGGCGGTTGACGGTGACCAGATCGAGGTGGCCATCCAAGTCGAGATCGGCGGCCGCGATGTCGTAGGGCTCGGCGCCCACCGCCACGGAGCTGATGACGGGCACGGCTCCCGTGCCGTCGTTGATCATGATGTAGACCTGGTCGCCGTCCTCGTCGGCGACCGCGATGTCGGGCCACTCGTCGCCGTCGATCAACCCGATGACCAGGGCCCGCGGGGTCGCGCCCGTCATCGCGAAGGGCGCCGCGGCGAAGCTCCCCGATCCATCGCCGTAGCTGACGCCCGTGCCCGCCGGAGCGAACACGTTGGCGACGGCGAGATCGCGCCAGCCGTCGCGGTTGAGGTCGCCCGCTGCGACCCCGCGGAGCCCGAGCGCGACGTTGCTGACGATCGGCTCGTCGGCGAAGCTGCCCCCGCCGAGGCCCGGGACCACCCGCAAGCCAGCCGCCGCGATGCTGGAGATCACCAGGTCGAGCTCGTCGTCGTCGTCGATGTGTTCGAGCAGCACCGTGGTCGGCGCGACGCCGACGTACACGAACGAGTAGCCGTTGAAGCACACCTCGCCGACCGCGGGCGGATCGCAGGGCTGGTCCGCGAGATCGGCGGGCGGCTCCCCATCCCCGTCGCCATCGCCATCCCCGTCGCCACCATCCCCATCCCCATCCCCATCCCCGTCGCCATCCCCATCACCAAGTTCGGCGGCCGTCTCGGAGCCCTCGGAGCCCTCGCCATCCCCCGTCGCTGGCGCGCAAGCGGCGAGACCAAGGCCAACGATCGAAATGGTAGCCCCACGAAAGCTTAGGAACATTAGTTTCACCCCCTGATAGTGCACCTTCCTCGCCCCGCTGCCAAGCCGACTTTGCGGCCAGCGCTCACCGTGCCAGGCTGCCTGGGTGACGACCACGATGTTCGTCGACTACTACGAGCTGCTCGAGGTCGACTCTCGCGCCAGCAGCGACCAGATCAAGCTGGCCTACCGAGCCCGGATGGTCCGCGACCACGCGGACCAAAACCCCGACGACGAGCTCGCCAAGGACCGGATGATCCTCCTGACCCGGGCCAAGGTCACGCTGCTCGACGAGCGCCGACGGATGGGCTTCGATCGCGATCGCGCCCGCTGGCAGGCGGCCTCGCGCCTCGGTGTCGCGCCGCCGCGCTGGTCCGGTGGGCGGGCGCCCGACGACGGCAGCGCCAGCGATGCCCGGCGGCACATGGAGGTCGACCTCCGCGACATTTCGATCAGCCGCTTGATCGTCGGGCTCGGCTTCGCGGCGGTGGTCACCGGGCTCGGGCTCGCGGCCCGGGTGGTCGCCGACCGAGCGGGCCGCCGACGCAAGCGGTGAACGCCGCGGTGGTCTCCCGCACACCGCCAGCGATGGAGGAGGCTGTGATCTTGGAGCGCCCAGTCAAGGCGGCAAGATGTAGGGCTCGCTCGCAGACCGCCCCCTGTTGGCTGCTCGCGTCAAATTTCCCCCGGCAGTAAGTTTCACATTCAGCGATCGCGTCTGCGTCGAGTTCGGGGTTGATGCAGGCCACGGACTGGCAGGTGGATCCGCAGGTCGTTTCGCGCTCGGATGGAAGCGGATCGCGATGACAGCCGCACGCCGCGACCGCCAGGACTGCGGCTATAGCCAACTTCGCAATCATCCCCGTACTCCGACCTGCGGGCAGCGATCGTATAGCGCCTGTTCCTCTTCCGTACAGGGGGCGTCAGGCTCTCGCTCGACCCAGAGGTAATAGTCCTGACAGCTCAACGGTTCGACGCACTCCAACAGCGCCTGGTAGGTCTCGGGCTGCTAGCATCGTCGTCAGGATGCGCTACGCGCATCTCGCCGAGGCCGAGCGAGGCGCCGTGGTGGGTTTCACCACGGGCTGCTAGGCTGCGCGCCGATGAGGGACGAGGCGCTGGCGCGCGAGCCCGAGGTTCCCGGTCCACTCGCGCGCGCGCTCGGGCGCCTGGTCGGCTGGATCACGGCCTCCAAACTCAACAGCGCGGCGGTGCTGCTCGCTGCGCTGGTGCTCGCCAGCTTCACGGCCAGCTATGGGTCGAGCATCCGCGTCGACACCGATCTGCGGGCGCTGTTGCCCGAGACCTCGCGCAGCGTCGTGGCCCTCGACGCGCTCGAGCAGCGGTCCGGCGCGTCCGAGCGGTTCATCGTCGCGATCGACGCGAGCACCCCCGAGGACGCCGACGCGATGGCCAAGGGCATCGCCGAAGAGATCGCCAGCTGGCCCGAGACCAAGCAGCTGACCATCATCCGGGACTACACGTCGATCCGCGATCACGCCTTGTACTTCATCGAGCTCGACCAGCTCGAGACCTTGCGTGACGAGCTCGATGGCCAACGCAAGCGCGCGGTCGCCCGGGCCATGGGCCCAGGCTTGAGCGATGGCGAGGTCGATCTCGCGGCGGTCAGCGTCGGCACGGACTGGGATGACGACGGCGAGGGCGACTCGGACGGGCTCGACTGGAACGCCGAGGATCCGAGCGCTGCCAAGCCGAGCCCGAGCGCGGACGAGGACTTCGATCTCGACGCGTTCATGACCGAGCAACGCGAGCGCCTCGTCGAGAGCAGCGGCCTCGACGCCGACGAGATCGCCCTGATCTGGCCCAGCGAGAACGAGCGCGGCGAGGTCGAGTGGCAAGACCGGGTCGGGCGGCCCTACGCCAACGCCGAGGGCACGGTCCGCATGGTCCAAGCTAGCCTCACGCGCCCGGCGACCAACATCGAGTTCGCGCAGGACGTCGTCGGTCGCGTCGAGCGTCGGGCCGCGGAGCTGCGCGAGGATCGGGTCGCCGCCGACACCCGGGCCGAGGTCGTCGCGGCCTACGATGTCTCCGCCGAGGTCGACGCGGTCCTCCGCGACGCCCGGCGAGCCACGTGGATCTCGACCATCGCGGTGCTCACGGTGCTGCTGATCGGGTTTCGCAACTTCCGGGCGCTGCTGCTGATCGCGATCCCGATGGCCGTCGCCATGATGATCACCTTGGCCGTGGCCAAGCTCGGCTTCGGCGAGCTCAACGCCCTGACCGTGTTCCTGTTCGCCGTGCTGTTCGGCATGGGCGTGGACTTCTCCGTCCATCTCTTCGCCCTGCGCGAGCGTCAGGGCCCGATCGCGGACTGGTCGACGATCGTCGCTCAGCACCTGCGCCCGCTGGGCTCGACGATGCTGACCACCAGCGGCAGCCTCTCGGTCTTGGGCTTGGCCGAGTTCAAGGCGTTTCGCGAGTTTGGCATCATCTCGGCGATCGGCGTGGCGGTGTGCTTGGTGGCGGCGCTGCTGTTGATCCCGGCGATCGACACGCTGGTCGGGCCGCTGCGGCGCAGGCCCTTGCCAGCCGCGCCGCCGGCCAGCGCCGGCCGCCAGTCCCGGCTCGCCGCCGGCTTGGCCAAGCTGCGCCCGGTGCTGCTCGCTGGGATCGCGATCGTCGCGGTGATCGGCGCGCCCAAGCTCGAGATTGAAAAGGACACCCGCGCGCTCAAGTCGGAGCAGTCCCAAGATCACAACAAGATCGCCTACGCCTCGACCGGCAGCCGCTGCAGCAAGACCTTGGCGATCCTCGCCGACACGCCCGAGGATCTCGACCTCGCCGTCGAGCGCATGCTCGCCGAGCAAGGCCAGCTCCTGCCTGGGGCCGTCGACACCGGCGAGCCCCGGGCGCCTTGGGTCGGCGAGGTCTACAGCCTGCGGACCCTGATGCCGACGGACCAGCAGGCCAAAGCTAGCGTGATCGCCCAAGTCGGCGCGCGGACCAACGACTTCCTCGCCGAGCTGCCCGACCTCGACGACGACGCCCGCGGCCGCCAAACCCACCTCGAGGCGCTCGAGCGCCTGAGCAAGGCTGGGCCGCTGGTGCCCGACGAGCTCCCCGACTGGGCCATCGATCCGTTCCGCGAGCACGACGGCGAGACCGAGCGGATCGCCCACGTGTGCCTCGACATCGCCGGCTACCGCATCGACGAGCTCGTCGCGGTCCGCGAGCGCCTCGACCTGCTGTTCGCGGACATCGACGTGCAGGCCGCCGACTCGCGCCTGGTGTTCGCCGATCTCATGGAGCTCGTCGAGCACGACATCGACCGCCTGCCCTTGCTGGCCCTGCTGGTCATCTTGATCTTCATCGCCGGCGACCTGCGCCGGGTCGGCCCGACGCTGATCTGCTTCGCCACGCTGACCCTCGGGCTCGGGCTCGTGCTCGGGATCATGGGGCTGTGGCCGCTGCGCCTGAATTTCTTCAACCTCGTGGTCATGCCGGCGGTCGTCGGCCTGGGCATCGACGCGAGCATCCACCTGTGGCACGGACGCGAGCGCGACAGCTTGCAAGCCACGGGCAAGGCCTCGCTGATCGCCGCCCTGACCACCGTGGCCGGGTTCTCGGGGCTGCTCGCGGCCGAGCACCCGGGCCTGCGCAGCATCGGCGAGGTCGGGGTCGTGGCGATCATCGCCTGCGTGGGCGTGGCGTTCTTGGCTCTGTACCCGATCGCCGTAGCAAACCGATCCTGATCACCACAGCGCCGACCAAACCGGCTTATGCTCCCCGGCATGCTCAGCGCCGGCCAAGTCGAGAAGGTCGTCAGCGAGGTCGCCGGTCGGATCATCGAATCCGTCCACGCGCGCGCGCTCGACCTCATCCACGAGACCCTGTGGTGGGAGCAAGATCGGCTGAGCACCCCCGAGCCCGGCGCCGAAGCCGAGGCCCTCGCCGACAAGCTGTTCTACGCCGAGATCCGCCGCCAGCTCCCGCGCTTGCCCGAGTCCGAGCACCGCGCGCTGCTCGAGCGCATCGTCTGCCGCTACGCCAACGAGATCGCCGGCAACTTCAATCCGGCGGTCTACAAGCTCGCGGCCAAGCTCGGTCCGCCGGTGCTCAGCGCGATGCTCACGGGGCTCTCGCCGCGGCGCTTGTTTCAGCGCGACGGCATCCCACGCCTCGACCAGCACCTGATCATCGAGGGCGACGTCGCCACGCTCGGGCGCCTCCACGACCGCGGCACCTTGATCCTCACGCCGACCCACAGCTCCAACCTCGACTCGCTGGTGATCGGCCTTGCGATCCAGCAGCTCGAGCTCCCGCCGCTGACCTATGGCGCCGGGCTGTCGCTGTTTCGCAACCCGATCGTCGGCCGGTTCCTGCAAAACCTCGGGGCCTACGCCGTCGATCGGCGCAAACGCGACCCACTCTACAAGCGGACCCTAAAAGAGTACGCGACGGTCTCGCTCGAGTTCGGTCAGGACAACCTGTTCTTCCCCGGCGGCGCCCGCAGCCGGTCCGGGGCCGTCGAGCGCAAGCTCAAAAAGGGCCTGCTCGGCTGCTCGGTCGCGGCCTACCGCAACAACTTGATCCACAGCCGGCCCAAGCCCGACATCTACATCGTCCCGTGCACGATCTCGTATCCGCTGGTGCTCGAGGCCTCGACCCTCGTCGAAGACTGGCTGGCCGAGGCCGGTAAGTCCCGCTACATCATCGTCGACGACGAATTCTCGCGCTGGGAGCGGTGGCTCGACTTCCTGCGCGACGTGTTCTCCTTGGATCTCAAGATTCACCTGCGCTTTGGCCAGGCCCTCGATCCATTCGGCAATTCGGTCGACGCGCACGGCGGCTCGATCGACCCCCGGGGCCGGCCCATCGACCCCCGGGGCTACCTCGAGGTCAAGGGCGAGCTCGTCGATGATCCGATCCGCGACGCCGAATACACCCGCTCGCTCGAGCAGCGGATCATCCGCGAGTTTGAGATCGGCAACGTCATCCACTCGACCCACGTGCTCGCGTTCGCGTGCTTCGAGCTGCTTCGCCGGGCCCGGCCCGACTTGGATCTCTACCGCCTGCTCGGCTCGATCGGCCCCGAGCAGACCCTGGCCCTGCCCGAGGTCGAGGCCGAGATCGAGCTGATCCTAGTCGAGCTCGCGGCCCTCGCCGAGGCCAACGAGCTGCGCCTGAGCCGGATCGTCGCCGACGTCGCCGCCCACGGCGACACCCGCACGCTGATCCGCACGGGCCTGCTCGCGTTTGGCAGCTACCACAATCGCCCGGTCGTCGAGCGTCGCGGGATTCGCCTGCACGTCAGCGACCCCAAATTATTGGTCTACTACCGCAACCGCCTCGACGGCTACGGCTTGCGCGCTGCGCCCTCGCTGCCGTCGATCGCCCCACAAAAACAAGGCTATGGTCATGGTTGAATCACAAGCTCGATCCGTATCGGTCCTCGGCGCCGGCAACTGGGGGACCACGGTCGCCCACCTGATCGGTCAAAACGGCTATCAAGTCCGGCTGTGGGCGCGCGCGCCCGAGGCCGCCGCCGAGATCAACGAGCGCCGGACCAACACGCGCTACCTCCCGGGCCTGAGCTTATCCACCAACATCGTCGCGACCTCGGCCCTCGAACAGGCCGTCGCCGACGTCGATCTGATCTTCATCGTGATCCCCTCGCAGGCGTTTCGCACGGTCTGCGCCGAGCTCGGCCCGCTCGTGCGCCCGGCCCAGCTCGCCGTCCACGCGACCAAGGGCCTCGAGCTCGGCAGCTACAAGCGGATGACCGAGATCATCGGCGAGGAGACCTCCCTGCGCCAGATCGGCGTGCTCTCGGGCCCCAACATCGCCGGCGAGATGTGCTCGGGCAAGCCCGCCGGCACCGTCGTCGCCTCGCGCTTCCCTCGGGTGATCGAGGCCGCTCGCGAGCTCCTGCGCAGCAAGCAGCTGCGGGTCTACGGCAACACCGACGTGCTCGGCGTCGAGCTCGGCGGCACATTCAAGAACATCATTGCGATCGCGGCCGGCATGGCCACGCAGATGCAGCTCGGTGAGAACGCCAAGTCCTTGCTCATCACCCGCGGGCTGTCCGAGATCGCCCGGCTCGGGGTCGCGCTCGGGGCCGATCCATTGACCTTCTCCGGGCTCGCGGGGATCGGTGATTTAATGGTCACCTGCGCCAGCCCGGTCAGCCGCAATCACCGGGTCGGCGCGGCCTTGGCCCGGGGCATGACCCTGACCGAGGCCATCGACTCGCTCGGGATGGTCGCCGAGGGCGTCAAAGCGGCCAAGATCGCCCATGAGCTCATGATCGCGCACGACCTGCGCTCGCCCCTGATGGAGGGGGTCTATCGCGTGCTCTACGAGGGCTTGAGCCCGCAGCAGGGCCTGCGCGAGCTGATGACCGGGGCCGTGCAAGACGACATCGACCCCTCGCTGGTCCGGTCGGCGCCCTAAAGATCGACCCGCCCGCTGCTAGCACGGTAGGGACCCGGGTTACCCCGGGCCCCCCGTACAGATCCGGACGTGCGGGCACTACCGCATCCGGCTCCTGCCTCGGGTCCTGACGGCGAAGCGCTCCGAAGGGTGTGGAT
>Ga0114946_10001639_pt1 | contig 15436 bp, 6 predicted proteins | sample WalLakDeSediment_FD_88676 | JGI IMG/M metagenome (GOLD analysis project Ga0114946, IMG submission 88676) | Lake sediment microbial communities from Walker lake, Nevada to study Microbial Dark Matter (Phase II) - Walker Lake 11/02/13 Deep Sediment | ecosystem: Environmental > Aquatic > Freshwater... | reverse complement strand
TATTGTGAATTAGATGAAGCCTGCCAGGCCTTGATGAAGACCGCCATGCGCCAGCTGCAGCTGAAGGCGCGGGCCTATCACCGAGTGCTGAAGCTAAGCCGCACGATCGCGGATTTAGCAGGGTCTGAGGCGATCACCCAGGTGCACCTGGCGGAGGCGCTGCAGTACCGGCAGAAAATCAATTTTATTTAGTCAGGATTATCATCAATACTTGCGATTTTTTACTTTATGGTTGATTGCTATCAACACGAAGAAGATTTATCTTTATACCGATGAAAATTCCTATTTGTGGCTCCAGGCATGTGGACCGTAACACTGCCCTTTAATGAGTAAACCGACCTAAAGCTGAACTTACTTCGACCAACGATATCCTTTCATCGAGATCTGTCAGTACGGCCAGGGTCAGCAGGTAATAATTGATCTTTCGCCAATAAGCATCAATCCGTGAACTGAGATGGATGGATGATAACCCCAACCTTTTCCAACCCAAAGCATCCGCATTTTCTACATCCTCGATGGAATCAACTGCAACATGGCGTGTATCCAGCCGAAGCCCTATGCCCATCGCCTTGAGCAGCGCTTCCTTGGCTGACCAAATCAGTGTGGCTTTCTCTGCTTGCCTGATCTCAGCGAGCGACCTCCCATTTATGGCTGAAACCATTGCAATTTCATTTTTAGTGAAATAGTCCTGAATAAACCCGGCAGGGCGTGGTGTGATTTTCTCGATATCGATTCCCACTTTCAAGCTTGATGGTGCAAAGGCGGCTGCACACCAATCTCCTGAGTGGCTGATGGACAGGCATCCCGGGATGATTTGGTCATGATGGACTGCACTGGGCGCTCCCAGGTCATTGTTGCGAATCTCGATTTGGTCATGCTTGATGGGCGCAGGTGTGGGGAGGCAGACATTGAGCACATGCGATAAGAGTAATTTAGCTGTATACCGGCCAGCCAGCCAGGATTTTCGTCGGGCATCGAACCGAAAGCGATCATAAGTGGTTCTTTCTGCCGGTGATAAACAAGCCCTGGCAATGGCTGGCTGTGGTACCTGGTGCAAGCACCAGTAAACGGTTTCACTCAAGGTTGCCCTCGATGATCCTCCGAAAAGGTTTCACTGACAGTTCTTCAAGGTCAGCCATCAGTGGTGAGGTCTGATAATCGTGCATCTCCATGTAAATTTGGCCTTGATCATCAACGACCCAGGCATCAAAGGTCACTTGGCCGTTATTCGTATTCCTGGGCCTGACGCAGGTATAGACTGCATGCCCGTTCATGCTGATTGGGTAGAGGCTGAGTTTCCCAATCGACCGTGGCAGGCTGAACCTCCCATCATGTCCAATTTCCCAAACACCCGCTGTCTGAAAACAGGATTCCACCAGCAGCGGTTGACTGGCAGCGTTCAATAGCCGGTCAACCTCTTCCAGCGGACCAAACTGGCACCGCCCCAGCACGAATTCGCCGTCCTGCTGGACGCCCTGTAATACCTGGAAAGCTGGCCCATGGAAATATAGTTGATAGATGTCTTTTGCGTCAACTTCAGCCCTGCCATTTAACGCTGGAATTTTGAACTCATGTGATGGTGTAAGACTTTTTTCAATTGGTGCTAAGTGAACTTTGCCTGAAAAGTGCTCCAACACCTTGGTCTCGCCCAGCCGCGTATCCAGCACGGATTGCATGCGGACATGAGCTGTCAGGATGTCATGCGCACGGGTCACCTGAACCTTCCACAGGAGTTTGCGCGGTTCATCACGGTAAAATTTGAGCGGTTGTTTGAAGTGAACATCCGTCACCTGGTATGCCCGGTAAGCGCCACCTTCCGAGAGGAGGTTTGAGATCACAAACTCAGCAGCTGTGACAAACCCCTCAATGCCCATCACCCCGGGCATCACGGCAATGCCTCTGAGGGCATGATCCTGCAAGAAACCTTCCCTTGACGGGTCCAGTGTCCCAGCCAATGTGACCCCATCAGCCAGGTTACTGGCGACCACTGAGTCAAACAAATGGAATTTACTGCCGGGCATTTGAATACTCTCGGATACCTGATCCAGATCGATCTCACCTGTGGTGGCGAGGTGATCATCCAGCAGGCCCAAGCGGCCTGCCAACACCACCTCACCTGGGCCGCCAAAGATCAATTCCCCGGCGACCTGGGGAGCAGCGACATCGGTCGGCATCATATCAATTCCTGCCCTCTCCATCACCGCCGGGACAAATCCACGGGTGGCCATGCCAACCTCAGCCCAGGCGCTCCAATCCAATGCCTGGAACTGTGTGCCTGGATATTGCTTCTGCAGCGCGAACATCCAGCGGCAGAGCGTATCGTTGGCAGCGGCATAATCTGCCTGGCCAGGGTTGCCAAATCGTCCGGCAACTGAGGTAAACACCTGCACTGCTTGCAGGGGCTGCTCAGCTTGCACCAGGGCTTGACCTTTCAGGAGTGCATGCATAAGGTGATAGAACCCCATCACTTTGACCTCGAACACCTGGCGGAACTCATCCTCTGACTTATTTTTTATTAAACGGCTCTTCTCTATACCTGCCGAGTGAATTAATACGTCCACCCGGCCGTACTCCTCAAACACTTGCGAGACCAGGGCGTCAACCTGCTTTTGATCGGTCACATCACAGGCGAAATAGGCTGCATGTCCACCAGATTGGGTAATTTCATCCAGCGCCTGCTGAATCCTCGCCTGGCTTTCCAGTGTTGCAAGCTTTCTCTCAATTTGTGCTGGATTAAATCTTTCCTGCGTGCTTCTGGACAGTTCGATCATAGCCTGTTTCAATCCGGCGCGGTCCACCAGCACCCGTTTAAGTTCAGGGTCTTCCCGATTGGCAGGTGGTTCTGTCCGCCCGAAAAGGATAAAGGTGCCACCGGTTCGCCCGGCCAGGTCCTTCATCACCGGGACAGTTATCCCGCCTGCGCCGCCGCTGACCAGAAAAACAGTTTTCTCACCTAGGGTCAGGTTTTCGTGGCTGCTCCGTTTCTCCGGCAGTGCCTGGATGGTATAGCGTTCATCCCCGAGCCAGCCCACTTCAACAGGATCGGGATCTGACTCAAGTTCAGCCAACAGCCTGGTAACTACGACTTCTGGGTGGGCGAACATTTCAAAATCGACGACTTTTACCAGGGTCTCCGGCTGCTCCCTGGAGAGGGATTTGGAAAAGCCACACAGCGCACCGGTCAGGGAAAGCTGATCAATGGAATGATCGTACCCATGTAGGCCGCCAGATTGCGTGGCGCTGATCACAAAGGATGGCGGCGTTTCACCCTGAGATTTGACCAACCTGAAAAGCTGATACAGGCTCTGATCCAACCGGGCCTTTAGCTCTGCCTGCGCCAGGGTGTTGATCTTTTGTAACGGTGCCCAGCCGGTCAGCAAGAAAATACCTTTATATGGCTTTATGGCACCCAAATCCGGGTCCATACCTGGTTGGATGTGATCAACGATCACCCCCATGTCATTTAATCGGGCAATTAACGGCTCACCAATTGGGTCCCCGCTCGAAGCCTGTGAGCCATCAGAAACGACCAATACGCTTTCCCCGCGTTCGAGGTGAACCCCGGTGGGCTTGCAGAGGGTAATTTTCGGTCGCAGTACCGGTACCGGCACCTGGCGGATGATCATCGGGGTGGGGTCATTCTGATCATCATTGCCGCCTGAATCCGCTGGTATTTCTTGAGGGGTATCTTTCTGAAGGTCAATAGCCGACTGAACGAACTGGATGACTTTCGCCAGCGTGTTGTATTCGGAAAGGACCAGATCATCCCGCCTAGGAATTTCGTAATACTCACGTACAGCGGCAAAGAGTTCAGCCTGTTTGACCGTGTCGATCCCAAGGTCAGCTTCCAGGTCCAGCTCGGGGTCCAGCATCTCTGCAGGGTAGCCTGTTTTCTCGCTTACCAAACCCAGCAAGAACACCTGGATCTTCTCCGTGGTATCACCAATCATATCCAGGGTTTTGTTAACCGTCATTTCTTTAACTGCTTCTTGTTCGGGCTGCACTTCGGCAGTTTTACCGACATCATTACTGACCTCAGCGATTGCATCCGCCTGGCCGACCAGGAAATCAATCACTTTGCCAATCGTGTTGTAATCCGAAAGGCGCAGATCATCCGGCCGTGGTAACTGGTAATGTTCGCGTAATTCCGCAAAGACCTCAGCTTGTTTGACAGTGTCAATTCCCAGGTCAGCTTCCAAATCCAAGTCGAGCTCTAACATCTCCACCGGGTATCCCGTCTTTTCACTGATCAAATCCAGGCAGTAGTCTCTGACGGGTTCCACCTGGAGGTTTTGAAAAACGGGTGGCCGGGGTGTTTCCTTTGGTTCAGTCGGGTCTTCAGGCAGCGTGACCGCGATATGTGACAAGACTGAATCTTCGACAGACGGGATGGATGCCGCCAGATCAGCGGGGCGTGCTGCCCAACCCACCGGTTTTTGTCCAAATGTCCAGCGCGTTGGCTGTGGCGGATCAACGGGTGTACCCTGGTCTTTGACTCGCAAAGTCCGCTTCTCAACTTCGAGCTCCGGTTCAGGGTAGCCAGTGACTGCAGCTAACCAGGTATGGTATTGAGCCTGGTCAACCCGGGAGCCATTGGATGGGATTCTGCGATAAAGCGTCATCGCCAGCTGTGAGCCAAACCCTGCGCCTAATCTGAGGGCATAATCAGGTCGATACACACCACCTGTTGAAAGGTTCAGATCTCCCAGTTCAGGATCTGCTTCGAAATCAGCATCAAAGTTGGAAATTGGCGGAACTTTTCCTAATTCCAATGACTTGACCGCGAGTACATCTTCTACGCCCACACCCATCGAATGACCGGTGTATCCCTTTGTGTTGGCAATAATCACCTGGTTGGCTGACTCCCCAAATGTGTGACGGAGGGAAAAGATCTCTGCGGACGCGCTCCCGCCCCGGGCGGGTGTATAGGTCTCATGAGAGACAAAAACCAATTTTGGCGCAATCGCTTCACGTTGCAGGTTGAAACGTGTTTCAGCCGTCGTGAGCAGCCGCGCCATGATTTCGCTGACGTGTCGCACGTCCAGGCGCGTACCGTGGAAAGCGCTGTTGGCAAACTCAGATGAGAGGATTTCGCAAATCCCCCTCATTCCCCGTTCAGCAACTGCGTCCTGGGCTTCAACCACCAGGGCGGCCGCTCCCATCCCGATGATCATCCCGTTTCTGCGACGGTCAAAAGGCAGTGCGGCCAGGCGTAAATCGCCTTCTATGGTGGCTGCACCGCTGGCCATTAATGACGAGCCGATCCATTGCATCAAATTGCCGCTGGCGATATCATCGCCGGCAATCACGATCACCCGTCGGCAGCGGCCAGAGCGGATCCAATCTTCAGCCACACCAATTGCCTGGGTGGTTGATGCACAAGCGCCATTGACATGGGTGTTCGGGCCACGCGCGCCGATGTATTCCGCAAATTGCGAATGTCCCATTGTCAACACTCGGAAGACAAAATTACGGTCGAGATGGTAATCCATGGCAGCCAGTTCTGCTTCCGACGCCGAAATACGGGATTGCAGATCGTTCCTGGCGGTTTCTGACTCTTCTGCAACAACCTGGTAGATATCCTTCAGGTTTGAGAGCTGATCTTTTTTGTTTTTGAAGGCATGATATGTTTCAAGTTCATCCGCCATCCTCGATAAACCCGGGAAGGCTGAGGCAAAGATCACGCCGGTTTCATCCGCCATGGCCTCCGGCAGCATCAACCGGTCGGGAATAAAAGACCCAACAGTGGTCTTTTTATATGCCATGACCAGGGGGATACCAGCTTCGCGAAGTGCGTCAATCCCGGCAGCAATTGCCAGCTGAGTGGAGATATCGAAGGTAGAAACCCGCTCAGGGGGCAGACCAAATTCCGCTGCCAGGTTAAAAGTCCCTGGCTGGCCGGCTAACTTGATGGTCTGTTCCATCTGGTTCAGTTCAATCATCTGGGCACCAGCCTCAGATTTTTCCAGACGGATGACAGATTTTTCCAACATTTCCCGCCTGGTATCATCAGGGATCGGTTCGATGAAGATCTCACCGTTCAGCAAACGCTCAACATTATCCTCTGCAAAAACCGGTTTATTCTTTCCGGGTAAGCCCAACCCGGTACCGCTGATCACAACCGACCCTGTTAACTCGTGCATGGGCACATCAGTGATTTCAGAACCTTTGGAGATCACCGGTGTGACACTTGCTCCTTGCTTGCGCACATCGAGGGGCAGCGCTGTTTCTTCATGCTCCCGATCCATGGGAATACCAGCAGCCAGAAGACAGGCAATGGTTTCATTGAACGAGACCAGCCCGCCCTTACGTGGATGGTTGGTGGCAGCGATATGGATATCCTCACAATCTTGCAGGATTTCCGACACTAGCACATTCAAGACGCGTTTGGGGCCAACCTCCACAAACACCCGTCCTCCTGCGTCATAAAGCGTTTGAATACATTCGACGAACCGCACCGGTGAATGCACCTGGGCTGCCAGGATATCAAGGATTTCCTCGCGTCCCTGTGCGTACCAGGAGCCATGCACGTTTGCCACAATCGGTAGTTTCGGCTCAGAGATGTGCATTTGGGCGATGATCTGCCTGAGGGGCTGACTGGCTGGTTCGACAATTTTTGTGTGAAAAGCCTGTGAGACCTGGATTTTGACCGCCTGGTAACCAGCATCGGTGAATGCTGCCAGGGCTTGCTTGATCGCCGGTGTGGTACCGCCTATCACCGACTGCATTGGGCTGTTGATATTGGCGATCACAGCATACCCTTCGACCCGTTCCAAAACTGCCTGGACTTCTGCCAACGGCGCTGTTACAGCTGCCATGCAGCCGCCATCACCGTCGCCGGTTTTACTCATCTCCTGGCCGCGCGCAGAAACCACGCGCAGCGCGTCTTCAAAGGACATCACCCCTGCTGCCACCAGCGCGGCGTATTCTCCCAGGCTGTGTCCCACGACCATGTCTGGATGATAACCGTATGCCCCCAGCATACGAAGTAATGCCACATTGCAAGTCAACACGGCCGGTTGGGTGATCGTCGTATTCTTAAGCGCCTCTTTGGCGCGTGCCTGGTCGGCTTCATCGCCTTCCACAAAGATATATTCTGTCAGCGGTTTTCCCAGGATGGGGGTCATGATGGCGTCCGCCTGCGCATAGGTTTCGCGGATAACCGGAACGATATCGACCAGGTCACGCAGCATGTTCACATATTGTGAACCCTGGCCTGGGAACATGAAGACCACTTTTCCGGCCTTGCTACCCGTCTGCGAAGCATGCTTCGAATAGCGTATCCCCTGGCTGGCCAGTGCAAACCAGATCCTGGCGTTATCACCATTGAGAGCCTGAGTGGCTTTGTTCAGTTTATTGATCAGGTCTGGTGCATCATCAAAATCGATGGCCATCCGCTCGGGCATGGCAACAGAATCCCTGTCCGGGAATACCCTGATTGGCAGGATACCCTGTTTTGCTTCTGCCATCACGGTTTTCAACCGGTCGACCATTTCAGCCTGGGTGTGCTCGCCAATGAACAGCAGGCCGCGCAAAGGCTGTTGGTTGTTTACCCGCTCAGATGTGTTTACATCTGGATCGTGGCTGATCTCAACCCGGGGGTTGTCAGCGGCCTTTGGTGTTGATGCAGCCAGACTGGTCACCACAAATTGAATCACTTTTTCAATCGTGTTGTAATCTGACAGGCGCAAATCGTCCCGCCGTTCTATGCCATAGTGCTCCCGGATATTGAGGAACATCTCAGCTTGCTTGACCGTATCAATACCCAGGTCAGCTTCCAAATCCAGCTGCATATCAAGCACATCAATTGGATAACCTGTCTTCTCACTGATGAGGGCGAGGATGAAACCTTCGACATCTTTTTCCTGAAATTCACAATCGGGTGTAACCGGAGATATTGGATTTGGTGTTTCGGATTCTTCCTGCTGAAGAGGGGTGGGTCCCGCATGATCCTGGACAAATTGGATCACTTTTTCAATTGTGTTGTAATCCGAAAGGCGCAAATCGTCCCGCCGTTCAATGCCATAGTGCTCCCGAATATTGAGGAACATCTCAGCTTGCTTGACCGTATCAACACCCAGGTCAGCTTCCAAATCCAACTGCAAGTCAAGCACATCACCGGGATAACCTGTTTTCTCACTGATGAGCGCGAGGATGAAACCTTCGACATCCTTTTCCTGATTTTCTTGATCGGGTGCTTGCAGAGATATTAAATCTTGTGTTTCGGATTCTTCCTGCTTAACAGGTGTAGTTCCCGCATGATCCTGGACAAATTGGATCACGCGTTCCAGTGTGTTGTAGTCGGAAAGCCGCAGGTCATCCAGCCTGGGGATACCAAAATGTTCACGCACCGCAGCGAATAACTCTGCCTGTTTGACGGTGTCAATCCCCAAATCGGCTTCCAGGTCCAGAGCCAGGTCCAGCATCTCGACCGGGTAGCCGGTCTTTTCACTGACCAGCGCCAGGATATAATTCTGGGCTTCCTGGTAATCCGCCTGGACTGCCAGGACCGGTTCAGCGATGTCAATAGCCGGGATGAGACTTTCGGTTGCAACAAAGACTTTATCTCTTTTTGGGGAACCTGCGGATAAACCCGGCACATATTCTTCCAAAACCACATGGAAATTTGTTCCGCCAAAACCGAAGGAACTCACACCTGCCCGCCTGATCTCTCCCGGCGAATTCTCCCAGGGTTGTGTGGCTGTATTAACATAGAAAGGCATCCGCTCAAAAGGAATATTCGGGTTGGGAATATTGAAGTTTGCAGACGGGGGCAGTAGTTTATGATGCAATGCCATCACAGCCTTTAGAATTCCAGCAGCCCCAGCAGCGCTTTTTAGGTGGCCAATATTGGATTTTACTGAACCCAGTGCGATGGAATGCATGGGCAACTCGAGTTCCTTGAAGGCCTCATGCAGGGCGTTTACCTCAACCACATCGCCCACAATGGTTGATGTCCCATGACCTTCGATCAAGCCGACCGACGCGGGGTCGACCCCCGCGTTTTCCCAGGCGCGGGTAATGGCTTTTATCTGGCCAACCGGGTTAGGCGCAGTGATCCCCTTGCCGGCACCATCACTGCTGCCGCCAACCCCGCGGATGACCGCATAGATTGAATCCTGATCTCTCTGTGCATCTTCCAGCCGTTTTAAAAGGAAAACGGCTGCACCTTCACCCATCACAAAACCATTCGCCGTGGCATCATATGGCCGGGAGCCATCCGCGCTAAGCGCCCCGATTTTACTGAACTTGACAAAGGCTTCAACGCCCATCCCACTGTCAATCCCGCCGGTGATAGCAACATCAAAGCGGTGCATGTTGAGTCCTTCCACGGCCGACTGCAACGCTGCAAGGGATGAGGCGCAGGCCGCGTCGGTGACGAAATTTGGACCACGCAAATCGAATACATTCGCCACCCGGCCGGCGATCACATTGGATAGCTCTCCTGGCATGGTGTCTTCTGAGATGGACAAAGCATTCATTTTAAAGCGCTCGGTCGCTTCTTCACGCAACGCTTGCTGAACATTGGCCGGTAGATCCCGGAATGAATTTGTTTCTTCCAGGGCTTTTAAGAATTCAGGCAGGCGAATACGCAGGGTGGTTGTGTAATGCAGTTCACCTGCCAGTGCATTGCCAAAAATCACCGCTGTTCGGTCTTTGTTTAATGCCCGCTCAGGATAACCGTAATCCAGCAGGGCCTGGCGCGTGCAGGCAATCGCCCATTTTTGGGGATGGTCCATGGATTTTTGCACATTGGGCGGGATGGGGATCTTCCACTGCAGCGGGTCAAATGTATACTGGGTGACAAAGCTGCCGATCTTACTGTATGATTTGTCCTGGACTTGCCGGTCTGGATTAAAATATAGTTCAGGCTGCCAGCGGGATGCAGGCACTGCCTGGATCGAACTCTTCGAGTCAAGGATATTCTGCCAGAACCTGCTCACATCTTCTGCGTCTGGCATGATCGCCCCTAGTCCAACAATGGCAATGGGTTGATATTCGTACATCGTACCTCCTATTGTGACTGACTGATTTCTACCAGCAAGGACCCCTTTTCAACAACCTGACCGGGTTCAACAGAGATTATCTTAACCTGGCCTGCGACCGAGGATCGCATTTGCATTTTCATCTTCATCGATTCCAGGACCACCAATACATCCCCTTCAGAGATCTCCTGGCCTGCTTGTGCCAGAATCTCCACCACCACGCCGGGCATCGGCGCTCTCAACTCGCCGTCGGTGTCCTGGCCCTGAGGGATACGTGATCGACGAAAATTGTTTTCAATGCTTGCTTCGATTTTCTCGCGGCCGATCAATACTTCCAAATTGCACTGAGAAATTTGGTGGATGTACATCTCAATGGCAGCATTACCCCGCTTAAGCAAATAAAGTCCGTTTTCATCCAGAGAGATCAGCTCGACATCCAGATTTAAACCATTGACCGTGGCTGTATCGTCGGTTAGGTTGACCTGGTATTCTTTTCCTTCAATGACAACGCAATACAGAGTCATGGCTTAAGCATCTCCGATCATCTGTTCCCGCCATGCGGCCTTGCGCCATCCATCTGATATGTCGGGGTTTTTTCCAGGATAGTCGGCCTGTTGACTGCGGATAAATAATGCCGCCGCCAGCGCAACCTCCTGTTTAAGCGTTTCCTCACGCACTGGGATTGCCGGTTGAAAATTATCCAGATAGGATGTATTTACATCACCGGCCATGAACTTCGGGGATTCGATAACCTGTCTGAGGAATTCCAGATCGGTGGCCACGCCTGCTATGTGGAATTCGCGCAGCGCACCCTGCATCCGATGAATGGCAGCCGTGCGGCTCTCTCCCCAGGCCGATAGCTTAGCCAGCAGAGAATCGTAGGCGGGTGTAACAGCCATTCCCTGGTAAAGCGCGCTGTCCAATCGGATACCTGGGCCACCTGGTTCTTTGACATAAGTGATCGTGCCCATGGACGGCATGAACCCGGCTGAGGGATCTTCAGAGAGAATGCGGGCTTCAATAGCCGCGCCGTGCAGTGAGATATGCGATTGCCGGTAGCGCAACGAACGTTCCAGCGCTAGCAAGATTTGCTCGCGCACCAGGTCAACACCGGTGACCCATTCAGTCACGGGATGCTCCACCTGCAAACGAGGATTCAGTTCGATAAAAAAGAATTGATCAGACTGGTCAACCAGGAATTCCACAGTACCCAGGCTGCGATAATTGAGACCCCTGCAAAGGCGGAAGGCAGCATCATACAGCGCATGCCTTAATCGGTCCGACAAGCTGGGTGCAGGAGCTTCTTCGATCAATTTCTGCCGCCGGCGCTGGATCGAACACTCGCGCTCTCCCAGGCACAAAACCCTGCCCTGGCCATCGCCAAGCACCTGTACTTCGATGTGCCGTGCCTGCTGGACCATCGATTCCAGAAAGACGGTATCATCACCAAATGTTGCTGCTGCCTCAGACCGGGCTTCATCAATGACAGATTGAAGTTCTTGTGGAGATCTGGCCAGTCGGATGCCGCGCCCACCACCACCCGCAGCTGCTTTAACCAGCACCGGGTATTGCACGCCTTCCGCAAATGAGTAGGGCACTTCACGCGGTAGCGGTTCCTCTGTGCCAGGGATCACTGGTAAACCTGCATCCATGGCTGCCTGGCGAGACGCGACCTTGTCCCCAAACAGTGCGATCGTCTCGGGCTTCGGGCCGATAAATATCATGCCTGCATCCTCCACAGCCCGTGCAAAGTCCGCATTTTCCGATAGGAAGCCATACCCTGGGTGCACTGCCTGAGCTTTAACTTGCCTGGCTGCATCCAGGATCGCCTTGATGTTCCGATAAGAATCCTTATCACCCAGCGGGATGGCCTCATCCGCCATGCGCACATGCAGGCTGTAGGCATCCAGTTCAGAATAGACCGCCACTGTCGGCAGGCCCAGCTCACGGCAAGCCCTGATCAGCCGGATAGCTATTTCTCCACGGTTTGCAATTAAGATTTTCATAAATGACTCACAAGGGTATGTTGCCGTTTTTTCGTCGCGAAAGTGTCTGACGTTTATTGCGCAGCATTTCAAACGCGGCAATTAACTTACCCCGGCAATCCTCCGGCTGGATGACGTCATCCAGGTAGCCGCGTGCGGCAGCCTCGTATGGGTTGGCCAACTCGTCCCTGTATTGCGTAACCAGCTGCTTCTCTTGCCCTTCAGGGTCCTGGGCGGTCGCAATTTCCTGTTTAAAGACGATCTTGACCGCGCCTTCTGGCCCCATCACTGCAATCTCTGCACCCGGAAGCGACAGGTTGATATCACCGCGCAGGTGTTTGGAACTCATCACAATATATGCCCCCCCGTAGGCCTTTCGTAATATCAACGAGACCTTGGGAACTGTTGCCTCAGCATAGGCATAAATCATCTTGGCGCCATGCCGGATAACACCGCCGTGTTCCTGGGCTACCCCTGGCAGGAAGCCGGGTGTATCCACCAGCGTCAGCAGGGGGATATGAAAAGCATTGCAAAAGCGAATAAATCGGGCACCCTTGTCCGAGGTATCGATATCCAGCACACCCGCCAGGTAATCGGGTTGATTGGCTATTATGCCCACCACATTTCCATCCAATCGGCAGAAACCGATCACAATGTTCTTTGCAAATTCTGGCATCACCTCCAGGAATTCGCCTTCATCACAAATGGATTGGATTATGCAGTGGATATCGTAGGGGTCATCAGCAGATACAGGCACCTGTTCTGAAATCTCAGGTGTTTTCCTCTGTGGATCGTCGCTGCTTTTCACTGCAGGCGGGGAATCGAGGTTGTTGGATGGTAGGAATGAGAGCAGCCAGCGAACCAGTGCCAACGTACTTTTATCATCTTCAGCAGAGAAATGCGCCACGCCGCTGCGGGTGGTGTGCACCAGCGCGCCACCCAGATCATTGGAACTGATTTCCTCGTGGGTGACGGCTTGGATTACCTTTGGGCCAGTGATGAACATATTGCTGGTTTGGTTGACCATGAACACAAAATCTGTGATTGCCGGAGAATAGACTGCCCCGCCGGCGCAAGGGCCCATGATGACCGATATCTGGGGGATGACTCCAGAGTTGCGCACATTACGGAAGAAAATTTCTCCATAGCCTGCCAAAGAATCAACCCCTTCCTGGATGCGGGCACCGCCGGAGTCGTTCATCCCTATCAGCGGGCCGCCGTTCTCATAGGCCAAATCCATCAGGTGGGCGATCTTACGGGCATGCTCTTCGCCGACTGACCCACCGATTACCGTGAAATCCTGCGCAAACAGGTAAACTTGTCGGCCTTCCACCGTTCCCCAACCGGTCACCACGCCGTCGCCGTAGGGGTGCGATAGGTTCATGCCAAAACGAGTGGCGCGATGGGTGGTGAACATCCCCACCTCGTGAAAGCTGCCCGGGTCCACAAGCAACTCGATGCGTTCTCTGGCTGTCAGCTTACCACGCTGGTGCTGGGCAAGAATCCTTGCTTCGCCGCCCCCAGACAGCACTTGTTGCCGTTTCTGCTCCAAAATTTCCTTTTTCAATTAACCTTCCTTTATTCCTGTTGGGCTATAAAAAACCTGGTTTCCTCAAACATGCAAAAGAAAACAGGTGCTCAGGAAAGTGTGATGTGCCTTGATGGCTTTTTTTCCAGCAGCATAACGCACATATTTATCAGCTAAACACATATAAATGGATAGGGTTTCGTTAGTAACGATTAGCGTTAGGTTAACAACCGCCTGAAATAACGCTTTATATAGCATTTTTTGTTTTATATAGATGCTATGGCATAGAAACAGGTATTTTAAAAATACACTATACGGACCCTAAACGCTCAAAGATTTAGTAGAAATCTGTAGGTTTAGATGAAATTTTCTTTTGCTATCAGCTTCGCAGGGTTGTCTATGGTGTCAGGCCTTTTCCGATCAAAACCTGATAATTGGCTCAATGGGAGCTAAGTGAAGCGGAAAAATTGATCATACGAGCCGTATTTCACATTCAATCACTCATAAAGAGGTAACGATAAAGCGTATCCAGCTCAAAGAAAATGGGTTATATCCAGTGAATTACAAGAAAGGTCATCGATGGATTTTCTTCAAAACATTCAGCTCATCCAGGGTGGGATGGGTGTTTATGTTTCTAATTTCCGCCTGGCAAACGCGGTAGCTGCTTGCCAACAGGGCGTCACGGCCGGGACAGTCTCCGGTACCGCGCTTGATGTCGTTTATGTCCGTCTGTTGCAGTTGGGGGACCCTGGCGGATATATTCGCAGCGCGTTGACAGCTTTTGATAACCGGTTCCAGGTTGACATCGGCGCCAAAATTATCGACCAATATCTGGTTCCAGGCGGGAAACAGCCCGGTGACCGCTTTTTCTTTGGCCCCCGGCAGACACTCAATACGCTGGACGGCAAACAAAAAATCCCCATTCCTGGCGAAAACCCGCTGCCAGTCCGGCTGTCGGTCGATCAGGAACTGGTAGAGCTGCTGATTGCCACGAGCTTTGCTGAAGTTTGGTTGGCAAAGCAGGGTCACCACGGCAGAATTCTGATCAACTTTCTCCATAAGGTTCAGCTCCCGCTGGTGTATGCCCTCTATGGGGCGATGCTGGCTGGTGTGGACGGGATCGTTGTCGGCGCAGGCAATCCGGAGGGCTTGCCGCAGGTTTGCTCGCGTCTGGCTCAACATATGCCAGTCAGCACCGAACACGCACTGCTGTATCGCGAGTCGGGGGAAACCTTCCAGGTTGATTTTGATCCTACGGTGATTGCGAATGGCGCGCTGGTAAAGGAGTCCCTTCACCGACCGGCGTTTTTAGCCATAGCCTCGCTGGAATCACTGGTGGGTGCACTGGCAAACAGCCCGACTGAGCCGCCCGATGGCTTTATCATCGAGCATTACACAGCTGGTGGCCATAATGCACCTCCGCAGGGGCCGCTGCAAAAGGATGCTCTGGATCAGCCGATTTACGGCAGCCTGGACGAGCCTGACCTGGAAGAGATCCGCCACCTAAAAAAACCTTTTTTGCTGGCGGGTGGATACAACAGCCGGGAAAAATTGCATGCAGCAAGAAATGCTGGTGCTGCCGGTGTGCAAATTGGCACGTCCTTTGCTCTGGCACAGGAATCAGGACTTTCCCCGGTTTATAAGACCGCACTACTGGATGCCCTACGCCAGGTAGCATCCGATGCCGATCTGGTACGCACCACGCTCTTTTCGCCGACAGGCTACCCCTTCAAAGTCGCCCAGCTTAAGGGCACACTTGCTGAAGAAATGGTCTATCAACGCCGCACAAGGGTCTGCGATCTGGGTTTTCTGCAGCAGCGCGGTTTTAGCAAACCCGGCTCTGATGGATATCGGGATCTTTTTCAGCGCTGCCCGGCTGGACCACTGACGGATTTCACCCGAAAGCGCGGCCTGCCATTCAATGCGGATAGAAAACG
>Ga0114946_10001638_pt1 | contig 15439 bp, 19 predicted proteins | sample WalLakDeSediment_FD_88676 | JGI IMG/M metagenome (GOLD analysis project Ga0114946, IMG submission 88676) | Lake sediment microbial communities from Walker lake, Nevada to study Microbial Dark Matter (Phase II) - Walker Lake 11/02/13 Deep Sediment | ecosystem: Environmental > Aquatic >... | reverse complement strand
TTATACTAAAACCCCGCCCAAAATAACAGGCGAGGGTAATTACAGGGGCTAGTAGACAATGCCTGCCCTGTAGTGAACCTACGGGTTCTACTACTGGGGTTAGAACCGGGATTATGGAGGTTAGAGGAGTTAACGAGTACCCCAGAAATATAAAGAGTGATGTAGGAGTATCTACTGAAATAAATATTTAAAGGGCACGAGAACTTTTAAGTGCAACCCTTTTTCTTATTTCTTCAGTAACTTCTTTTGGTTTAGATAAACCATTTAAAGTTTCTGTTCCCTTATTTAACTCAATAATTACGCTATCATTTCCAGCGACCAAGCCCTTAATTTCATCTAAAAGAATCTTTTTTTTCTTTGGTAAAGATAAAAAGGAATAAAAGTAATATTTAATTGTGATTTTTTCGTCATCCAAGACATATTCTCTACCAAGTTCGTTCCAAATAAGAAATAATCCCAATAAAAAAAATGATGGTATAATAAAATATAAATAAGGAATAACTTTCTCCGAAAAGTCCAAAACTCCTATTTCCCAATTAGAGATATCATTTGTGGACATAAGCATTTCTTTCTCTGCTTTTATTTTTTCAGGACCATATTTAATGTGCAGAGCAGCAATCGCGATAAAAACAATAATAAAACTAACAATTCCATTTAAAGCATCCAAGATAATAAATGGTTTTCTAATTTTCATTATATAATTTTCCATATTAACTCATTCTACCAAAACCCCGCCCAAAATAACAGGCGGGGGGTAATTGCAAGGGCTAGTAGACGATGTTAGAACCAGGATTGTGGGGACTGGAGAGGTTTGTGTGATTGAATTAGCTTAACTGATTAGGCACATTTAGAATCTTAGATTGGAAGAAGATTAAAAAAGAATTAAAACTTTTCTACTGGATGTTTAAATTAAAAATGATGGACATATTTGGTAAATTGACCCGTTAGTAAATAAATAAAAACGGCTCATGCTGTGCCGTTTCGTAGAGAGAATCAGGGAAGAGGAGCCCCGAAGGGCTTTGGGAAGAACTGGCGCAGAAGCGTTTTGGGCGTTAAAATTTTCGCAATGGTGGCGTATGCACTTGGAAAAACCATCACGCAGCGTCGTACAACGCACTTCCCTTACGCTTCTGCGAGAGGGTGAGGGGCAAAAAACGCAACGGTGGCCGTTCCAGCCGAACCATCACTTCCCCATCCTCTTCTCTAATTCTCTCCTATAATTTTATTAATGATACTTGTTTCTTTTACCCTAACACTGGCATTATAGCATATCTATATAATTTGTCAAGAGGCTTGTAATGGTTCAATGTCTTTACGACGCTACCCAAAATCAAAACCCCGCCTAAAATAACAGGCGGGGGTAATTGCAGGGGCTAGTAGACGATGTTAGAACCAGGATTGTGGGGGCTGGAGGGATTTATGTGGCTGAGTTGACTCTGGACATGAAACGAATTTCGAACTTTTAGACGAATAGATGTTGTTGAGCGCCCTAAAATATTGTTGAGGCGAGCGAAAAAATTGCTATCCACTTCTTAATATTGGGTTATTCTTTTATGGCCCAACATCTTTATATAAAAAAACTGCTGATTAGCGTTCGATAATTACCCGAGTTAGAGAAGAACAATTCTTGGTATCACCTAAACCCAATTGGCCATCGATATTCCATCCTGAAACCCAGATGCTGTCATCTTTTTTAATAGCTAAGGTGTGACCATCTCTGGTTACTACTAACTCCCAATCATTATCTGTGCCAACTTGGGTGGGGATATAACGATTCTTGGTATTACCTAAACCCAATTGTCCAACCTCATTACCCCCCCAAGCCCAGAGAGTGCCGTCTGTTTTAGTAGCCACAGTATGACCACCTCCAGCTGCTACTATCTTCCAGTCTACCTCTATGCCAACTTGTGTTGGGGAATGAAAATTTTCGGTGTCGCCTAGGCCTAATTGACCATTAAAATTAGCTCCCCAAGCCCAGAGGGTGCCGTCTGTTTTAGTAGCCACAGTATGACCACCTCCAGCTGCTACCATCTTCCAGTCTGCACCTATGCCAACTTGTGTTGGAATACCTACCCATTCCCAGGGTAGTTTTGTGTCAACCTGAAACGAAGGCTGTTGTTCTTTATTGTCGCCTAGACCTAATTGACCCCAAATGTTACCTCCCCAAGCCCAGAGAGTGCCATCAGACTTAATAGCTAAACTTAAACCATGATGGGCCCCAGCTACTACTAACTCCCAATCAGTATCTGTGCCAACTTGGGTGGGGATATAACGAGAATTGTCATCGCCTAGGCCTAATTGACCCCCCGATCCCCAAGTCCAGAGAGTGCTATCAGACTTAATAGCTAAACTATGATAGGCCCCAGCTGCTACTAACTCCCAATCAGTATCTGTGCCAACTTGGGTGGGGATATAACGAGAATTATCGTCTCCCAGACCTAATTGACCATTAAAATTATCTCCCCAAGCCCAAAGAGTGCCATCTTGTTTAATAGCTAAAGTGTGATAGTCTCCGGTTGCTGCTTGCCAAATAATTGCAGTTGGCTCCTGAGTTATAAAAACCACGGCGAAAAACAGTAACAAGGCTCCTAGAATAATAAGAATTATTTTTTTATCCATATTTTTATATTAAATTATTCTTTTTTTATTCTACCATATAACAAATCCCGCCCAAAATAACAGGCGGGGGTAATTACAGGGGCTAGTAGACGATGTTAGAACTAGGATTATGAGGGCTAGAGGGGTTTATGTGGCTGATTTAGCTTCGAATATGAGAAGAAGTTTGTATACTTAATCTACCTCAGAATAAATATCACCAATCTAACCATCTGCTGCTTACGTTCCGATAACAATAAGCTTTCAAGCCTTGGTCGCATATTAAGGGTCTTGTTTTGTTTGGGCCACAATACTATAACAATGATCTTTTTTATCTTGATTGTCTATCTTATCGCATATTGAAGGGTCTTGTTTTGTTTTGGCAATAACATAATAACAATAATTTTTGTAGTATTGATCTTCTATCTTGTCGCATACCAAGGGGTCTTGTTCTGCTTTGACAACGGAATAATAACAAAATGTTTTGTCGCCCTGGCCCCGTATCTTATCACATATTGATAGGCTTTGTTCTTGTTGGGCAACCCGCATATAACACAGGTCTTTAGGAGATTGATTCTCTATCTTATCGCATATTGATGGGTCTCCTATTTCGGGAGCAACATCCAGGTAACAATGATCCTTTTTTTCTTGGTCCTGTATTCTGTCACATCGCTTTAGTAATAAATAATCACCTAAAGTCCCCCAACCTAAAATCCCTCCTCCGGCAATCACAGCCAACACCACCATTATCCCGATAAATTTCCAGTTTGTTTTACCTTGAGTTAAAAATGGCATATTCTTAATGATTCATTATTATTACCTCATTATACTAAACCCCCGCCCGGAATAACAGGCGGGGGGGTAGTTGCAGGGGCTAGTAGACGATGTTAGAACCTGTCTCCTAACAAAAAACCAGCCAATAAGCTGATTTCTTGTCTTAAGTAAACCTTGTTGGATATTTTTGAATAATTTTAATTAGTTTTTACTTTTGGATCTGGCCCATATTTATTGTCGCCCTTGGTTCCATCGGTCATAGCTAATATAATATTATAAATAGGAATAAAAATGAACCAACCGCTTTTGTTCACATCGTGCATTCTACGCACGCATACGGCTAAGCTGGGAATGAAAACTGCTAACGCATAATAATATAGATAATCCATGATAGATAAATCCAACCAGGTATAATCATTTCTCCACTTCCCTCTATACTCCTTACTAAAAAAGATTGTATTGCGGTAACGATATAAGAAACATGATACGCAAAATGAATAAGAAAATTAACTAAATAGAAATACCAATATTCTGCTCTGCGAGCACGCCCACTAAATACTGCGTATTTTTTTAAGACTACTAAATAATAATGAAACATTTTAAATATTCTTATTTAAAGTTATGCCGACCTTTGTTCCCCCATTCTACCAAACCCCGCCCAAAATAACAGGCGAGGGTAATTACAGGGGCTAGTAGACGATGAGAATAACTATATCATGTTTTGGATTTTTTCAAAAATTTCTTCCGTAATTGGGTCCATGAAGACTATTTTATAAAAAATGAGAAACATGAAAAAGACTATAAAGCCTATTATTAATTCTGAGGAAGATATAACCTCACCCAAATACTTTAAAGCTTCAGCGGCTTCTTGATTTTTATCTATTAATTTTCGGTAAGCAATTTGACCTCCAATCTGACCAAGAAATATTGGCCAAAAATAAAGCCTCTTAGAGAAATTCTTATTTAAAATATTATAATGATAATTCACTGCTTTAAAAAGTATAGTAATTCCTGCAATAAATATCGCTCCAGAAATAACCATTATAATAAATATAGTTTCCTGTCCTATGAATTCTATTACCTCTATTGTTCGCCTGTTAATTAAATATGATGTTGGCCAAATAAGAAATATCGCAAGACCACACCAGGCCAGTGCTTCGCTTATTCCAATCAAAATGGTTACTCTTTTTCTGCTCATAAATTATTTCATTAAGTTATGTCTCATGGTTCTTTCATTATACCAAGCCCCCGCCCAAAATAACAAGCGGGGGTAATTGCAGGGGCTAGTAGACGATGTTAGAACCGGGATTATGGGGGCTGGAGGGGTTTATGTGGTTGATTTCGCTCTGAATATGAAACGACTTTCGAACTTTTAGGTAGGTAGATGCTGTTGAGCGCCCTGAAGTATTGTTCCAGTTGGCTACGAGGCGATACCGAGAATCATATAGCGGCTGATTAATATAAGATTACGGACTCAGAAATCATCTCAAGAAAATCCAAAATAATCCAAATTCCAAGTGATATAAAAAATATGATTTTTACCTTTTTTGCCTTGGTCGGCAATTTTTTTCTCCACCCAAAATATAAAATAACACCCGTCCAAATTGGATTACAAAAAGCGAGTATCCAGGCTTTAACCTTCTCGTTACCTATTAACGATTGCTGAGAAACTTGGCCTGGGGGAATCTTATTTTTAGCTTCTATCATTAGAATAATCGAACCTATTACACTCCCCAGTCCCATTATTACTATTATCAAATGAGTTATTGGATGATGCATAATTTACTTAAATTGATTGTCTTCTCGTTTCTATTATCGAAAACCAATCCCCAAAGAGCAGTGCAAGAAACACAACGGGAGCTACGGGATAATATCAGGGCCTGTTTGAGATGCGGCTTTAAAGAAGTTTTTACGGTCAAGGAAAAGAAGTATAAATGAGGGCAGGATAATAAAAATGATGGGCGAGTAGAATGGAAAAAATAGAAGAAGCCATAGAAATGTCCAAGGAGGATATTCTTTAATAGCTCCCATATCAGCATCCCCAGCATCGGTTTTTAATTCTAAAATAACGTGGCTGATTATTGCCAATATTCCTATTAGCAAACAAATTGACAAAACAATCATTACAAAAACGTATCCGCTTTTTTTCTTAATCCACTTTCTATTGAATAGTAAAGATTTGCCAAAAAAGACACATAAAAGAGGCAAAAGAAGTGGGATTCCTATAATAATCACTAACGGTAAATTATATAGCTCACGCTCCTCAATACCTAATAAAAAACATAAAAAGCCTTTTAGATAAAACATTGGTAGTCCCGATATCCAAGGCATCAATCCAGAAAAACCTTTCGATTTCTCATCTAATGCTATTATGCATACGAATGCTAGGACTATTAGACAAACCACTAAATAAGTCCGACCTGCAATCAGCAACCACTGAGCAGCAAATTTTGTTTTTCTTGGTAACTGATTTTCTATGTTTTGTTGCGTAGTTTGTTCCATATTACTTTATTCTACCACTTTAATAAGCTCAGTGTGAACAAAACCCCTCCTAAAATAATTAATAAAAAGATAAAAATTATCGAAAAAAGCAATTCAAACCTCATCCTAAAATATTTGGAGTCCTCTCCCTGTTTTTTTCTTACACGTTTAAAAATTAAAATTAAACCGAGTAAAGTAAAAATATTACTAAGTCCAACTATCGCATATTTTTTAAATTTACGGAAACATAAAAAACCAGCAATCCCTCCGGCTACAAAAGAAATAAAGCCGACGATTAACAAATAAAGAAAGACAAAAATAATTATTGGATTATTAGCAATCCATAACGCAAGGGAAATTTTTAACGGTCTCCCGCCTTCCATCCACAAATCACTCTTAAGCAAATTGGAGGGTGCATTTATTATTATTCTGGTATAATCCGCTTCTCCCATCCATGGTTTTTTGCTTCCGTAAAATTTTTCTAATTCTGGAGAGACCAATTCTCCTAAGCTTGCCCCATCTTTAGAGTCAAAACGCCCAAAAGAATCAATTATAGATAAGTATTCCTTCGTTATCATTACTGTTATCGTATAATCATCTTTATTTTCGCTCCTGTATAATGGGCCCGAATAACAATATATATTAATTTCCTCTAGCAGGCGTTTTGCATCCTCACCCAATATTTTATCATCCTTTAATGCTCCAAGAGAAAAAGGATAACCGTCATGCGTAGAATAATAGACCTCCATTATACTTCTAAGTTGAGCTATGACAACAAAACACCCGGCTCTGTGCCCATCGTGACTTCTGTTAGTGAAATAGCGAACTTCGGTATGGGATTTTATTTCCGAAAAAATTTCTGGCCTAACATGGCCCAAAACCCGAATTTCAATCGGTATTTCCAACTCTCCGTAAGCGCTTGTAAGAATTAAGGGATAATAAATTTTAGGAGTAGGAAAACTCATAAAAATTCCCCTTTCGCCTCTGCCCCCATCGTTTATTGCTTCAGGAGTAATCCAAGAAACCACAAAAGAATAATCTCTTTCTGTATAAAAATCTAATTCGGCAATGTTCCCCTCTTTAATATCAAATCCCTTGTTATAAAAATATTCGTAAATGGCCCGACCGTCTTTAGCGGTTATTACTTCGGCAATCATTCCTGATTTTTCTATGTGGGATTCTATTAAAACTGAATCACCAGCAGGCATATCATCAATCATGCCACCGCTACGAGCACCACCTAAAGAAACAAAAGACATTAATAAAGGAATCGTCCAAACTTGACCGAGTAAGGCTGCATAATGAGAAGCCCTCAGACCCTCAGAAAACTTAAGCTTTGTTTTTGATATTACATCATCTCCGACAAAAAGCGGCAACTCGGAAATAATGTCTATTTCTATTTCTTCTGGTTTGCTTGGAAGGGGTATTATCCAAACAACATCTGAATTACCTTCTTCGATATCAACTGCAATAATTAATTTTTCTGTTCCCTGTTCGTAATTAATAAATGCACGCTGACTGTTTTCATCAACCCAAGACCAATCACCATCAGGTAATGGCCTAATAACGACACCGTCGGCGCTTGCAAATAAAGGTGGAACAATAAGAGCTATTATAATTATCAAATAAATAACTTTTTTCATACTATTCTATCCTTTAGTCTATAATTTTACCGACCCCTATTCTCTAATTCTACCAAACCCCCGCCCAAAATAACAGGCGGGGGGTAATTGCAGGGGCTAGTAGACGATATTAGAACCTGTCTCCTAACAAAAAACCAGCTAATAAGCTGATTTCTTTTCTTAAGTAAACTTTGTTGGATATTTTTGAATAATTCTAATTAGTTTTTACTTTTGGCTCTGGCCCATATTTATTGTCACCCTTAGTTCCATCGGTCACAGCTAATATAATATTATAAATAGGAATAAAAATAAACCAACCGCTTTTGTTCACATCGTGCATTCTGCGTACGCTTACGGCAATGGTGGGAATAAAAACCGCTAATACATAAATCGCAAAGAAAATCATTAACGGAACAATCCAAGCGGGTACACCCATACTTCCAGCTGTAAAAGATGAATAAATCTCTCGAAGGATAATAATTAAAATAATAGAATAAAGTCCGATAATAATAATCGAATCAAATAAAAAGAAATACCAATATTCTGCTCTACTGGCTCGCCCACTAAATACTGCGTATTTTTTTAAGACCGCTAGGTAATAATGAAACATTTTAAATATTCTTATTGAAAGTTATGCCGACCCTTATTATTTCATTATATCAAACCCCGCCCAAAATAACAGGCGGGGGGGGTAATTGCAGGGGCTAGTAGACGATGTTAGAGCCAGAATTGTGAGGGCTAGAGGGTTTTAGGTGGTTGATTTGGCTCCGGGTATAGAACAATTTTTGAGCTACAAACCAACCATTTAGCTAATTTCTTACTATGAATAAACCTAATATAGTAGGTCCGGATTGTCGCCATATCCAAATATTTCGGGCAATAAGTTTTTCTTGGCCTTAAGTGATTTCTTAATTGCATCAATAATCTGTTCGTTTGTCACCCGACCAGAAATCTGTCTTAGGGGGACGACATCATGAAATTGTTCATGAAACAATTTAAAATATTCTCTAATTTCTTCATTAAATACTATTACCATATTGTTTTAATTAATTATTAATTACATAAAGCTTTTCTCTATTATACAACAACCCCGCCCGAAATAACAGGCGGGGGTAATTGCAGGGGCGGTAGGCCTCGAACCTACAGTATTCCTCTTTTGGAGAGAGGTGGTTTGCCAATTAACCGACGCCCCCATATTTATTTAATATGCCCCTAGCAAGAATAAAAAGCTCTTTTGCTAAAGAAGAATCATAATAACTGACATTTACACAGCCCGGGTAGTCTTTTCTTGTTCTTTTAGCGGTATGTGGTTTTCGATATGGTTTAATAAATTGAGACAAAGGAATATCCGTAACCCTAGACCAAAATAATATTTGTTTTTTGGGAGAATGATATTCATGTAAATGTAAACAAACTCTAAGTTTTTCCTCTCGAATATTAAAAGAAGATCTCAAGAATGAAAGAAATGTCTTAATCAAACGTGGATCTGAATTTACAAAGTGTATCCCGCTGTGAATATCTTTCGTTCCCTCGCACCAGAACAACAATGCACAAAACACTTGAAGATGTTCCTTTTTTATTATCACACCCTTTAATAACCTGGATGCTTTTTTCTCTAATATATTCTCAAAAGCCTCGCGTCTTTTTCTTCTAGTTTCCTTTGATCTGGCCCTACCCAAAAGACCTCGATTTGCTAGTCTTTCAATGGCAATAGAAGAAAGCTCTACGTTTCTTAACCATAACGAAGCAGTACTTTTTGAAATATTTAATAATTGTTTAATTTCAGTAAGAGAAAAGCCCTTCTTTCGTAATTCTATAGCTTTTGAATATTTTTTATTTAATCTTATCATCGAACCGACGCAACCAAGTACACAAAATTACTTTTAGTATATCATTTTAACGTAAATGTTGTCAATGTGCAAAATTTTTAACCCGACTTAAGAAAACGCCATTTCACCACGCCCCTATTCTTTTATTTATTCCTTGCCGCAAAAGCAAAATAATAAAAATAGCGGTCAAGATCTTCCAATGAGCTTTTATACTCTTTTCCACCAGTAATGGCATCGCAAAATAATTCTCTGGCGCGGGCAATTTCCCGCAAGCGTTTCTTCCAGCGTTGATCTCTTAAGGTTAAGTCAAAAAGTTCAAGGGCTCGCTCTATCGCTCTTTCAAAGTTGTCCTGGTCTTTATCTCTCCAGCTAAGCGCCCGACTGACTTCGCTACCGATATTTCCAAACTGTTCGCAAAGTGAAAGCTGAAACCATCTTCCTTCAGCTAATTCTTTATGGATAACCTTCATTTGATAATTAAATTATTTACGATCGCCCTTATCTTTTCTCTCGTTTTCAAATCTTCTATATTCCGTGAACGATTATTACAAAAAGGCTTAATATTAATCATTGAATCGAATTCTATTAATTCTTCTCCTTCTTTCTCAGGATAAAGATTAATACCCCAAACCTCTTCCCTTTTTGAATTTTCTTTCTCCATTAAAACTGTTTCCCCGTCAGCGTGCATTTCGCCACCTAAGGCCATTATCTCTTGTTTAATATCAACTACCGCTTTCACTAAACTGCCGAACTGCGCTCCTGCTATATCAATAAGCTCTTTTTTTCTTATTGTATCTTTAATGATCTTTATTTCCATATTTTATTCATTCCAATCTTTTCTTTTATCTTTTTTGGCTGATTTTTGAGAAAAACCTTTGGGGTGTCTTTTCTTAAGTTTTTTAACATTGTCTCTCATTACGTCTTCCAGATCCCAGTCAAAAAAATCACAAATCATAGCAATATACCAAAGAGTGTCTCCTAAATTCTCTTTAATACCTGCTTTCTGGTCGTCGCCGTGAGAAAAAGTCTTTTTAATACAACCCGCTACATCTCCGGCTTCTCCGGCAATACCCAAGCCCCAGGTAAGTATCTCTTTTTCCCTGTTATCAAACTTCTTTGCCGTCTTTTTGCAAAGCTTTTGATATTCTCTAAGATTCATGTTTATTTCTTAGCCTCTTTGTGCGCCGTATATTTCCGGCACCATTTGCAGAATTTCTTCAATTCCAATTTTCGCTCATTGTTCAGCTGCTTTGATTTGCGAGCATAATAATTGAGCCTTTTACAGTTCTGGCACTGAAGTTTTATATGTGGTTTTCTTTTTGTTGCCATATTTTTTTCCAAGCCTGAGGGGAGAATCGAACTCCCGGCCTCCATCTTACCAAGATGGCGTTCTAGCCACTGAACTACTCAGGCAATTAAATATCTTTAATTATTCCCAAAATCTTTTCCTTTTATATTGGTCAAGTAAATCCTTTGTTGGTGGTGCTCTGCTCCTCAAATAGATTTTTAGATGTCAAGAGACATCAAAAATATATGTGGGCAGGGAGGGAGAGTTGCCCGAAGGCCACAAGGTAGGCCTTACTTCTCTCCCTGAATGAATCCTCGGATATCTAAAGATATCCTCGGCTTCATGTGGGCAGGGAGGGATTTGCACCCCCGAAGGTCAGAGACCGCCTGATTTACAGTCAGGTGCCTTTGTCTACTCAGCCACCTGCCCAAAAACTAAAATCATATTAGCACAAATATATTATTTTTCAATAACCCTTTGGTGTTTTTTGCGCCACTCTTCTATCTTCCTATGGTTCCCGGATAACAAAACTTTCGGTGCTCTCCATTTTCCAAAAACCTCAGGCCTTGTATAATGCGGATATTCAATAAAGCCCTTTTCTTTTGTTACTCTGTTCTTAAGAAGATCGGGCTTGCCCAGAACCCCGGGAATCAGTCTGGCTACTGTTTCTACCATTATCATGGCCGGCAACTCGCCCCCCATTAGAACGTAATCGCCTACAGAAAATTCTTCATCAGCAATCTTCTTTGCCACTCTTTCATCAACCCCTTCATAGCGGCCGCAAATTAAAATTAAGTGGCCTTTTTTAGAAAATTTGTAAGCTGTTTTTTGGTTAAACTTTTTCCCCCGCGGAGTGAACAAAACAACCCTAGAGTTATTTTTTCTTAAAGAATTGACTGCTTTGTAGATCGGTTCAACCTTCATAACCATGCCGATTCCTCCGCCAAAAGGCTTGTCATCAACAGTTTTACGCCTGTCTTTTGCCCACCTTCTAAGATCATGAACTTTAATCTTAATTAAGCGCTTTTTTAAAGCGCGGTTAATGATCGATTCTTTGAAATAAGAATCAAAGATCTCCGGGAAAATAGTGACTATATCAAAACGCATAACTCTGTATTCTTATTCTAACGTAAACCCCGCCCATTTAAAAGGACGGGGCTATCATGTTCACAAGGATAATATTATAATTTTAACTCATCCAGATCTGCCCCTGCGGCAGCTTTTCTTTCTCGAGTTACTCTGCCGCCTTCCGGCTCTTCGATCTTAAGATTCACGCGAGCGTGATTCTTAACTCCGATAAGCCTTACCAGCGTTCTGATAGCGCGGGCGGTTGAGCCTTCTCGGCCGATAATTTGGCCCATGTCTTCGGGGTTTACCTTTAAAGAGAGTAAAACTCCCATTTCGTCAACTTTCCTTTCGATTTCAACATCGTTAGGATTGTCAACCAGACATTTCACTACATACTCGAGAAATTCCTGGTCTTGACCCTTTTTTTCAACCATAAGAATCTCTGTCTTTGTGGGTTAATTCTTTAATATCACAAGAATTGCGACCTTTGCCAGAGAACAGACGTTCTCGTTATATGCCTATTATAATATGATTTATAAACCTGTCAAGTGCTCTAAGCCAATTAAAGCTTTCTCTAGCGCCTTACTAAATTTAATCCATAAATCAAGAAGAAAATCTTAAAAGCTAAAATTCAGAAGACGGGGCCTTGCCTCGTCAGCTTAGAAAAATTAAAGAATCGTTTCTGCCGCCAAAAAGCAGCAACAGATAGTCTCGCCAAAAAAGTCCACCAAAGATGAACAAAATTTGTAAGACAGCTAAAAAACTGCTATTATAATTAAAAAATATGAAGCCTTACTTTGCTAAAACTTCTTTTTCTAATAAAGGCAAAGGGCTAATCGGGATAATTGTTGTTTTGTTGGTGGTCTTTTTGCTGGCCAGCGGTTTGTATTATTTTCTGACAAGGCGAATTTCCGAGACACCGAAAATTCCTACGGATCACAAAGAAGAAATAACCCAAAACAAGGTTTGGTATATAATAAAACCCGGGCCGGAAGATGTTAGAGAATACCAAATAGAAATTTCTCCCAACTCAAATGTTCACTCTTTATTGGAAGAATTGGCGGCCATGGAAGACTTTAAGATAGAAACAGCCCACTATCCAGGAACAGGTGTTTTTGTTGAAAGTATTGATGGATTTAAGGGAGGTACTGATAATAAATGGTGGCAATATTGGGTAAACGGTAAGTTGGGTGAAGTGGCCTCAGATAGAAAAAAAGTTGAAGGTAACGATTTAATTGAATGGAGATTTGAGACCCTATCCGAATTTTGGTAATAAATTTATTCAAAATCTATGCAAAAAACAAAATTGATTATTGCTTTAATTTTGGTTATTTTTGGGATTTTGGGTCGGATTTTTTTTAATGAATTCATCAGAATCCCTAATCTGGAGATAATCACCTCTTTTTCTTTAATAGCCGGAACAATGCTAGGAGGATTCTATGCTTTTTTAATACCCTTAGCCATAATGGCTGTTTCTGATGTCTATTTTGGCAATAGTTCTATTTTATCATTTACCTGGCCGGCCTTCATGATTATTGGTGGGTTAGGCTGGATTTTAAGAGAAGGGAGATCATTCAAGCCTCGCTTTGTGGCTAAGATGACAGCAATGGGTATTGGCGCCACCTTATTTTTTTATCTTTATACTAATTTCGGCTGGTGGCTTATGACCAATATGTATCCGCCCACCCTGGAAGGATTAATCCGGTGCTATGTGGCCGGCTTACCGTTTTTCAAGAACCAATTACTGGGCAATCTTTCCCTTGTGCCCCTGTTTACTGTTTTAGCTTTGATGATCCACCGGTGTTTATTATTTTGCCGTTTTAAGTTTTTAAAAAAACTCGGGATAATTTCTGCTCGGTTATAATAAAAATATGCGCATCACTTTTGTTTATTTAGATTTAGCCACTGATGATCCGTATTATAGCGGCTATTTTTATCACGGCATTGCTTGTCTTTCAGCTGTTTTGAAAAAAGCCGGTTTCCAAACCAATCTTATTCAGTTAACCAAAGAGATTTCTTCTGCTGAATTTCAAGCAAGAATAAAAAAATTGAAACCGAGCTTAATTGCTTTTTCAGCCACTTCTCATGTGTTCTCTTTTGTCCAAAAATATGCAGCTATTGCCAAGAAAATCACTGCCGCTCCTATTATTTGCGGCGGGGTTCACGCTACTCTTTGCCCGGAAGAAGTTGTCTCAGACAAAAATATTGATATGATTTGTCGGGGAGAGGGAGAAATGGCTTTTTTGGAGCTTTGCCAAAAAATGGAAAAAGGGAAATTTATTGGAAATATTGAAAATATTTGGGTGAAAAAAAATGGCAAAATCTACAAAAACAGAATTAGGCCAGTTATAAAGGATTTAGACACTCTCCCTTACCCGGATAGAGAAATTTTTGACTACCCCAATCTCAATTTAGAAAAAAAGGGCATAGCTACTTTTATGCCTTCACGTGGCTGCCCCTTCCAATGCAGTTTTTGCTGCGAATATACTTTTAGAAGACTTTATCCTAACCCTCAAAATTATATTCGTTTTCGATCACCTCAGTCAGCCATCACCGAGATAAAAGAAACAATAAAAAAACATCCTTTCATTAAATTTGTTCGTTTTGATGATGACCTACTTTTTATCAATATAAAATGGGTTAAAGATTTTATAGAAATTTATAAAAAAGAAGTGAACCTTCCTTTTTCAGCAGATATGCGGATAGATATGGCCAGTGAAGAACTTTTCACCCTTCTCAAAGAAGCCGGAGCCCATCTTTTTCGCTTCGGAGTAGAATCGGGCAATGATTATATTCTAAAAGAAGTTTTGAACAAGGGCATAACGGCCGAACAAACAAAAAAAGCTTTTAAATTAGCTAAAGAAAAAGGGATTAAGGCCCAGGCATATAATATGGTGGGCGTACCCTATGAAAGCGCAAAAGAAGTTTTAGATACCATAAAATTAAATGCTCAAATTGAGCCGGAAATATCGGTTGTTTCTATTTTTTATCCTTATCGGGGAACCCGCCTTTATGAAATATGTCTTGAAAAGGGTTTTCTGAAAGAAGAAAATATCAGAAACATTCCTAAGAATTATTATTCTTATTCAGTTTTAAACTTACCGACTATCCGACGACAACAAATTTGGTTTTTCTATCGTTATTTTTACCTCCTTAAATTATTTTACCGTTTATTATACAAAAACTTTTATTTTCCACCGCTCATTTTCTTAATAGACAAATTGCTCATTTTTAAATATCTGCCAGAGATAGTTAAAGTTACTTTAGAGCCTTTCAGGAGAGCAGTAAGGTTATTAAAAGAAAAAATACATTTTAAAAAAGCATTTGATACAGAGGCTATAAATTAAAAGAATATAATTATTCCAAATATACTTTTGCTCGGCAATTAATGTCTTACAAATTTTTTTCGCCCTGGACGGAATTTTTTGGCGAGGTAAAACATCTCAAGGATAACAACCATTGCCAGAAAACAGATGTTCTCGTTATGCGCCCATTATACTCAAGTTTATGCGCTTGCCAAAGGCTGATCTTCTTTACTATCCCCGCCCGAAGATGAAGAATCAGCTAATTTCCACACTAACTTCGTTTCCGGTTTCTTCAACAGGAATAAAAGATAGATAAATGCGGAAAACAGAAGAGGAAAAGCTAATATTATGCCGTTGGGAATCAATAATAAAACATTAAATATTCCGTGGAGAAGAATGGCTAAAACCAGAAATTTCAAAATAATAAAACTATTCTGCCCAGCCGTAAATTTCATTTTACCCAATCCATAACCAATA
>Ga0114946_10001637_pt1 | contig 15443 bp, 23 predicted proteins | sample WalLakDeSediment_FD_88676 | JGI IMG/M metagenome (GOLD analysis project Ga0114946, IMG submission 88676) | Lake sediment microbial communities from Walker lake, Nevada to study Microbial Dark Matter (Phase II) - Walker Lake 11/02/13 Deep Sediment | ecosystem: Environmental > Aquatic >... | reverse complement strand
GCGGCCGCCGATGCGGCCGCCGATGCGGGCGCCACGGGCACGGAAGCCGGTGCGAGCACGGAGACCGAAGCGGGTACCGAGCGCGGCGCATCGGACCCCGTGGACGGACCCGATGCCGGCGCAGAACGCGTCGTCGATCTGGGCGCCAGCGTGGCGGCCGCCGTCCGCGGCGCCGCGCGCGAGGCGGCCGCGGCCGCCCGCGAGGGCGCCGCGCGCGCCCGCGAGGGCGCCGCCGAGGCCCGCGAGCGCGCCCGCGTGGTCCGCGATGAGGTCCGGGCGGCCACGGCCGGCCAGGGAAGCGCCGCGGCCGACCCGACGCCGATCGACCTCGCACCGGCAGGCACCCGCTGGTGCACCGTCGACCTGCACGTGGCCGAGCTCTACGTGGTGGCGGACGACGTGCCCGAGCCCGTGGTCGAGGGTGAGGACGACCAGGCGTTGGTCGTCACCCCTACCGACGAGGGCCTGCGGGTCGCGAGCCATCGGGAGAAGTCGATCGAGGGGTGGTTCGGTCGCCGCCGCACCTTCCGAACGCACGTGCGCCTGCCGCGCGGGTGGGGCGTGAAGCTCGACCTCAAGGCCGGCGACGCGGACATCGCCGACGTGCCCTACGTCCGCGGCAGGATGCTGGCCGGCGACCTGTCGGTGCGCGGCGCCGAGGCGGTCGACCTGTCCAAGGCGGCCGGCGACCTCAGCGTGGCGTTCCGTCCCACCCACGGCCGCCACCGCATCGTCGCCAAGGCCGGCGACGTCGACGTGCGCTTCCTCCCCGGCAGCGACGCGGCGGTCGAGGCCGGCGTGGCGATGGGCGACCTGCACGCCCCGGGGTTCCAGGTCGAGCGCCGCACCGTGGGCGCCCGCGCCAGCGGGCGCGTCGGCGGCGGCAATGCCCAGGTCCTGGTGCGCTTGAGCGCCGGCGACCTCAGCCTGCGTGCCGACGCGAAGGAGGCGTGACCATGCCTGCCCAAGACGAACGCAAGAAGGTCCTCGACATGCTGGCTGCCGGCCAGATCAACGTCGATCAGGCGAGCGAACTGCTGCGCGCGCTGGGCGACGCGCCGCGCGGCGCCGAGGGCTTCCCGCCGCTGCCGCCGGTGCCGCCGCGGACCGGCACCGCCCGGCTGCTGCGCATCTCGATCGACGCCAATGACGACGGCGACGGCGAACGGGCCAAGATCCGCGTCAACGTGCCGTTGGGCCTGGCCAAGTTCGCCAGCCGCTTCCTGCCCGTCGAGGCGAGGACCGAGCTCGAGGCGCAGGGCATCGATCTCAGCGAGCTGATCACCGCCATCTCGACGGAGACGCCCGAGGGCCGGCTGGTCGACATCGACGTCGATGACGACGGCAGCGGCCGCAAGAAGGCGAAGATCGTCGTCGAGGTGGTCTGATGCCGTCGCTGCCCCGCTGGCACGAACCCGATTGGTGGGCCCGCTACTGGGACGACGTGCGGCCGCAACTGCTGTGGCTGCGCCTCGAGGCCGACAAGGTGCGGATCCGCTGGGGCGTGCCCGTGTGGGCGCTGGAGGAGTCGCTGCGCGCGGTGTTCCTGCTGGGGCCCTGGGTGCTGTGGTTCGCGCGGCACCTGCCGATCAAGCCGCGATCCAGGGCCGGCGGCGAGTTCCGGCGCGGTCGCTTCCGCCTCGCCCTCGACCTGTCGGGCGAGCCCGGCCCGGCGCCGTGGCACACGGTCCGCGCGTTGCTCGAGGGGACCGGCGAGGGGATGCTGCGCCTGCCCAGCGGCGAGCCCTTCGTCCACATCGAGGCCGGCCGCGACGTGAACATCCGGATCGTCTCGTACTGACGCCCCCGACCGCGGCGCGCCACGACGGCGCGGCGCAGGAACCCGGAGAGGTCCGACCATGATCACCAAGCACCCCATGCCCACCCGCTGCCCGGTGACGGGCGAGTCGCTGGAGGTCACGCGCCTGCGCGGGCCGACGTCGGGCGTCGTCATCGAGGGCAACTTCCTCCCCAACGAGTTCGCGCTGCTCGACCGCGAGAGCCTCGACTACCTGCGCCTGTTCGTCAAGGTGCGCGGCAACCTCAAGGAGGTCGAGCGCATGCTCGGCGTGAGCTACCCGACGGTGCGCGCGCGCTTCGAGCAGCTGCTGAGGGCGCTCGGCTACGAGGCGGCGCCCGAGCCCGAGCCCGGCGAGTCGCGCGCCGACGTCCTGTCGCGCCTCGAGCGCGGCGAGATCACCGCCGAGGAGGCCACCCGGGCGCTGCAGGCGCTGCAGCGGCGGAACTGAATCGCGTCAGGCGGGACCGTCTCAACCTGCCGCGATCCGGCTGACCAGCCAGAGCGCCAGCCACCCGGCGCCGGCCACGACCAGGACGTGCAGCACGAGCATGTACCGGCGCGCGGGGCTCATCGTCCTTCGCTCCGCGCGCGACGAAGCACCTGGGCCTTGGCGGCCGAGAACTCCGCGTCGCCGAGGTGACCGGCGCGGTGCAGGGCGGCGAGGCGCTCCAACGCGCCGGCCAGGTCGTCTGCAGGTGACCTCTCGGGAGCGGAGCCACCGTCCGCCGGCGGCACGATCACCCGATCGGGCACCGACGCCGGTTGCGTCGCTGCCGACGCGAACCGCTCGGCGACGCTGGCCAGCTCCTGGCGCCGCGGGCCTCCGAAGGCCTGTGCCGGGAGCGCGTGCCGGTTGAGCAGCAGGGGACCGCCGCCCATCAGCACGAACACCGCGGCGCACACCCACATCCCGATCGCGCCGCCGGTCTCCTCGACCGCCGCGAAGGCGTTGGCGGCCACCACGAAGACGCGAGCGAAGCCCAGGAACAGCGCCGGCCACGCCCAGGTCGACCAGTCAGGACCGTCGTCGAAGGGCGACGGCCGACGGCGGTCGATGCGCGTCACGTACAGCGCCAAGCCGAGGAACCCCAGCAACGGCGCGCCGGCGACCAAGCCGATGAGCGCCTCCGCGCCCTCGGGGCAGGGACGGATCGTGACGTAGACCGGGCTGGTGGCGCAGCTCCCGATCTCGACCAGGCGAAGGACGGCGGTCACCATGGCGGTCACGCTGAAGGTCAGGAATCCCAGACCCAGCGTCGTGCGCCAGGTGTAGCGCCACCAGGGGGTGCCCACGCGCGGAGCGTAACAGAGGCGGAGTGGGTGCGCGCGGTACCGACCCCGGCGCTCCCCGCGGCCGGGGACGTGGGGCAGACGCGAGCGTCCGCTTGCCATGACGCGACGCAAGGATGTTGCGCGACGAGCGGCAGGTCGCCCGTCATGGGTGCGTATACTGGCGCGCGATGGCCGACTACTACGACCTCCTGGGGGTCGACCGCGACGCCGACGAGACGGCGATCAAGGGCGCCTACCGCAAGCTGGCGCTCAAGTACCACCCCGACCGCAACCCGGGCGACCGCGGGGCCGAGGAGCGGTTCAAGGACATCAACGAGGCCTACGCCGTGCTCTCCGACGCGGAGAAGCGCGCCCGCTACGACCGCTTCGGATCGGCCGACCCGGCTGCCCACTTCAGCGGCGACATCTTCGACATCTTCGCCTCGGTGTTCGGCGGCGCCGTCGGCCGCCGCCCTACCCAGCGCGGCACCCCCGGCGAGGACCTGGAGGTGGAGCTCGAGGTGACGCTGGAGCAGGCGCGCGACGGCGCCACCGTGCCGGTGGACGTCGACCGCCTGACCGTGTGCGACCACTGCCACGGCCAGCGCGCCGAGCCCGGGGGCAAGGGCAAGCAGCGCTGCGTCCAGTGCGCCGGCAGCGGCAGCGTGCGGGTGCAGGCGCAGTCGTTCTTCGGCACGGTCGTCAGCCAGCAGGTCTGCCCCCGCTGCCGCGGCGTCGGCGAGGTCGTGCTGGAGCCCTGCACCGCCTGCCGCGGCGTCGGCCGCACGGCCGGGCGCGCCACCGCTCAGGTCGCGCTGCCCAAGGGGATCGACCGCGGCTATCGGCTGCGGGTGCCGCGCGAGGGGAACGCCGGGCTCGACGGCGGCGCGGCCGGCGACCTCTACGTCTACCTCGAGCTGGCCCCCCACGGTCACCTCCGCCGCGAGGGCGACGACCTCTTCTACGATCTGCACGTCGGCTTCGCCCAGGCGGCGCTGGGGAGCGCCTTCGAGGTTCCCACGCTCGACGGCAGCGAGGCGCTCGAGGTGCTCGCCGGCACCCGCTCCGGCACCGAGGTGCGGCTGCGCGGCAAGGGGATGCCGCGGCTGCGCCAGGTGGGCACCGGCGACCAGGTGGTGCGCATCGTCGTCGACACGCCGCAACGCCTCAGCGCCAGGGCGCGCGAGCTGCTCATCGCCTACGCCGAGGAGATGGGCGAGGCCATCGAGCCGTCCGAGACGCTGCTCGGGCGGGTCAAGGGCATGTTCGGCAAGCGCCGCCGCGGCAAGGAGAGCGAGGCCGAGGCCGCGCGTTGAGCGGACGCCGCGCCGGTCACGGTCGTCCGGATCGACTCACGCCTCGGACGAGCCCCGCCGCGAACCACCCCACGAAGCCCTCGAAGGCGTCCTCGAGCGTGCCCGCCACCCGGAGCGCCGCGTCGGGGCGCCGCCGGAACCAGGTCCGCTGGCGCTTCGCGTAGCGCCGCGTGGCCAGCGCGATCGCCGCCGTCGCCTCGGCAAGGTCCGTCTCGCCCCGCACGACGCGCGCCAGCTCGCCGTAGCCGATCGCCTGCCAGGCCGGCGCCTCGGGCGGCACGCGGGCGACCAGGCCCCGCACCTCCTCCAGCCAACCGGCCGCCAGCATCGCCGCGACCCGCGCGTCGACCCGTGCCTCCAGCGCCTCGGCCGACGGCAGCGCCACGAAGCCGCGCAGGGCGAAGCGCGGCCGCCGCCGCGGGAAGGCCGACGGCGGCCGACCGCTCGTGCGCAGGACCTCCAGCGCCCGCAGCACGCGCCGCGGGTTCCCCTGGCTGGCGCTGGCGTCGCCGGGGGCGCGGGCCTCCAGCTCGGCCAGCAGCGGCGCCAGGCCGCGTTCGGCGCGCTCGGCCGCGAGCGCCGCGCGGACCGCCGGGTCGGCGACGGGCGTGGTCGGCAGGCCGCGTTCGAGCCCGTCGAGGTAGAACCCCGTGCCGGCCACCACCAGCGGTCGCGCCCCGCGCGCGAGGGCGTCGGCGATCGCCGCCTCGGCGGCCTCCGTCCAGGCGACCGCGTCCATCGCGGCCGTCGGCTCGACCGCGTCGACCAGGTGGTGCGGCAAGCGGGCGCGGTCGGCGGGCGTCGGCTTGGCCGTCCCGACGTCGAAGCCGCGGTAGACCTGCAGCGCGTCGGCGCTCACCACCTCGAGCCCGCTGCCCGCCGGAAGGTCCGCGAGCCGCAGTACCGCGGCCGTCTTGCCGGCGGCGGTGGGCGCGGCCAGGACGGCGATCGTCGGGGGTGGGGCGGCCATCGCGCCACGGTACCGCGGGCCGTCGGGGCCGGTGCTAGACTCCCCGGGATGGACGATCGCATCCCTGACGCGCCCGAGGACGAACTCGCGGGGTTCGAGATCGAGGCCCACGGCATCCACGCCGACCTGAGCGAGCTCATCCAGGTCAAGCACCGCATCGACGCCCTCGCGGCCCGCGACCTCCCCGTGGGTCCCGCCGGCCCCCGCGCCGACCTGCTCGACCTGGGCGACGCCTGGCAGCTGCGCCTGGAGGTGCCGGGGGTGGACCAGTCGCGCCTCGAGTTGGCGCTGCAGGGCGACGAACTGGTGGTGGCCGGCATCCGCGAGACGCTGGAGGACGGCGTCCGCCCGGTGTTCAGCGAGCGGCCGAGCGGCCCGTTCCAGCGCACGGTGCGGCTGCCCGGCGCGGTGGACGCCGACGACGTGACCGCCCACCTGCGCGGCGGCCTGCTGGTGGTGCACCTCCCGAAGCGGGCGTGAGCCCGAGCGGGGGCGGGCCCGGGCGCGGGTCGCCCACGCCGCCCACGGTCGCCCGGCCCGCGGCCGCGTGCGCGGCACCGGACGTGCGGGCCCGTCAGTCGTCCAGGTCGATCTCGAAGGTGGCAAACACCGCGCCGATCGCGACCACCTCGTCGGTCTCCAGGTCGTAGCGCAGCGTGTTGCCGCGAACCTCGTCGTTGCCGCGGCGGCTGACGGCGGGCGAGCCGCTGAGCAGGGCCAGTCCGGCAGCCTCGTCGAGCTCGAGCCGCTCCGCCTCGCTGACGCGCTCGCCCGAGGTCACCACGACGCCGCCGATCAGGGTCGCCTGCTCGCGGGCCACGTCGAACGTCATGGCCTCGGCCTCGGCCTCGAGCGCCGGGCGGTCGTCGCCCTCGGCCGGCGCCCGGATCAGCGTCACGGGGCCGTCCATGCTGGCAAGGTCGGTGCCGCGGTCGAGGAAGAAGCGCGCGCCGAACACGGTGGTTCGCCCCTGCCGGAGCTCCACCGGACGGGCGTCGGCGTCGTCGAGTTCGACGATGCAGCCGGGGCGGTCGAAGGCGACGCGGCCGCCGAACAGCTCGATCGTCTCGTCGTCCTGCGCCGGGTCTTCAGGGGGGTCGTCGGCGTCCGCAGCCGGAGGGTCGGTCGCGCCGCCGTCCAGCGGCACCCGCACGACGGCCACCTGGCTGAGCAGCACGGTGGCGTCGATCCGGGTCTCCACGTAGCCCGGGACGGGCCCGAAGAACACGTTGGTCAGGACGCCCGCCTCACAGTTGCGGTTGGCCAGCACGGTGCGGGCGCCCTCGGCGCCGGCCGTGAGCTGCGCCACGACGATCGTCCGCTCGCCGCGGGTGACGGTCACGGTGGGTAGTCCCTGGGCCAGGGCGACGAGTGCCAGCGTGCCTGCGCCGATCGCGAGCAGCGTGCCGGCCATCCTTGGGCGCGCCGGCCGCCGCGGTGGCCGCCGCGTGGCGGGCGGTTGGGTCAGGGGGTCGCCTCGCGGGCCAGCAGGAACTGGTCGACCGTGTAGGGCGTCGGCAGCGATGCGTCCATCGCCTCGACGAAGCGGAAGCGCACGTCCTGCCGCACCCTGGCGGTCTCGAGGCGCACGCCGGCGGCGGCGTCCACGGCGATGGCGGGGTCGCCGAGGACCTCGGCCACCTCCTCTTCGTCGTCGTAGAACACCAGGTCGCCCTCGGAGGTGATGTCGCCGTCCTCGACCCGCACGTCGCCGACCGCGTACAGAGCGGAGATGCCGGTCAGGACGCGGATCTCGTCCGCCACGATGCGCAACTCGCCGCCGTCGTCGGCGGTTCGCACGACCTGGGGCCGCTCGCTGCCAGAAAGCACGCCCAGGCCCGCGACCTCCTCGTACTCGAGGCGCTCGGCGCGCGCCGCCTGGGCGCCGTTGACCAGCCGGACCTCGCCCTGGCTCACGCTGGTGTCGGTGTCGACGTCGAAGGTGACGCGCTCGGCGCTGATGACCACCTCGCGCTCGTCCTCGCTGGCGGGCGCGATGCGCACCTCCACCCGCTCGCCAGCGGCGCCGGCCAGCACGCCGAGGCCGGTCGCCTCGGCGTACGTCAGGGCGGCACCCACCGCGGTGAGCCGCCCGCGGGTCACGATGACGCCGCCGTCGAACGCCGCCTCGCGCCGCCCCTGGGCCTGGGCGATGAGCTCGCCCGCGGGGGCCGTGAGCTCGGCCCGCGGGCCCCGGATGGTGAGGGTGGAGACGGTGGCGACCACACCGTCGGGCTCGGGGTGCCGGTAGACGATCGGCCCGAACCGCAGGTTGCCCGACTGGGTGCCGCCGCTCGAGTCGATCGTGATCAGGCGGCGGGCGGGCGGGTCGCCGGCGTCGGGTGCCGCGGCGCCGTCCTCCTGGGCCGCCGCGACCGCGGCGATCGCCAGCCAGGCGAGTCCGGCGAGGGCCGCGCAGGCCAACCAGGGCGCGGTTCGGCGCGCGGCGGCGCGGCGGTGCGGGGACGGTGGGACGAAGGCTCGGGGCACGCGGTTCCTCCTGGGGTCACCGCCGGCGTCACGGCGCGCGCACGTCGGCCACGAACGCCGAGGTGCCTACCGTGCCGGGTCCGCCGGCCTGGAAGTCGGTGAAGTCGAAGCTGATGCGCATGTCCTGGTAGACGCTGCGGCCGATGCCCTCGCCGGTGATCTCGACGTGCGGCACCTCGAAGCGGCCGACGTCCTGCCGCACCAGCACGTTGCGCCCCTCTCGGCCCTCCATGGTCACGTCCCAGTCGTCGGCCACCAGGTGGAGCTCGATGCGCTCGGCGATCAGATCGTCGCGCCGGTCGATCACGAGCCGCTCGGCCCGGAGGGTGAAGTCGAGGACGCCGTCGACGCGGCGCTCGCCGTCGTCGACGCCGAACATCTCGGTGGTGTCGCGCTCGGGGTCGAAACGCGCGGTCGGGGCCGAGAAGGTCCACACGGCCGCGGGGTCGGCCTCGGGCAGCAGCACGACGCGCGCGTCCGTCAGGGCGATGGTGGCGTCGGGGAGGTCGGGCCGCCGGTCGGGCAGCAGGCTCAGCGCGAACAGCACCAGCACCACCGCCGCCAGCGTGAAGAGGGCCGCGCGGGTCACGCGACCACCCTACAACGCGGTCCCTGAGGCGCTCATGACGGAGGGGCCGCGACCCTCACGGCGCCTTCACCGGCTACTCGAACTGCACCACCTTGACGCGGTAGCTGCGCTTGCCGAGGGTCACCTGGTCGCCGGCCCTGCGGCCCACGAGCTGCCGGCCGAGCGGCGACTCGTCGGAGATGCGGTTCTCGAACACGTCGGACTCGAGCGAGCCGACCAGGTGGAACACGTGGTGGCTGCCGAAATCGTCCTCCAGGTGGAGGCTGGCGCCGAGCCGGGCGATCGCCTCCGCGCCCACCTGCTGCTCGACCACCACCGCCCGCGCGACGATCTCCTCGAGGTCGGCGATGCGCGTCTCGTTGGCGCTCTGCAGCAGCCGCGCCTCGTCGTAGGCGGCGTTCTCGCGGATGTCACCGTCGGCCAGGGCGGCGCCCATGTACTCCGAGAGCTCCTGGCGGCGCTCCTCCTTGAGGTAGCGCAGCTCCTCCTGGAGCTTGGCGAGCCCCCTGGCGGTCAACTGGATCGCTTTGCTGTGGTCGGCCATGTTCACCCCGTCCGGCGCCGGCGCCGGCGCCGCGCGATGACGGGATGCTACCCGACGATCGCCTGGGGTCGCGTCGGCGGGGGCGTAGGATGGTGGCATGAGCCGCCTGACCACCGCGCGTGCGCGCGGTGCGGCGGGTCGTCGCCGCACCGCTCTCCGCATCGTCGTCAGCGTCGTCGTCCTCCTCGCCGTCGCCGTCTGGTTGGGCGTCGGAGCCATGGCCGCAGGCCGTCTCACCGTGCCGCAACGCCGCTTCGAGCCGGCGTCGCACCCGGGCACCTTCGGCGCCAGCGAGTGGCGCGAGCGCACGCTCACCACCCGCGACGGCATCTCGCTCGCCGCCTGGTACCTGCCGGTCGACGGCGCCGACGTCGGCATCGTCTTGGTGCACGGCCACGAGCAGAGCCGCACCTGGGAGATGCGCCAGCGCTTCCCGGAGCTGGCCGTCGCGTTGCAGGCGGGCGGGTACCAGGTGGTCGTCATGGATCTGCGTGGCCACGGCGCCTCGGGTGGCGAGCGCTTCAGCTTCGGCCGGCTCGAACGTTTCGACGTGATGGCGGCGGTCGACCTGCTCGTCGCCGAGGGCGTGCCACCCGGAAGGGTGGGGGTGCTGGGCGTGTCCATGGGGGCGGCCTCGGCGATCGGCGCGACGGCGGACGACGCGCGCATCGGCGCCCTGTGGGCCGACTCGGGCTACGCCGACATCCGCCCGATCCTCGAGGCGCGCTGGCCGGGCGCCAGCGGCTTGCCGATGGTCTTCTTCTACGGGACGCTGCTCGCGCACCGGCTGCGCTTCGGATACCCGATCGACGGCGTGGTGCCCGAGGTCGAGATCCGAGGCGTCCACCCCCGCCCGATCCAGCTCGTGCACGGTACCGCCGACACCGTCATCCCATACGAGCACGGACGGCGCCTGGCGGCCGCCTCGGGCGCCGACCTGTGGACGATCGAGGGTGGGGACCACCGCGACGGGTTCGTCAACGACCCGGCGGGGTACACCGCCCGGGTGGTGGCGTTCTTCGACGCCGCCGTTCGGGGCGAGCCGCTGCGGTGAGGTAGCTTCGGCCCGACGGTTCGCGCCTGCGGTAGCATCCCGCCATGCGCCGCCCGTCCATGGCGCGCCCGCGCGCCGGCGCGGCCCGCCGCCCCGCCGTGACCGCCGCCGCCGTCCCCTACGCGCACGCGCAGCGCCTCGCCGCCGCGTCGGGTGCGGGCCTGTGGACCCTGCCGGGGGTGGCGCACGCGGCCACCTACCCGGGTGACCCGGATGCCTACACGGCCAGCGTGATCGACTCCTTCGACCTGGTGTTGCGGACCGACCTGGCGCAGGCCGGTCGCTGACGGCGACGGCCGGCGGGCATCATGCAGGCCAGGGCCGGCGACGCGGCGATCCGTGACGCGACCGCGGCCGACGCGGCCGCGCTGGCGCGCATCTACGCCCCGTTCGTGACGGGCTCGATCGTCACCTTCGAGGAAGAGCCGTTGGCGCCGCACGCGTTCGAGGCGCGCATGGCCGAGGTGGCGGCCGCGGGCCTGCCGTGGCTGGTGGCGGAGGTCGGCGGCGAGGTGGTCGGCTACGCGTACGCCACGCCGTGGCGACCGCGCCGCGCCTACCGCTTCTCGGTCGAGGTCACGGCGTACGTCCAGCCCGACCACCAGGGCCGGGGCCTCGGGAGCCGGTTGTACGCGGCGCTGCTGCCGGCGCTGGAACGCCAGGGCGTGCACGCCGCGTTGGGGGGCATCGCGCTGCCGAACGCGGCCAGCGTTGCCTTGCACGAGCGTTTCGAGTTCCGCCAGGTGGGGTTGCTGTGGGAGGTCGGGTTCAAGTTCGGCCGCTGGATCGACGTCGGCATCTGGCAGCGCGTGTTCGGCGGCGGAGGCGGGCCCGCGTGAAGCGGTCGCGGCGTACGCGGCGGCGTGCTTCGCGACGCTGAACCCTGGCGCCAGCTTCAACCCCGCACGGCGCGCAGCATCTGGCGCACGGCGCCGAGGTGGTACGCGAGGTGCACCAGGTGGCTCATGACCCGCAGGAGTTGCTCGCGTGGCCACCCGGGGTCCCCGTGGAGGCGCGCTGCCACGCGATCGGCTACCGCGAACAGCAGCTCCCTGCGGCCATCCCACGCGAGGGGGTCGACCTCCGCCGGCAGGAAGCTGGCGCGCCAGTCGACCGCGGGCGCGTGTCCATCGAGGATCTCCTCCAGGTACGCCAGCGCGCGCGCCGCGTGGGCCGTCTGGCCGGCGATCGAGGTGCTTCGCGGCGCGATGCGTTGCGAAGCCGTGGCGGCGTCGACGGCCGCCAATGTAGGCGCCCAGCCAGCGTCCGGATCCAGGACGTGGGTGTCGGCACCGGGGCCCGCCTGGCCCAGGATCTCGTTCCAGAGCTCGAACAGGGCGGTCTGGATGGCGGCGGCGGGGATGTCATCGGGCATGACGCGCTCCTTCCGGTGTCGGAGTGGTTGCGACCATCATGCGCCCGCCGCCCTTCAGCCTCTCGCCACCCGCAGCATCTGCCGCACCGCGCCGAGGTGGTACGCCAGGTGGGTGAGGTTCGCCATCGCGCCGCCCAGGTGTTCGCGCAGCCATCGTGGGTTGCCGCGCATGCGGGCGCCGACGCGCTCGGCGACGGCGAACAGGCGCTCCTTCTGATGCGCCCATGCCGCGTCGTCGACCTCGAGGGGCCGGGACGAGTTCGGCCAGTCGGTCGGCTCGTGCCGGTTCGCGACGATGGCCTCGAACAGCTCGAGGTAGTAGGCGGCGTGGGCCGTCTGAGCGGCGACCACGCGGGCCAGTCGACTTCGGTCGCTGTCATGATCGATGGCATGCTCGCGCCAGTTCTGCACATCGCCGAGATCGGCTTGCGCGTCAGCGACCTGCCCAAGATGGCGGCCTTCTACCAAGAGCACCTTGGTTTGGAGATCGTGCTGGCCGAACCCAACTACATCTTCTTCAGAGTTGGCGAGTTGCCGTCGCCGTTGGGCGCCGTCGGCCATCCCCAGATGCTGGTGCTCTTCGATCGCGAGGTGGCATTGGATGTGGCGCTGGGCACGCTCGATCATCTCGCGTTCGAGATCGCCAGCGAGCGCTATGCCGCGGCGCGCGAGCGCCTGCAGGCCCGAGGGATGCTCGTACGCGAACGTGCCTGGCCCGACAGCCTCGCCTGGCGTGCCCGCTCGCGGTTCTTCCGAGACCCGGAAGGAGACACGATCGAGCTGATCGCTCACGACCCCGGCGCCCAATGGGGCTTCGGTCGCACCGTCGGTCGGGCCGGCGATCGTCCAACCGGAGGCGCCGACGGCGTGCTTCGTCTCGCACATGCCTGGCACGAGCGGGTCATGGCCGACGAGGTCGTCTCGCATGCCTTCGAGCACGGGGTCCACCCACAGCACACGGAGCGGCTCGCGGCGTATTGGGGTGAGGCGTGGGGTGGGCCGCCGACGTACAGCCAGCAGTACGGCACGGAGTCGGACGTGGTGCGACTCCACAGCGGGAACGGCCCCCACGAGGAGATGGACCGTCGCTCCATTGGGTGCTTCGAGCGTGCGATGGATGACGTCGGGTTGGACGATTCGCGGCTCAGGCGGACATTGCTCGACGACTTCACATGGGCGACGACCACCACGCTGGCGGCGTATCCCACCGACGCGGACGCCGTTCCTGAGGGCTTGCGCATGCCGCGGTGGTCATGGGATGGCTTGCGCAGGGGATCGTGGGTTGCCGCATTCGGCTTGCCCGGCACCGCCTGGCCCGCCTGAGCGGCATGGGCTGGCGTGGACGGCTGGTGTACCGTGAGCTCCACCAACCGATGGCCGGACGCGCGACGGACGGCCGCGCCGAGGTCGGACGCTCTGCTCGGCAGCGGCGCTTGGACGGACGGGGCCGCACCGCGCTTCGCGGTCTTGGCTCCACGGTTCGACCATCATGGGAGACACCGCCATGCCGAGCGCCGTCATCTCGATCGTCCTCGTCGCCTGCGTGTCCGTGTTGCTCGTCTGGACGGGCCTCCGGAAGCAGCCGGGCCTGGGGATCCTGGCGGCGCTCGTGGTCATCGGCCTGGCGCTGTGGTCGCGTGGGGATGGCCTGGCCTCGCTCGGGTTCGCGGCGCCGGCGTCCTGGTGGCAGACCGTCGCGCTCGCCCTGGTCCTCGGGATCGCCCTCCAGCTGCTCTCCATCGCGCTCGTCGAGCCGCTGGCCGAGCGGCTGACGGGTGTGCACCACGACCACAGCGTGGCGGAGGGGGTGAAGGGGAACTGGCGGGCGTTCGTCCTGTGGATGCTCGTCGTGTGGCTGCTCGTCGCCCCGCTCGAGGAGGCGATCTTCCGCGGCTTCCTGATGACGGAGATCGCGCGGGTCCTCGGCACGACGCCGTGGGCGGCGGCCGCCAACGTGGCGCTCACGGCGGTCGTGTTCGGCCTCGCGCACGGTTACCAGGGCCGCAGCGGCGTGTGGAGCACCGGCGCCGTCGGTGCCCTCCTGGGCGGGATCTTCGTCGCCACCGACTACAACCTGTGGCTGGCGATCCTGGTTCACGGCTTCGTCGACACGGTCGGCATCGCGCTCATCGCCGTGGGCGGCGACCGGGCCATCCGCCGCCGGCTCGGGAAGGGGGCGTCTTGAGCGAGCCGCGAGCGGAGATGCGACATGCGTAGGAGCGACAGGCGTCTGGACGAGGCGGCGGCGCGCGCCATCCTCGAGCAGGGAACGCACGGCGTTCTGAGCACCGTCGGTCTCGACGGCGCGCCGTGCGGGGTGCCGCTCAGCTACTGCGGCCTGCACGGCGCCGTCTACTTCCACAGCGCTCGCGAGGGGCGCAAGCTCGACCATCTGGCGCGCGAGCCCCGGGTGTCGTTCTGCGTGGTCGGCGCCACGCGGGTGCTGCCCGAGGAGTTCGGCACGCTGTACGAGAGCTGCGTCGTCGAGGGCGTGGCCGCCGAGGCGTTCGGCGACGAGAAGCAGGCGGCGCTCGAGGGGCTGGCGGCCATGTACTCGGCTGGCTTCGAGGAAGAGGGCTTGCGCTACATCGACGCGTTGCGCGACGAGACGCGTGTCTTCCGGATCGACGTCGCATCGCTGTCGGGCAAGGCGAGGAGGGTGTAGGCATGGGGGTCGCGCGCGCGACGCTGGCACTGGCGGCGCTCGCCGCCGCGCTGATGGCGGTCCAGGCCGCGACTGGCATGGCGTTTCCCGGCCTGTACCGCGACGTGGGTTTCGCGCTCGACGCATGGCGGGTGAACGACCCCGTGACGCTCTTCATCGCCGTGCCGCTCGCGTTCGCGTCGCTCGCGCTGGCGCGGCGCGCCTCGCCACGGGCGCTGCTGGTGTTGCTGGGGACCATGCAGTACGCGCTCTACAACTACGCCATCTACCTGTTCGGGGCGACCTTGAACGCACACTTCCTGCTGTACGTCGCGGCGTTCGTCGCGTCGGGGGCGGCGCTGACCGCGGGCCTGGCGGCGGTGGACGCCGCGGCGATCGGCCGCGCGCCTTCAACGCGGCTGCCGGTGCGGCCCCTGGCGGCCTACCTGGCGTTCTGGGCCGCCGCTCTCGGCATCACGTGGGTCGCGCAGGCGCTGGCGTTCGCGGTAACGGGTGAGGAGCCGGGGTTGGGTGCGCAGGCTTCCGGCTCATCGCGGCCCTCGACCTGTCGCTGGTCGTGGCGCCGGTAGCCCTCGCCGCCGCCTGGCTGTGGGCGCGGCGCGCCTGGGGCGTCATCCTCGCGGTCGTGCTGCACGTCAAGGGCGTCGTGTACGCGCTGCTGCTCGCCATCGGCTCGCTCCAGGGCGGCCCGCTGGCGCAGGGGGGCGGCGACGGCCTGCTCGGGCTGTGGACGGTGTTCGTGGCGGGGTCGGCGGTGTCGCTCGTGGTGTTGCTCGGGGGCTTGCGAGCGCGCGATGCCGCCGAGACCCGCGATGGGTCGCAGACGAACGGGCGCGGCTCGTCACGAGCCCAGGGCGACTAGGCTCCGGCCGCAGACACGGCGTGATAACGGCCTGGGGTATGGTGTTATCACATGGTGCGGACGCAGATCAGCCTGACGAGCGAGGAGTACGTGGCAGCGAAGCGCGAGGCGCGCCGCCTCGGGATCTCACTGGCGGAGCTGCTGCGGCGTTCGCTGCGGCACATGCTGCCCGCGGACGAGCAACGCCCGTGGATGCGCTACGCCGGCCTGATCGAGTCCGGCGATGCGGCGTCGAGCCAGCGGATCGACGAACTGGTGTATGGCCACAAGGACTGACGCGTACGTCGACACGTCGGCGTTCATCGCCTTCATGGACGCGAGCGACACGTACCACACCCTCTTCCGGCGGCTGTTCGCCGATCCGCCGGGCGTCGTCGTGACCTCCAGCCTGGTGATCGCCGAGGGGCACGGTTGGTTCCTCCGGCGCTTCGATCGGGTGCGGGCCCTGCAGTTCCTCGCCATGATCGACGACATGCCGTTCCTCGCCGTGCGGCCCGTCGGGACG
>Ga0114946_10001636_pt1 | contig 15449 bp, 13 predicted proteins | sample WalLakDeSediment_FD_88676 | JGI IMG/M metagenome (GOLD analysis project Ga0114946, IMG submission 88676) | Lake sediment microbial communities from Walker lake, Nevada to study Microbial Dark Matter (Phase II) - Walker Lake 11/02/13 Deep Sediment | ecosystem: Environmental > Aquatic >... | reverse complement strand
GCCGCCGCCGCGCTTGCCCTCGCTGGCCCCGCTCGCACCTGGTTTGGCGTTGGCGCCTGGCTTGGGCTTGGGCCGCGTCGATGTCCGACCCTTGAGATCGATGACGCCGAGGATCTTGGGCCCGGCGCTGCGCGACCCAACGATCACGCCTTCGGCGTCTCGAATCACCCGCTCGTTAACCGGCGCCTGAACTCGCTTGGAGTCAGGCTTCGGTTCGGGCTTCGCGGCGGGCTTCGAGTCTTCGGGCTTCGGCTTGTCGTTGGCGCCTGAGGACATGGGAATCGACGACTGTTAGCACACCGCGCGCAATCGCGGGGCTCGACGGTCGCAGCTTCGATACGCGACGCACCGGGGGTCGCGCAAGGGCCCCCGGCGCGTCGCTCGGAATTGGGGTGTGTGTGCCACGCGAGCGGGTTGGGCTCAGTCGGCGTGCACACGGGTGGGCTTGGGCAGCGGTGGGATGGCGCGCGTTAGCGGGCGCGGATCGTAGCGGGTGCGGTTGGTCAGGACGACGACCCCGTAGCGGCGGCTGGGCCACAGGCGCATCTCTGGACGGTAGCCGCCGCCCTTGCCCATGTGGTTGAAGTAGCGCTCGCCGTCGAGCAGCTGCGTGTGCCAACCCAAGGCGTAGTCGAGCGGGTTGCCCCGATGATCGCGCTGGACCGTCTGCATCGCCTGGACGGACGCCGGCGAGAGGATCCGCCGGCCCTCCCATGCGCCGTGCCCGAGGTGGGCGCCGACAAATTTTGCGAGATCGCCCGCGCTGCCGATCAGCCCGCCGTAGGGCGCGCCCTCGATCTCGAAGCTCGCGGTGGTCTCCCAACGCGGGAGCGGCTCGCCGAACACCTCGGGGTCGGCGACGCGCTTGGCGAGTCGCGTGTAAAAACCACCCTTGCGGCTGTGGCCTACGGCGGCGTCGTCGAGCAGCGGCGCCCATACGAAGTCCGTGCGGGTCATGCCCAACACGTCGAGGATCTCCTCGCGCACGTAGGTCTGGTAGTCGCGCCCGTCGGCGAGCTCGATCATCCGCCCGAGCGTCAAGAACCCGAGGTTGGAGTAGCGCTGGCCGTGGCCCGGCCGGTAGCGCAGGCGCGGGCCGTGCTCGGTGATCAGCTCCGCGAGCTGCTGCTCGAGGCGCGGGCGCGGGGACCCGGCCGGATGCGCGTGCGACCAGACCGCTGGGTTGCCGAGCCCGCTCGAGTGGCTCAGCAGGTCGCGGGCCGTGACCGGTCGGTGGCGGCTTTCGTGGATCGCAAACTCGGCGCCGAGCAGATCGCGGACCGGCGCGTCGATGTCGAGGGCGCCGCGCTCGTGCAGCTGCATGATCGCCGTGGCCGTGAACAGCTTGGTGATCGAAAACCACATGAAGGCGGTGTCCGGCCCGACGCTGCGCTGGTCGGCGAGCGCCGCCATGCCGGCGTACTCGACCTCGAGCACCCCGTGTTGCGCGGCGACCGTCGCAACGACCACCGCCGGCGCGTGCCCGCGCTGCTCACCGACGGTCGCGAGGGCCTCGGCGCGAACCCTGGCCGGTTCGAGCTCACGGGTGTGCTCGCATGCCCCGAGCCCGAGCACCATGCACACCCCCAAGCTGACCGCGGCGCTGGCTCGCACGCCTCGGCCCTACCACGCGAGCACTCCACACAACAGCCGTCGGCGCTCTAGCTAGCAGCGGCTGCGTGGCATCGGCTACCCTGCGGCGCATGGGCGAGACCCTCATCGGCCCCGACGAGCTCGAGCTCGCGGTCTCGGGGCTCTCGGGGCTGGTCGGGACCCTGCTGCTCCCCGCGTTTGGGGCGTGGGTCCGCGTGCTCTTGCAGTGGGTCGAGTCGGACCGCTCGGGCCTCGGCAAGCAGCCGCGGCTCTCGGGCTTGCAGATCATCCGGGCGGGGGCGACCAGCTTCGCGCTGCTGTTCTTCATCATCGCCCTGCGGCGGGCGGCGGGCGAGCTGCGGGAGATCCGGGTCGAGGCGCCGGTGTTCGCGTCGATCGTCACGGGCTTGGCGGTCGGCGTCGCGTTTTGGGCGCTCTACGCCGCGGGGATCTCGGCGCTAAAGGTCGACTACCACCGGGCCAAGCAGGCCCGCCGGATCCAGTGATCACTCGCCCGCCGCGAGCTCGAGCTCGACGAGGTGCAAGCTGCCGTCGCGGCGGTAGCTGAAGTACTCGAGCTGCCCGGCCGCGCGGCGAAGCTCCGGGTGGATCAGGCCATCGGCGCGCGCGCTGTCGCCGTCGAGCACCCGCGTGGGCGGGGACCAGGGGCCCTCGGGCGTCGGAGCGAAGCGCAGCTCGATCGCGCCGCTGGTCGCCTCGCTGTAGAGCGCGAGGTAGCGGTTGACGTGGAAGTTGAAGTGCACGCTCAGGACCGTGGCGGCTTCGAGCACGGCGACCGCGTCGGCGAGGTTGGGGCTCCACTCGCGGCCGGTCCAAAACCGCCAAGCGGCCCGCTCGAACAGCTGCCCGAGCTCGACCCGGGCGACCACGCAGGGCTGGTAGAGCGCCTCGGAGCAGGCGTAGGCGTAGAGCCGCTCGTTCAGGATCAGCGCGGCCTGGCCAAACCCCGGCTCGGGCGCGTGGAACAGCAGCGTTGGTTCGTCGCTGCCGGCGTCGAGCACCGGGCGGATCGGGTCGTCGTCGAGCGCGGTCCAGATCGCGACGCCGCTGCCGAGCGGCGTGATCGAGCCGAGCGCCGAGCGGCGCGACTTGGCGTAGAACACCACGACGCGGCCGTTGGTGTCGTCGCGGACCGCGGTCATGGGCGCCACGAGCAGGCGCTCGCCGTCGGGCGGCTGGGCTTGGTTGAACGCGAGCTCATCGGCGGTCGGGATCAGCAGCTCGGCCGGCCCGCCCCACGCGTCGGTCCGCGTCTCGAACGAATCGAGCCCGTCTTCGGCGCCGAGGTCCGAGGTGAACGACCAGCTGTTGGCTCGCTCGCGGACGCCCTGGCTGTCGGGGGTCGTGAGCTGGGTGTCGCCGAACAACCAGATCGAGCGCCCAAACGCGAACAGGCTGTGGCCCCCCGTGCGGCTGCTGACGCCCTCGGCCGCCGCGACCTCGCCGAGCTCGCGGGTCCCAACGACGACGACATCGGGGCCCGGCGTGCACGCGCAGCCCCCCACCAGCGCCAGCGCGATCAGGGTCCGGCTCACATGTTCACGCCCGAGGCCGCGAGCTGTCCGCCGTCGATGTCGATGATCGATCCGGTCACGAAGCTGCTCGCGGGCGAGGCCAAAAACACGATCATGTTGGCGATCTCTTCAGGCTCGGCCATCCGCCCTTGCGGGATCGCTTTGAGCACCGCCTTCGAGATCGCTTCGTTGTCCCAGATCGCGCTCGAGAACTTGGTCTTGACGAAGCCCGGGGTCAGGGCGTTGACGTTGATCTTGGCCTCGGCGAGCTCGACCGCGAGGACCTGCGTCAGCATCACGACGGCCGCCTTGGACACGCAATAGACCCCCATGCCCGGCTGCACCCGGCGGCCCGCGACCGAGGCGATGTTGATGATCCGCCCGCCGCCGCGCTCGCGCATCGCGGTCACGCAGGCCCGGGTCATGCGAAAGTAGCCCTTGACGTTGACGTCCCAGGTCTTGTCCCAGTGGCTGTCGTTGGAGCTGAGGATCGGGCCAAAGTGCGGGTTGGTGGCCGCGTTGTTGACCAGGATGTCGACCCCGCCAAACTCGGCCACGGCCCGCTCGACCACGCGGTTGACCGCTTCGTCATCGCCGGTGTGAGCCGGGACCGCGAGCGCCTCGCCGCCGGTCTGCGCGCGGATCTGGGCGGCCGCTTGCTCGAGCGGCTCGGGCTTGCGCGAGGCGATCACGACCTTGGCTCCCGCGGCGCACAGGGCCGTCGCCGCGGCCAGGCCGATCCCGCGCGAGCCGCCCGTGATGATCGCGACTTTTCCAGACAGGTCCCAACCGGAGCCGTTGTTGTTGCGGGTCTCGCTCATGCCCTCGTTCTAATCCATGCAGGCGCGATGCTGTAGAGTCGCGGGCGTGAGCACGCTTTACGTCGTCCGCCACGCCCAGGCTTCGATGTTCTCGGCCAACTACGACGCGCTCTCGGACCCCGGCCGCGCGCAGGCGCTCCGGCTTGGGCAGCACGTCGCCGAGCGCATGCTCGCCGCCGGCCGCCCGGGCTTCGACGCCGTGTTCACGGGCCCCGCGGTCCGCCACGTCGACACGGCCGCGCTCGCGGGCGAGGGCTTTGCGAGGGCGGGGCTAGCGTTCCCGGATCCCGTGGTGATCCCCGGCTTCGATGAGCACGACGGCGAGGGCCTGGTGATGGCGGCGCTCGCGGCGGTCGGGCGAGGTGATGGCGAGCGGCTCGGGCTAGGGCCGGAGCTCGGTGGGTTCGCGGCGGTTGCGATGAACGGCGGCGCGGATCTGCGGGAGCGCTCGCGGGCTTGGCAGCGCTTGTTCGAGGCGGTCATGCGGCGGTGGCTAGCTGGGGGGATCGAGCTCGAGGGGGTCGAGAGTTGGTCTTCGTTTCATGGGCGGGTGCGGGCGGGGTGCTTGGGGGTTTTGGAGCGGGGGCGGGGGGATGTGTTGGTGGTGACCTCGGTGGGGCCGGTGGGGGTGATCTTGTTGGAGGTGCTCGGGGTGGGGGCGCAGCGGGCGTTTGAGCAGGCTTGGAGGGTGTATAATACGGGGGTGAGTCGGGTGGTTCATGGGGGCGGGCGGGTGACTTTGGATGGGTTTAATGATGTGGGGCATTTGGGGTATGGGGAGTGGACGCATCGTTGAATGAGGTCGTTGGAGGAGATTGGCGTGCCGTCGGTGCGCTCGACTTACTGCGGTCGATTACGCCGACGCTGCCACGCGGACAGCTGGGGCGCCGAAATTGCGAAAGCCGCCTCTGGTCTCGTCTATGCGAGGACCGGAGGCGGCATGAACAGCGAGACTCGAGTGTGCCCTACACAGCGCCCTTGAGCGCGGCGACCTTGCCGGTGCCCTCCCACGAGAACCCCTCGCGGCCGAAGTGGCCGTAGGCGGCGGTGTTCTTGTAGATCGGCTTGAGCAGATCCAGCTCTTGGATCAGCCGGGCCGGGCGCGCGTCGAAGTGGGCGCGGACGAGCTGGGCGAGCTTGTCGTTGGAGAGCTTGCCGGTGCCGAAGCTCTCGACGCGGATGCTGACGGGCTCGGCCACGCCGATCGCGTAGGCGAGCTGGACTTCGCAGCGCTCGCATAGCTCGGCGGCGACGAGGTTCTTGGCGATGTAGCGGGCGTAGTAGGCGGCGCTGCGGTCGACCTTGCTGGGGTCCTTGCCCGAGAACGCGCCGCCGCCGTGGCGACCCATGCCGCCGTAGGTGTCGACGATGATCTTGCGGCCGGTCAGGCCGGCGTCGCCCATGGGCCCGCCAATGACGAAGCGACCGGTGGGGTTGATGTGGTAGGTCGGGTTTTGCAGGAGCTCGGCCGGGACCACCGGCTTGATGATCTCCTCGATCACGAACTCGCGCAGGCGCTCGTGGCTGACCGCCTCGGCGTGCTGGGTGGAGATCACGATGGTGTCGATGGCGACCGGCTTGTCGCCCTCGTAGACCACCGAGACCTGGCTCTTGCCGTCGGGCCGCAAGAAGCTGCTGGGGTCTTGCTTGCGGACGTGGGCGAGGCGCTCGGTCAGCTTGTGCGCGAGGTGGATCGGCAGCGGCATGAGCACCTCGGTGTCGCGGCACGCGAAGCCGAACATCATGCCCTGATCGCCGGCGCCCTGCTCACCCTCGGTCCGGTCGACACCCTGGTTGATGTCGGGGCTTTGGGCCTCGATAGCGACGAGCACGCCGCAGGAGTTGCCGTCGAAGCCCATGTCCGAGCTGACGTAGCCGACCTCGGTCACGGTCTCGCGGACGATCTGCGGGATGTTGACGTAGGTCGAGGTCGTGATCTCGCCAGCGACGACGACGAAGCCGGTCTTGACCATGGTCTCGCACGCGACCCGGCAGCGCGGATCGTCAGCGATGATCGCGTCGAGGATCGCGTCACTGATCTTGTCGCAGAGCTTGTCGGGGTGGCCTTCGGTGACGGACTCACTGGTAAATAAACTTTGTGCCAAAATTTGGTGCTCCTTGACGTGGCTGGACGTGGCTGGACGGGATGGGCGCTGAGCCCTCGCCGGATGGGGCTGAACGGGTGGCGAAGGATAGGGGGGCGGCGAACGGGCCGTCAAGGCGGCGAGCGTGGCCCAAACCGGCGCGGGCGGGCGTCAGTCGAACAACTCGACGGTGACGGTGATCGCTCCGGGAGCTTCGTCCGGGTCTTGCTCGGCGTGCGGGAGCTCGATGAACAGCAGCGGCGGCTCGCCAGCGGCGAGGCTCGCGAGCTGGCCAGGGCCGCCGAAGCTGAGCGAGATCGGCTCGCCGCCTTCACTCGCGGGCGCGCAGGCGAGGGCGTGCTCGGGCAGGCAGCTCGGTCCGCGCAGCGCCAAGCCCACCCGTGCATCGTCGGCGTGGATCTGCAAGGTCGCGGTCTCGCTGAGGCCGGCCGGGAGCACGAGTCGTTCGACGCGCTCGGGCCGACGCCAGCCCGTGCACGCGTGGGCGTGGGCGTCGCTGTGTGGATCATCGGGGCCGATCTCGATGATCGCGGCGGCGCCGGGGTTCGCCACGATCAAGGTGCCCGGCGCGAAGCAGCTGTCGGCGGGCGGCCGCCGGCAGCGATCCACGAGCACGCCCGACTCCTCGCTCGCGAGGCAGACCGTGCCCGCCTCGCAACGACCAAAGCCTGGCTGGCAACGCGCATGCTCGCCGAGCACCGCGAGGGTCTCGAGGCGAAGCTCGTAAGCGAGGGGATCGGGCTCACCCGCGACCGCCGCGAGGGCTGGATCGGCCGCGTCGATCCCGATCGCGACGAGCACCTCGACGTCAGGTCCGATGTCCGTCAGGGTCACCGGCAAGCTCTCCCCGCACGCGAGGATCCGGCTGGGATCGGCGACGCAGCCCGGGCGCAGGACCGCGAACTTGGCTGAATAGGCGCGCCCGCGGGCGAGCACCTGGAGATCGGCGCGGGTTCGCAGGGTCACCGCCGCGAAGACGGTGGGCCCGCTGAGCCCGCAGGCTGCGGCGATGCCCTCACTGTCGCCAGTGGCGCCGCGCAAGCTGCCCTCGAAGCGGGTCGGCGCCTCGATGATCACGGCGGTGTCCTCGCAGCGATCGCCGAGGGGCGCTTCGCTGGTCCCGGTCCCAGTTTCGGCCCCTGCCTCGGCCTCGGCCTCCGTCGCGCCGTCGGCTTGGCCGTCGTCGCCCGGGTCGGCGCAGGCCCACGCACTCGGAGCGAGGAGCCAAACGACGAACACAGCTGGGTTCGCGCGACGCACGAGGGACGAGCGTACCCGACTCGCAGGGTTCAGCCGAGCCGCTCGAGCAGCGCTGTCGCTAGGCGCTCGGCCGCGCGCGGGCCATGGCGAAAGAACAGCGAAGGCTCGACCAGCTCGAGCTCGTTGAGCACCAGCGCACCGCCGTCGTCACGCAGCATGTCGACCCGGGCATAGAGCAGCGGCAGCGCCTCACCCCAGCCGCGCCGCGTCGCGACGGTGGCGAGGGCCGCGAGCGTGCGCTCACCGAGGGCGAGCGCCTCGTCGCTCAGCTGCTCGGGCTGATCGTGGGCGCCAAAGTCATCCTGCACCCGGTAGTCGCCCGCGACGGGGATCTTGCGGACGCCGTGGCTGAGCACGCCATCGAAGTAGATCGCCGAGAGCTCGCCTTCACGCTCGACGCTCGCGAGGTAGGGCTGAACCATCATGTCGACGCGCTCGACCCAGCGAGCGAAGTGCTCGGCGGCGGCGTCGAGCTGATCGGAGCGGCGCGCGTCAAACCGCAGGGTCCCGCTGGCGTTGGCGCCGACGACCGGCTTGATGAAGCCGCGGGCGAGGCCGCGCGCCTGCACGGCGCCGACAAAGTCGTAGGCCCGCCCGGCCTGGAACCACTGGGTGTCGGCGAGCGGCACACCGAGGGCCTCGAGCTCGCGCAGGTACAGCTTGTTGGTGTTCCACGGGATGACCGGCGCGGGGTTGTAGAGCTTGGTCTGCGCGGCGACGCGCTCGGCCCAGGCGAGGAAGGCCGAGTGCTTGGCGTGATAGTCCCAAGCCGTGCGGATCAGGACCGCGTCGAAGCCCGCCCACTCGACCCGAGCATCGTCCCAGACCGGCTGCTCGACGATCACGCCGCGCTCGCGCAAGGTGGCGTGGAGCGGGTCGTCGTCGTGCTCGTGGCTGGGGAGGGCCGAGCAGGTCGCGAGGGCGATGCGCATGGACGGTACGCAGCTTCGCAGGGACCGGCGGGCGGGGGCAAGCGTGGCTGGTTGCTCGCTCCTGCCGACGCACGTACGCTGCGGGCCGTTCACGCACTCACCGCGTGATTCGCCAGCAGAGCAACATCGTGCTGCCCACCATCCACGATCCCGTCATCATCTTTGCGATCGTCACGCTGCTGATCCTCGGCATGCCGTTCGCCATGTCGCTGATCAAGATGCCCGGGATGGTCGGGCTGTTGCTGGCCGGCGCGCTGCTCGGGCCCAACGCCTTGGGCCTGCTCGAGCGTGACTCGTCGTTCATCCTGCTCGGCAAGGTCGGGCTCATCTACATCATGTTCACCGCGGCGCTCGAGGTCGATCTCGGCGTGTTCAAGCGCTATCGCGTGCACGCGGGGGTGTTTGGGGTCCTGACCTTCCTGCTCCCGCAGGTGATCGGGAGCCTGGTCGCCCGGTATTTGCTCGGCTTCGATTGGCCCGCGGCGATCCTCCTGGCCAGCTTGTTCGCGTCCCATACGCTCTTGGCCTACCCCGTCGCGAGTCGGTTGGGCCTGGCCAAGAGCCAAGCGGTGACCACGACCGTCGGCGGCACGATGGTCACCGACACGGCCGCCCTGCTGGTCCTGGCGGTCGTCGCGGGGATGGCCCAGGGCGAGCTCACCGAAGCGTTTTGGTGGCGGCTGGGCGTGTCGCTGGCGATCTACGTGACGGTGATTTTCTTTGGGGTGCCGCGGGCGGGTCGCTGGCTGTTCAAGCGCGTCGGTGACGATGGCGCGGCGCAGTTCGTGTTCGTGCTGGCGACGGTGTTCACCTGCGCGGGCCTGGCTCACGCGGCCGGCGTCGAGGACATCGTCGGCGCGTTCTTGGCTGGGCTCGCCCTCAATCGCCTGATCCCCCACAACAGCACGCTGATGAACCGGATCGTGTTCACCGGCGAGGCGATCTTCGTCCCCTTCTTCCTGCTCTCGGTCGGGATGCTGCTCGATGTCCGGGTGTTGTTTGGCGGCTTTCAAACCTGGTTGGTCGCGGCCTGCATGGTCGGCACGGTTATGCTGACCAAGTGGCTGGCCGCCCACGCGACCCGGCCGTTCTTGAAGTTCAGCAGCGACGAGGCCCAGATGATCTTCGGCCTGAGCGTGGCCCAGGCCGCGGCGACCTTGGCCGCCGTGATGGTCGGCCATCGCCTGTGGGAAGAGGGCAAGCTCGGGTTCTTCGACCACACCGTCGTCAATGGCTCGATCCTGATGATCCTCGTGACTTGCACGATCGCGCCGGTGCTCGTCGATCGCTACGGCCGGCGGGTGGCCGAGGCGCAAGCCGCCCACCGCGAGGTCGACCTCGGCGCGCCACCGCAGCGGATCTTGCTGCCTTTGCGAGACGAGGGCGTCGCCAAATCATTGATCGATCTGGCAATCTTGCTGCGTGATGGCGTGCAAGAGCAGCCGCTCTACGTTGCCCACGCGACCCGCGACGACGACGAGGTCGCGACCAGCGTGGCGCGGGGCGAGGCGATGCTGGCCCACGCGACCGAGCACGCCCTGGCCGCCGAGGTGCCCGTTCACCCCTTGAGCCGGGTCGACGCGCAGCTCGGCGCGGCCTTGGTTCGTGCCCGCAAGGAGCTGCGGATCACGCACACCGTGCTCGGCTGGGATGGCGAGCCGCCCACCCACGATCGCGCGCTCGGCAACGTGATCGATCCGGTGCTCGCCGATGGCCACGCCACCGTGCTGCTCGCCCGCTTGACGCACCAGCTTGGTACGACCACGCGCATCACCTTCGCCCTGCCGCCCGGGCGGCTCGACGATCTCGAGCTGCGTGAGGTGATCGGCTCGGTCAAGCGCATCGCGGCGCAGCTCGGGGCGCCGCTGACTCTGCTGGCGGAGCGCGAGGAGATCGATCGCGCGCGCAAGCGAGTCGCCGCGACCAAGCCCGCGTGCGAGCTCGAGCTGCACGCGCTCGAGTCGTGGGCCAGCCTCAATCAGGCGTTGGTCGACCGCATGACCGAGCACGACCTGGTCGTGCTCTACGGCGTGTATTCGGACGACCTCGACAGCAGCTTGGCCCGCATCCCGCTCGCGGTCGCCTCGCGCTTCCCCGACGTCAACCTGATCGTCATGTATGGGCCGACCATCGCGGCCAAGCTCGCCGCCACACCGACCCCCTGGCTGACGACCAAGCGCGTGCAGCTTGGGCTCGCGGCTTCCGAGCTGTCCACGGTGATCTACGCCCTGGTCGATGGCTCGATCCCGCTCGACGAGCGGACCGATCCCACGCTGCCGATCCCGATCGCGGCGCTGGTCGACAGCGTCCGCACGGTCGCGCCGGGGGTGCTGGTGCTCAATGCCTGGTGGAACGCCGTCCGAAGGCCCACGATGATCGTCGGCGTGCTGCCCGAGGGGCTCACGCCGGACGCGGGAGCCACGGCCGTGATCGTGCTGTTCTCCGGCGACGCTCACGAGCCCACCGCGCAGCTCGACGCGATCGCGGAGCTCACCCGCAAACTCGCCGTCGCGGGCGCCGTGGACCGGCTGTTGAGCGCCTCGGGTCCGCAAGAGGTCGTGGAGTTGCTCGGCCGTCCCTCGGGGCAGCCGCGCGGACCGGTCGTACCGGGGATCGTCGTCAGCGATCGACCGGCCGGCAGCAGCGTTGGGATTGCGCCTGGGGTCTCGCACGGCGGCCCGGGTGAGGACGCGAGGCTTTAGTCAGTCCTGCTCGAACAGCTCGCCGAGGCTCGCAACTTGAGCGGCGCGTAGCGCCCAGCGCTGAAGCAGCGACAGGCTTTGGGTCTTGCGGATGCGCGCCTTGCTGCGGGCGTCGACAGCGATCCCGCGGCTGGCGAGCTGCGCGAAGATCACCTCGATCAAGGCCATGCGGCCCTCTTTGCGGCCCTCTTTGCGGCCCTCTTTGCGGCCCACGTCGCGGCCGAGCAAGTATGTGCCGCTTCGGCGCTCGATGTCCATGAGTTCGTCGCGTTGTTTCATGGGTAGCTCTCGCATCAGCAGGTTGCGCTTTGGTTTGGGGACGGCGGCCAGGACTGTATTAGCATAACGATCGCGCTGCGGTTGCGGCAACCCGAGCGCCACCCGCAAGCCCGCTCGTGCGGCGTCGAGGTTGCCCGCTGATCCGTGCAGGGCGGCAGCCAGCACCGCTGCCGTTGGCCGCTCATTGCCGGGATCACGCCCCGCGTCGACCGGGACATTGTCGATGTCGAGGATCAGCGCGTCGATCTTCGGCGGCGGCCCCTCACTCCACTCCCGTAACAAGTACGACATGCGGCGAGAGAAGGAGACGACCACCACCCACGTTTGGAGCCGGTGCTCGAGCGCCAAGAGCACCTGATACGCGGGGATCTTCCACCGCTTGTCCTCATCGGTCTTCTTCTGCGCCTCGACGGTCTTTTGGCGAGCACTGAAGGCGAGCCCGATCCCAGCGCGCAGGCCGGTCTGATCGATGAATTCATCGACAGCGTCAGCTACGGCGCGTCCGCAGCGCCCGACGAAGATCGTGCAGAGCTCGGGGTTCTCGTCCAGCGCCCGCACGGAGACATGCCCGCGCAAGCTGTCTTCGCTGAACATGATCTGCTCGAAGTTCGCGTGCTCGCCGATGTGGATCATCTTCACGAGCTTCTCGTCCACGTACCACGTGCTGCGTAGCGAGGACTTCCGCGACGTGGCCACACCCGAACAGCAGCTCGCCGCGCGCTTCATCACCGGCCGCTTGGCCATGTACCGGATGGATGAGTATGGCGAAGAGCACCCAGCGTGAGCCCGACGCCACCGCCGCCTCGCGGTGCGTGCACAGAGTCGTGATCGTTGGTCAGGCGGAGCGCTATCGCCCCTTGCCTAATTTGTCCGCCGGCCCCGCCTTGGATGTATGTTCCGGCTCGATCATGCGAACCGTTTCGCCCGCAAGCGAGGGCGAATTCGCGCGAGTCGGCCTTTAGGCCAGGCGCAAACGGCGAGGAGGCACCGTACACTCCTGGAGTTGTGGCCGCCGACGAGACACCGCCCACGTCCAAGGAGCCGGCGGACATGGAGTCCGGTCCGGTCGGCTCGCAAGCTCGTTGGCCGCCCACGCCGTCGCCGTGGGTGCGGCTCGTGGAGCGTGTCCGAGATGGCTGGATCACCCAGACCTTTGGTGGGGGCGAGGCTCACAAGATCGGACGGTTCGATGGCATCAGGAGGCTTGGGAAGGGCGGCTGCGGCATCGTCATGCTCGCTCATGACCCCCAGCTCGGTCGGGAGGTAGCGATCAAGCTGGGGCGACCCCCAAAGGGCGATGAGGTCGCCGATGAGATGATCCGAGAGGCACGGATCTTGGCGATGCTCAGCCACCCCAACATCATCAAAGTATATGATGTTGGGATGTACGAGGGCCGCCCGTTCCTCGCCATGGAGTACGTGGACGGCATCGACGGCGCTCGTTTTATTCGTGAGGCCACGGACTGGGAGTCCGTGGTCCGGGTCTACATCGCCGCAGGCCGTGGGCTCGCAGCGGCCCACGCTCAAGGGGTCGTGCACGGCGACTTCAAGCCCGGCAACATCCTTATGGGCAACGACGGGATCGTCCTGGTTGCCGATTTCGGAAAAGGCCAGATCATCGCCGAGGGGCTCCGCTGGGAGATGGGCACCGAGGAGTACATGGCCCCGGAAGTGCTCTACGCCCGTCCGGTCACTCCCCTGTCTGACCAGTGGTCGTTTTGTGTGGCGCTGTGGGAGGCGCTGGAGACGGTCCGGCCATTCCCGGCACGAGATTTTAAATCGTTCTTCGAAGCGGTCCACGATCGCCGGTTCATCACGGGTGAACAGGTTGGGCAAGCGGAAGCGCTAATGACAAAAGCGCTGCGGTCGATCCTCGAGATCGGACTATCGCTCAATCCCCGGCACCGGTTCCCGAGCATGGATGCCTTGCTGGCGGAGCTCGAAAAGCTCGTGCCGGGCCAGGTGCCGAACCCAGCCGATGCTGCGGGGGTCGTACTACCTCAGCCACTGGAGCCCCCAGAGCCGGCGGAGCCACCTCAGCCCCGCCGGTTGGCGTCTCGGTTCGCTGTCGCTGCTCTGTGTGCAGCCTGTACTCTGGGAGGGGCGGAGGTCAGCGAACGCACAGGGTTCTCTGTGTCTCGAATGATCAAACCGGACGACCCGCTCGCACGAGCGGAAGCCGCCGCCGAGAAGGGGGACGGCGACCGGGCCATACACGAACTCGACCGGGCTGTGGGCCGTGCTCCCAGTATGTCACGAGGCGAGCGAAAACAACTGGCCGAAAGGGCGGAGCAGATTGCCAAAACCCTTGAGAGGACTTCGCCAGATCACGCAGAAAGGGCGTGGGCTATCGCCAGGAACGCTTTCTTTACTCAGTAGGTCTCTGCCGCATGGAAGCAGGTGACCGTGCCGTCCATGTTGGAGACGCCATCGTAACAGTACCAAAGGGTTCCCCCGCAAGTGATACCACTCACGCATGTCGAGTCCCCGCCGCTCGTGTTGCCCGTGCAACACATTAGATAGGGTTGCGCTCCAGGGGGCACCGGACCATCGATGCAGAGCCCCGGGTTATCACAAGCGTTGTCGAGCGGAATATAGGCAGCGACTGAATTGGTCGTCGGATCAGTTACTTCGCCGTAGCGGACGAAGTAGGGCCAGGTGCCGGTCGGGCACGCCGAGCCCATCAGCCAGGTGCCCGTGGATCCGTGGCACACGTCCGCAGCGAGCACTGGGGCGTTTGGTCCCGTGTGCTGGCACGCGCCGGGACTGGAAGTGCAGAGATCGCGGTAGGTCGCATCGGCATCGGCCGGAGCGAGCAGCAAGGCGAGCAGCAAGGCGAGCGAGGCGGGTCGGGTTGGCTTGGGCATCCCGGGAGGATAGCAGAGACCCAGGCACAATAGCAGAGCAAATTATGCTCGGGACAGCGAGGCGCGGCGCGGGGCAGCAGCGGTGCCCTCACGCATCGAACTGGTTCGGTGCGCGGTATCGCTCCACGCGATGCCGGGTTGGGTGTAGTGCTCAGTCTCGATAGAGTCGACCGCATCGATCTGCGAGCCATCGCCACTCGCCCTTCGGGGACGCCGCCGCCGCCGTACGGACCAGCGGAGTCCGTACCGCTGATAGGCGTGGCGAGCGACCGCCGATCAGGCGTTTGAAGCGGCGCTGGTCGGCACCGGCGAGCCGCCGGTCACGCTCGCCGGGCCTGACAATGATGATTTGTTTCCAGGGCAGCTGTTCGAGATGCGCGCGCGGCTGCGAGGCGGCGTGAGGGATTGCGCCACGGGCTGCTAGGAGCCCGTGATTGGGGAAGCGGCGGTTAGGAGCCGCTCAGGGCGTGAGCGGAGGCGAGCCGGCGCAGGCGTGTGGCGTCGACGCGCTCGAATAGGCGGCGGCGAATGGAGGCGTTGAAGGCCGATTTGATGACGTCATTGGCGGCCTTGGTGAGCCGCTTGAAGCCGAGGTGAGCGATGACGAGGCGGGCGAGCTCCTCGCGCTGGTAGACGCAGCCGCGCCGGCTGACCGCGCCGAGCGTGGCGACGAGGGCGTCGCAATGATATTGGTCGAGGCGCACGGTCGAGAGCCGCAGCTCGTCGCCGCCGCCGGCTTCGAGCACGTGCCGACGCACTGCTGCACGCAGGTGACCGTCGATGCGCTCGCGCAAGCTGGCGCGGACGCGTTGGTAGCCGAATGCGGAGGCGATCGCCCGCACGAGCTCGTCGCGGGGGACCACAGCGCGGCCGCGCATGGTGACGCGAATGACGGCCATGGCCACGTTGGCCTCGTCGGCGGGGTCGACGACAATCGCCGCGGCCGCCGGGCTGGGCCCGCGCGCGGGAAGAGGCGCGGGCTGGGCTGCCGCTCGTGGGGCAAGCTCTGGCGCGGGTTTGGGCGCTGGGGGGGCCGCACGGGGGGACTTGCGGCGCGCGGGGGGAGCAGCTGCTCGCTCGGTTCGGATGCGCTCGAGCAGGACGCTGGCGGGCTCGTCGCTGGGGTCCTGGGGGACGAGCTCGCCCCGAAAGGCTTTGGCTAGAATGGATTGGTTGAGCTGGTCAAAGCAAGACCGCTGCGCCGCCCCTACGGTCTTCAAGTCTTTCAAAGCAGCGAAATGCTTCGTTATCACATCAACAATAATCGACTGCTCAAGCTTCGGGGGCAGCGGAACCCTGATCGATTTCACGATACTGAGATTAAGGTTGGGTTGAACTCCACCGCTCGCTGCATC
>Ga0114946_10001635_pt1 | contig 15460 bp, 16 predicted proteins | sample WalLakDeSediment_FD_88676 | JGI IMG/M metagenome (GOLD analysis project Ga0114946, IMG submission 88676) | Lake sediment microbial communities from Walker lake, Nevada to study Microbial Dark Matter (Phase II) - Walker Lake 11/02/13 Deep Sediment | ecosystem: Environmental > Aquatic >... | reverse complement strand
TCACCAGGCAATTGTGGAACTGGTGACCTACCGTTTATTTAAGCATGGTGAATGAAAACGCTAAACTCTGCGTTAACATTTCTGGTTGCTTAAAATGGATAGATACCCCTCCGTTAAGTTCGTTCAAAGGCCATTTCAGGCTTCCAAACCTCCCACACCTTGCCTACCAGGTTTGGCCCCGGCTTCAGTGTCGGCTTGCCCGGCTGCCAGCCAGAGGGCATAGCCTCACCTGTTGCCCGCACGTGCTGGAAAGCTTTGACCTGGCGGATTAGTTCCGCCACATTACGTCCAACTGCAGGAGTCAGAACCTCCATTGCCTGAATCACGCCATCGGGATCGATAATGAATCGCCCTCGGATGTTGACACCTGCCTCTTCATCGTGTATGCCATAGACACTGCCGATGCGTCCACCTGCATCCGATAACATTGGGAAAGGAACACCGCCTGGCACCATCTTGGAAAGCTCCTCTTCCTGCCAGATTTTATGGATAAACCGACTGTCTGTGCTGGCTGACAATACCTGAACTCCCAGCGACTTCAGCTCGTCATACTTGGCGGCAACTGCCGTCAGTTCCGTCGGTCAGACAAATGTGAAATCGCCGGGGTAGAAACAGAGGACGACCCATTGTCCCTTGTAGTCGGAAAGTTTGATGTTCTTAAAGCCACCTTCTGCGAAGGCGCTGGCCTCGAAGTCCGGGGCGGGTTTGCCTACTTGGGCAGTCACTTTGCGTGCCTCCTTTTGCTTTTGAGTCTCTGTTGACGGGGATTCCTCCGCTTCCAGCGCTATGGGACCTTTTGCCGCTTGCACACATTGATCTTTGGGTTCAGCCATATTATCCCTCCTTTCTACAGGGAAGAGCGAGTATATCGTCCTCCTAGTCTACTCTCCGGAACTTCTCCTTGGGAGCGCCGCATATCGGGCATTCATCGGGGAGTTCGCCGTCGGACACGTAGCCACAGACGCCGCAGACATAGTAATCCGTGTCAGACTCGCGTATCATGTGCTCCAACGCCTTTTTGTAGAGCTTGGCATGCCCGGTCTCTACGTCGCGGGAATAGGTGAAGATCCTTGCCACGCTGGCATTGCCCTCCTCGTTAGCCTCCTTGATGAACCGAGGATAGCTGCTGCTTGCCAGGTTCTCCCTTTCGAAACCGGCCTCCAGGTTCTCCTGGGTGCTGGATACACCACCGAGGAGGCGCAGGTGATTGAAGGCATGGATGCCCTCGGCCTCGGCAATGGCACGGAATAGCTTGGCCATCTGGGGATAGTCCTCCTGCTCGGCCTTCAGGGCAAAGGCTAGGTTCCTCTGGTGGGCCTGGGACTCTGCGACAAAGCCAACCTTGAGATTCTTCAGGGTCTTGGTGCCCTTTACACCCGGGATCTCATGTGGGACTAGTTTCTCTGCCTCTGCTCCGCAGACAGGGCAACGCTCAGGTTTATTATCGGCGAATTCTACGTGATGGCAATTGGTACACTTCCACATGACGTTATCTGCCTCCTATCATAATATCCCTCAGGGTAAGTGATCAAGCTGGATTCCAGCTTTTCAACCCAACGGATTTCGAAGAGTTCTTTGAAGATGGTATCTCCTCATGCTCAGGGAATTAGACACCACACTTACCGAACTGAAAGCCATCGCTGCCCCTGCGATTATGGGGTTAAGCATAAAGCCAGTGAAAGGATACAGGATACCTGCAGCTATAGGTATGCCTATTGAATTGTAGAAAAAAGCCCAGAAAAGGTTCTGCTTTATCTTGCGCATTGTATAGCGACTCAACTCCAGCGTGCGGGCCACATCTCGGAGGTCATCTCTCACCAGGACTACGCCTCCGGATTCAATAGCCACATCTGTCCCCGAGCCGATTGCGATACCGACATCCGCTTGAACCAGAGCCGGGGCGTCGTTTATGCCATCGCCGACCATAGCTACTGTACGGCCTTGCTCCTGGAGTCTTTTTATCTCAGTGGCCTTATCCTCAGGTAGTACCTCAGCCAGAACGTGGTCGATTCCCAAGCTGTGAGCGACGTTTTCGGCACTCCGGGGATTATCTCCTGTGATCATAATCACTTGGTTGCCGCGCTGCTTGAGCCAGGCCACTGTCTCTGCGGCGGAATCCTTCGCCTTATCAGCGACTGCTATTATTCCAGCAAGCATGCCATCAATGGCTACCAGCACCACCGTTTTCCCTTCCCCCTCCAGTCGAACTATACTTTCCTCCGCAGCCAGTGCATCTATGTCCTTATCAGCGAGCAGCTTCCTGTTTGCCACGAGAATATTAGTACCGTTGTATCTCGCTTCCACACCTTTGCCTGGTATTGCGGAGAAGTTCTCCACCTCTGGAATCAATATTTCACTTTCCTCAGCCTTGCTGACGATGGCTTCGCTGAGATGGTGCTCCGAGCGCTTCTCAGCAGCAGCAGCCAGTTTCAGGATGTCATCGCTGGAATAAGTATTGGAGACAGGGATAATATCCGTGACCTCAGGCTTTCCCCTCGTCAATGTTCCTGTCTTATCGAAGACGACGGTATCCACCTTGCTTGCTCTCTCCAAGGTCTCAGCGTCTTTGATGAGAATACCATTCTCCGCACCCAGACCCGTTCCTCCTATTACCGCTGTAGGTGTAGCCAGGCCGAGGGCACAGGGGCAGGCAATGATGACTACGGCGATAAATGCGGTGAATCCGAAAACAAGCCCTGTCCCTGACAGATACCAGGCCAGAAAGGTAATCAGCCCAATAGCTAAAACAACAGGGACGAAGTACGCAGCCACTCTATCCGCCAGCCTCTGCACCGGCGCCTTGCTACCCTGGGCGTCCTCCACCAGCTTCACAATTTGGGCAAGAGCGGTATCCGCACCTACTTTAGTGGCTCTGAACTTGAGCCAGCCGCTCTTGTTTATTGTCCCACCTATGACCTCATCATCGATGTTCTTCTCCACTGGGATGCTCTCTCCAGTTAGGAGTGACTGGTCAACCGAAGAACTGCCCTCTACAACTACCCCGTCTACAGGAATTCCGCCCCCTGGCTTCACTATGACCGCATCGCCAACCATAACTTCTTCCACGGGAATTTCCTGCTCCTTGTCATCTCTAACTACCAGTGCAGTCTTGGGTTGCAGTTCGAGTAGCTTGCGGATAGAGTCCGAAGTCCTTCCCTTAGCTAGAGCCTCCAACAGCCTGCCCAGCAGGATGAACACTATGAGCAGCCCCGCCACTTCGTAGTAAATGTCATCCTTGCCATAATTGGCATTACCGCTCCAGATCAGGATGGACGTGGCCAGGCTGTAGAGAAATGCAGTGCCAGTGCCTAGCGCAACAAGGGTATACATACCTGCCCTGTGGTTCTTAACCACCGACCTGATTCCCACGGTGTAGAACTGGTAGCCAACGGCAATAATGGGCGTGGTGAGCAGCAGTTGAAGCAGCGCCATGCTGCCATCAGAAAGGGAAGGAAGTGGCAGACCCACGTGGTGGCCCATGGCAAAATAGAGCAGTGGCAGGCCGAAAACTGCAGCCAAAAGCACCTTGATTTTCAGTATCCTTATCTCGCTATGCCGCACCTCTCTTTCTCTATCAACGGTGGTCTCTTCCACTGGTGTATAGCCAGCATCCCTTATCGCCTTCTTGATAGCTTCGCGGCTGGTCAATGTTGGATCGAAGGATATTATCGCCCTTTCGTTTAGGAAGAGTTGGCTGTTTAGTATCCCCTTCACCCTCTTGAGCGCCGCCTCGACAGTGCCCACGCAGTGAGCATTATCCATGCCAATGACCGTGAGATTAAGCAGCGCGGCTTCTTCCCTGATGATGTCATAGCCCACTCCCTTTATCGTCTGCTCCAGTGCTTGAGGAGTCGCTTTCCCAGGGTCGTATTCCACGTATGCTTTCTCGGTAGCGAAGTTCACCGCAGCTTTAGAGACTCCCTCCAGCCCTTTGAGGGAGTTCTCTATGGAACCTGCGCACGAGGCACAGTGCATCCCCTTTATCTTGAGTGTAGCCTTCGCTGATTGTTGCCCGCTGTCATCGGCTCTCCGCGAAGACGTTATTTCATTAGGTGAAGGGGCGAGCAAGCCTCTATCGGAGAGGAACTTCTCACGGCAGCCCGGGCTGCAGAAATAGTAGGTCTGGCCCTCATGCTCTACACTGAGAGCCGTCTTATCATCTACCTCCATCCCGCATATTGGGTCTATCGCCATTCTCAGCCATTACCTCCTGGCCAGCGGGGCTCGCTATCAAGCAAAGTTATGCTCCTTGTGTTTTTGGGCAATAGTAGCTGCCAGACTATCCAGTGCCTTGAAATCGTCTTCTTTGGGGAAGCCTTTACAGAGCACCGGCTCCAGTATTTCTACCTTCAGGTTAGGGAGCATCGCGGCGAGCTGCTCAACCGCCTTGCCTCCCCAGCCGTAGGAGCCAATAATAGAGACAAATCCCAGTTTCGGCCTCAGGGCATTCGCCAGGAAGGCAGCATACACAACATTCGGGTGCGGACCGGCTAGAACGGTAGGTGTCCCGATAACAACTGTCGCCGCATCCACCAACGCCATTGCCAGCTTCCCGATGTCGGTTACTGTGAGGTCGAATTGTTTCACCGTCACGCCTCTTTGGACTAAAGCTTCGACAAGGTATTCGACCATCTTGCGAGTGCTGCCATGCATCGAGATATAGGGTAATATCACAATGTTTTTGGGCTCATCGAAGGCCCAGCTATGATACGCTTTCAAGATGAACTCTGGCTTGTCATGCACAGGGCCGTGGCTGGGAGCGATGATGTCAATTGCATAGTCCCTTATTTTCTCCAGGTTCTTCTGGATGGTCGTTCGGAAGGGCATCATGATTTCCGCATAATATCTCTTGGCTGCCTCATAGACCTGCCCTCCATCAGTTACATACAAGTCGCTTGTGGCCAGGTGAGAACCAAAAAAATCACAGGGGAACAGTATCTTGTCTTCTCTCAAATAGGTAAGCATTGTCTCTGGCCAGTGAACCCATGGAGCATGGATAAATTCCAGGGTTCTACCTCCCAGCGAAATAGTCTCTTTATCGTTTACCGCTATGAATTTCTCTTCCGGAATCATGAGCAAGTCTATGAGCATATCTTTACATCTGGGCGTGGCAACGACCTTTGCCTCAGGGTATCTTTCAAGGACTCGGGGGAGAGCGCCGGAATGGTCCTGCTCGGCATGATTGGCAACAATATAGCCTATATTCTCAATCCCAAGCCGGTTCAGTTGGTTTATCAACACATCCTGCATAGTAGGGTCTACCGTATCAATAAGAGCTGTTTTTTCACTGCCCTTAATGACATATGAGTTATAACTCGTGCCATCGGGAAGCGGTATAAGCGAGTCAAATAACCGCCTGTCCCAGTCGATGGCTCCGACCCAGTAGACACCTTCGGCTAGCTTAATATTGCTCATAACAACTTACCTCCTTTTAATTACCTTGCCTGATTTAATCAGTGTAGTTACGATTAACAGCACACCTGTCCAGTTTAGAACCCGATGCAGTTCTGCCTCCCCTTTCCTGGGTCTTGCTCATCGAACAAACACCTAGTAGTTCTCAGCCGTGAGTTCGTAGTAGCTCTGGGGGAAGGCGCATGCAGGGCATTTGATCGGCGCTTCGGTCCCCTCATGCACATAACCACAGTTGCGGCACTTCCACCTCCCCACCTTGTCTTTCCTGAAAGCTTTTCCTTCCTCCAGATTCTTGAGCAGGGTGAGATATCGCTTCTCATGCTCCTCTTCCACCTCGGCCACTTCCTTGAAGAAATTGGCGATCTCGGTGAAGCCCTCGTCGCGGGCCATCCGCTCGAATTCGGGGTACATCTGGGTGTGTTCGTAGTTCTCACCTGCAGCTGCCGCCTTCAAATTCGCCTTGGTATCTCCGATTCCTTTGAGAAAGTCGAACTCCCTTTTGGCGTGCTCCCTTTCGTTTTCGGCCGTCTCCAGAAATATCCCCGCGATCTGTTCAAAACCCTCCGCTTTGGCTACAGCAGCAAAGTAGGTGTACTTGTTGCGCGCCTGTGATTCGCCGGCAAACGACGCCAGCAGATTCTGTTCGGTCTTGCTTCCCTTCAGATTCATTTGCTCCTCCTTTTGCTTGGTTTGTAGCTAGCCTGGGATTTGCTTCTGCCACTACAAGACGAACTTGACAGCAGTTCAATAAGGTGCATCAGCCCGCTTTGCTACGGATGGTCGTGAGGATGCTCGTGAGACTGACCCAGTCTCTCATCCTGAACCTGTCAGCAACCTGGCTCCCCGTAGTGTCCGCAGCAGGTACTTCCCGTTCGGATCTTGATCCAGTTATTGCGGATTAGAAGCCAGGCCTTGTGCCTCAGAGGCATGGGCGCTTGCAGGTTGGTGAAGACTGCGCGTAGGCTAGGTCGATTGCCCGCCATTCTACATCTCCTCTCTTAGCGCAGAAGATTACCGGAAGATTATTGCTTTTCGAACTCGTCCTTGCCTGCTCCGCATACCGGGCATACCCAGTCATCTGGAATGTCCTCGAATGGAGTGCCCGGCGCGATATTGCTCTCCGGATCGCCTTTCTCGGGATCATAAACATAGCCACAAACGGAACACTTGTACTTCGCCATTTTGCTTTCTCCTTCCTTCTTGATATCCTTTTCTTCGATATACGATGGAGCCGTTTTTGGGGTGGTGCCTCGCTTGACCTGATGATAGTGTGCGTAGGTCATTGGCTCATCTTCTGTAAGAACCTCAGCATCCACAAGCTCGCCTATGAAAATAGTATGTGTCCCCACATCCACCTCATTAATAACCTTAGCTTCCATATAGGCTACGGCGTGTTCCAGGACTATGGGCGCCTGGGTTTCACCCAGTTTGTAGTTGACCCCAACGAACTTATCCGAGTCTCTTCCCGACTTGAAGCCGAAGTTGCCTATTAAGCTCAGGGGGGCGTCCTGGCACAGGACTGAAACCGTAAAGACCTTGCTATCCTGGATGAATTCATGGGTGAGGTTTTCTTTATTGATGGCCACCGTAATTGTTGGTGGTTCGGAACATACCTGAATTACCGTATTCGCAATCTGCCCATTGATCCGGTCCTTCTTTCGGGAACCTATGATGTACAGGCCGTAGCTTATGGGGCGTAAAGCTTTTGTGTTCATGTTATGCCTTTCTTAAAAGAGTTCCTTCTCGCTGGTCTCAACCGCATGCTTTAGCTCGGCGGCGAGCTGAGGCGGTAGTCCTTCAATGTCGACGTCCAGGAACCCCCTGACTATCGTTGCCGTAGCCTCATCGCGTGTAAGGCCGCGTGCCATGAGATATTCCACTTCCTCTTCGGCGATCTTGCCCACCGCTGCTTCGTGTGATAGGTCTACCCCGGCTAGCTCGCCCTTCAGTTCAGGGATAGCGTGAATTATTCCCCCTTTCTCCTCTGAGAGAATCAATCCCCGGCATTCCAGGTGCCCCTTAACCTCAGGAGCACTGCCTGAAATATAGCCTCTGGCGATGATATTTCCGCCAGTAGTGATAGTCCGAGATATGATCTCGCACCGGGAGCCCTTGCCTTCAAGCAGGACTCTGGAGCCTACATCCAGATTAGAGCCTGGAGGGGCAACGAGGATGCTGTTGAACCTGACAATAGCATTTTCCCCCACACAGCGGGCGGCCGGGTACATCTGCAGTGTACGCAGTGGCTTCATGCACACGAAGTTACTTAGGAAGACCCCGTCCTCTTCAACTATTGCAGCGCTGCGGGGACGCACCGCTATCTCCGGAGACCAGTTATGAATCATGGTGAAGGTTATGCTAGCCCCCCGCTTTATGTAGAACTCGGAGACACCAAGATGCAGCCCTGAGGCCTGCATCGGGCTGGTAGTGCAACCGGTGATGATATGCAGTTCGGAGCCCTCCTCGGCGATTATAATGTTGTGCACCTTTTGGGCGAGGTTGCGATGTGCGAGGTAGAGGCATGCTTGAACCGGATTGATAGCTTTTACACCTGGGAGGGTTCTTATGAAGTAACCGCTGTATTCTTCAAGCTCAACATGGGCGGTGTATTTATCGGCATCGAGGCTCACGGCACGCCACCAGTAGTCCTCAAGCCAGTCATGGGTTTCGAGAGCCTGTGCGATGCCCATCACCTCCACCCCTTCCTGGCTGGATGAGCTGTGAACCACGGATTGGTCTACCTGGACGAAGGTGCCTCCCCTCTGGCTCAGATCGTCCAGGGTTACCCCCACGCCGACCATGAGCGCCTTCTCCTCAGACGAGAATTGAGATGGGTCTTCCTGGTACGGGCGTTCCCCGACGGTTGATATGTAGGTTGCAACATCGATATCCTCACCGAGAGCTGCCTTCTTATCCAGCGCCTTTTCAGCCAACTCCTTTCTTTTCTTGGATGCAGTTAATCGTTCTGACACAGACATTTTACGCACCCCTCATAACCGTTTTCTTTGATCGAATCTAGAACCTCCAGAGCATCTCGCTCACAGGGAATCGTGCCGTCTAGAAGGACGTAACCTTTGCTGGCGTGGACATAGTCCAGTATATGGCCAGTATGGGTGATTATCAGGCAGGACCGCGTCCGCTTGCGCTTCAGGTCTTTCTGAAGGAGCTCGTTGATCATTTCCCCGATGAGCGATATGTTGACCAGGTCCACGCCGGACTCAGGCTCATCGAGGAGAACCATATCCGGCCCCTGGGCAAGGAGTTGCAGAAGTTCCGAGCGTTTGATTTCGCCGCCGGAGAAGCCGTGGTTGATCTCGCGGTCCATCAGCTCGACCATGTTCAATCTCTCTGCCAGTTCACTGATAGCATCCCCATCTCCACCCCCTCGACTTTCCAGGCAGGCGGTAACCATATCTCGCGTTTTAACCCCGCGTACCACCGGTGGGCGCTGGAATGACATACCGATGCCCAGTCGTGCTCGTTCATCCAAAGATGCTTTGGTTATATCCTGGCCCTTAAATATGATCTGGCCCTTTGTTACCCTATAGCGGGGGAAGCCCATAATCGCCATCAGCAGAGTGGTCTTGCCGCCGCCATTGGGGCCGAAGATGGCGTGTGTCTCGCCATCACCAAGCGAGAAGTTAACATCATGAAGAATCTCCCTGTCTTCCACCTCGACGCTTAGATCGCGGATTTGCAGCATATCACACCCTCCCACTTAACGTTCTTGTCTTACGTACTGACATATTGGATTTGGCGTCTCCAGCAGCGCAGGCAACTAGTTGATTCCTTCGAAGGGGCGCTACCTATATGATCAATACTCGATAGAATCGCTTGTTCGTCTGGCGATGGATGCCTTTACCTCAGGCGGGCTTCAACCGCGCCCCAGTCGATGTTTTTGAAGAAAGACTCGATATAATCGGGGCGCTTCAGCCCGTAGTCGAGCATGAAGGCATGCTCGAAAACATCCAGCACCAGTATGGGTGCACAACCAGCAAGATGGCCGGTCTCATGCTCGTTGATCCACTGATTTATTAGCCTGCCTGTTAAGTTATCCTGGTATAGAATGGTCCAGCCAATACCCCTCATCGCAGCGGTGGCTCTGAAATCCTTTTCCCAGTCCTCGTAGCTGCCGAAATCATCTGCCAGCTTCTTGCCCAGCTTCCCTGATTTGTCTAGGTCTCCCTTGCCGCCGAGGTTTTCAAAGTAGTACTCATGGAGGCGCATGCCGTTGAACTCAAAGCCGAGCCGACGCTTCAGCTCAGCGTATTCAGGCGTTCCCAGCTTGCCCTCCTTAAGCATGGTGGCGAGTGTGTCCAGCAGCTTATTGGTGTTGGTTACATAGCCCTGATAGAGGGTGAAGTGATTATTGATCAGCGTATCGCTGAAGCCCTCCATCCCGATTAGGTTGCTGTAGTCCTTTGCATTGTAAGCCATTCTTCCCTCCTCTATGGTGATTATGTTGATCCTGTTCACTCATGCTCTGGTCATGTTTAATTCGGATTGCTATTCTACCAGCTCCATGTCCTCACCGCAGCAGACAAGTGTGCCGCCACCAACCTTGGTCACTACTACCTCGTTACCGCAGACGTTGCACCGGTACTTCTCGCCCTCTTTCTTGACTCCCATGCTGATCACCTCCTTCTGCTTCCGGGTCTAGGTGTTCTTCAATCTGAACTGTAGTCTTGTCATCCTCGCTTGCCGAGGCTTTCCTTGAGGTCCGAGAGCCGCCTCAGATGCGACTTCTCTTCTTCGATTATCTTATTCACCACGTCACGGTCTGACGCACGAACAAGGCCTCGCATCTCAGAGTAGAACAGGATCGAGTCCTTCTCCGCGCCGAGGGCGATTTGAATAGCCTCGACGTCGCTTTCTACTTTCCGCGCCATCTCACGGGCAACCTGGTCATCGGGGAAAACAAAGGAGTCGGTTAGCGCTCTCAGGTAAGAGTCATACTCTTCGGTAAGTATCTCCGGTGGCTGATAGTCGCCGAGTGAGCCGAGCATATTCTGGAAGATTCCAATGTGCTCCCTTTCCTTGTCCGCCAGGTACTTATAGGTCCCCTTGACCGTGACATCCGTGGTCGAGTCAGCCAGAGAATCGTAGAACACGGCCCCATTTCGCTCAATACCGAGGGCAATATTGATAAGCTCCCTGCCTAAGAAAAAGACACCCATTTTAGCAACCTCCTTAAAATCTCTGCAGATAGCGATGAGCGCTTGGAGCCGCCTTGGCCCTTTCACCAGCAACTACTACTATCTATTTATCTGAGACGCTGGTTACGTCTCCAGCAGCAAATAGAAAAACACCTATCTGGGTAACTACCTTTGAAAGATTATACACCCAGCAGTCTAGGTTATGGTATGTCTTTTGTAAGCGACTTTTGTCTCATTATAGCAGCACAGGGATGGAGAAACTACAAATGAATGCACAAAAGACAAAAAGCTATCACATTTCGGCAGCGGCCTTCCAGCGGGGTAGGGTGTGCAGTATAAGGCGGGGAGTGATAAGGGGGCGCTGAAGTTCTACCGGGTCGGTAGCAGTGGAGACAGGAGATATCGTGCGAGGACATTCTTCCTTATCGGGTGGGAAGGTCAGCTACTGTTAGAAGAACTGACCCCTCCTGGAGATGTGCTTACATCCGGCCACAGCTAGGCGTGAGTGAGCTTGGCTTTACCCTAATATGGCACCTTCGTATCTTGCTAACAAGTGCATGCAGGCGCTCACATGTAACTGTCCACGCGCACAGCCTATTTACTGTGAATGGCCAGATTGAGGACGTGCGGGAGTAATTAAGTGGGGACTCAAGATTGTCCTGGCCTGACAATTAGACCTTCTCAGACGAGCGGTCAGGCATGAAGTAGCGGCTGGATTCGTCCAGGAAACGAAGGACATCCACGTGCTGGTATCTTCGATCACCTCGAGAGCCAACGCGATAGAACTTCAGTGTTCCTTTATCACTCCAGCGTCTCACGCTGCAGATGCTGACCTGCAAGAAATCAGCTACCTGACGTACGGTGAACATCCTGTCGAGTTGAGTGTTTTCTGTAGCCTGCCTCATGATTCTCTCCTTTTTAACCTGACATCACTACCGACTGTGAAATCGCAGACTGCGTTATGAACTCACGCATACATATCACAGACTATGACTATCTGTTTCAAACATTAGCATAGCTGTATTCAGATACGCAATAGTTCTTTCGTTGGCTGTCGGTAGGAAAATAGTACTGTAAGCCGATGGCTGCAATTGAGTCGGGGACGAGTGAAGAGGTTTAAAAATCAGCGATCGAGGGTGTTCACAATATCTTGGTTCAGGCCGGGGAACCGCGAGAGTCAGGTTCTAGGCCATCTGTCTTTATGTATAAGGAGTGAACGGCGTATGCCATCCATAGGGCTTTTACTCGAAACCTGTTCGTGGTTGCTCGGTTCTAGCTGATATGCTTATTGAGCCTCTCGTTGAATTCTTCCAGGCTGAAAAAATGCTCCTGAGTGCCATAGTGTTCGACGGCGAAGGAGGCGCATACACTTCCCATCATAGCACACTGTTCAATGCTCTTGCCCCGGATCAACCCCATGATCAATCCCGCCCTGTAAGCGTCGCCGGCACCAGTGGGATCGACGACGCGTTTCGGTTCGACGGTGGTGATCTCTGTTTCAGAGTCCTGCGTATAGACCCGGGAACCCATTTCCCCCATGGTGGTTACTATAGCCTTGGTCCGTTCCAGAAGTTGCTTTCTGTTCAACCCCGTTTTATTTACGATCAATTCCAGTTCATAGTCGTTGGAGATCAGTATCTTGGAGCCTTCTATGTATTGGGTGAGCGCAGGGCCATCCCACATGGGCAGAGATTGCCCAGGGTCAAAAATATAATCGATGCCCCTGGTCTTGTAGATGTGGGAGTAGTTTACCATGTCCTCAAGATTTCCCGGGGCAACAATAGCGATGCTTGCTTTTGGGTCGATGTTGTCAAAGTTGAAGGAGGAAGGATACTTCATGGACCCGGGGTTGAACCCTGTGATCTGGTTGTCAGCCCGGTCGGTAGTGATGTAGGCACTGGCGGTGAATTCTCCTTCGACGATTGTGATACTATCAACAGCTATTTGGTTCTTTGCAAACCATTCGAAGTATCTGTGGTGGTCATGGCCAATGGTGGCTAGGATTATCGGCTTCTCACCAAGCAGATGGAGTGAGTAGGCGATGTTGCCGGCTGTGCCCCCAAATTTCTCTATCATGCTGTTGACGGTGAAGCTGACGTTCAGAACGTGAATCTTCTCTGGCAGGATATGGTCGGAGAAGTAACCTGGGAAGTCCATAATCCTGTCGTATGCCAGGGAGCCGGAAACAATAATACTCACAGACATCTCAAGTCAGCTTTGACGTTCAAACCGCTGGGCTCGCTTCAAGGGGTTTACTCGCCAGCATTGATTACAGAGTACACTTCTAGCTCATGCGCTGTCAAGGAAGCGCGTTATCTCGCAATTGTTATTGCCGGGAATGCTATGTGTCGCTCTCATCTAAGAATTTATAGTAGCTGGCAAACCGATTCAGGGCCCGGCAAGCACTGCGAAGGGAACCATAGGCCACGATGCCTGCCTTCCTCAGTTCCCGTGCATACTTCTCGATTCGCTCATCTCTATATTCGTCGCACATCGCGACGACTACTGGCTTGCCCCCGGGATCCTTCCGGTTCAACTCTAAGATACACTCATTAAACTCGGACATTACTTCGGACAGAGGCCCTGCGAAGAATTCGGCACTCACGTGGAGAACAATGATATCTATTAGAGGGTCAGCTGCTATCAGTGCTAGGGTTCGCGGCAGAATGGTAATATTGGCGATTACGCCGGGTACATCCAGAGGATTCAGCACACCCTGATTTACCAAGGAAATAAACTCCCTGAGCCCTGTTCTAGTCTTAGGGGAAAGAGCCGGAGCATCCAGCCCCTCTTCGGCACAGATATCTCCTGTGGCTACGTTGATGCCTCCCCCGGCTGCCAGAACCGCCACCCGCTTGCCCGATGGCGGTCTCAAATAGAGGATGGTCGCGGTAATCTCGGCCATCTCCTCAATCGAGCCAACACTGATCGCGCCTGTCTGCTTGAAAAAGGCATCCCAGACCTGACTGTCACCCGCCAGTGAACCGGTGTGCGAGGCGGCTGCTCTGGCACCTGAGTATGTATGGCCACCCTTCCAGATAATAACCGGCTTGGTGGGAGTTAGCTGCTTCACGAGGCTCGTAAGCCTTCCGCCATCCTTGATGCCTTCGAGATACATACCAATGATCCTGGTTTCGGGATCAGTGGCGAAATACTCCAGAAAGTCCGTGGCATCCATCATGAGCGCATTTCCGAAGCTTATCACTTTACTGAAACCGACCCCGAAGTCCGGGCCATGTCTAAGAAATGTGCGTGCATGGCCCCCACTCTGAGAGACGAAAGCCACCTGGCCTTTGTCGAGTGATACATCCTCGAACATCTTCATCCGAACAGAGGGCACGTGGAAGCCCATGCAGTTCGGCCCTATGATCCTAAGGCCTCCTCTCAAGGCTATCTCTCGTATCTGGTTTTCCAGGATTCTCCCATCCTCATCCCCAGTTTCGCCGAATCCCGAGGTGCATATTTGCACATTTAATGCCTTGGCCACAATACAGTCTTCCAGCACTTGAGGTACCGCAGCGGCTGGAACTGTAATCGTGACCAGATCCAGAGGTTCGGGAACGGAAGTTACACTCGGATATACTTTGACACCCTGGATCTCATTGGCATTGGGGTTGATGGGATAGATTCGCCCTTGGAAGCCGGCCTCACGGAGCATGCGAAGTAGTCTGGCCCCCGTATAGCCTGGGTGGTGCATAGTTACAGTTCTGGATACACCGACGATAGCTATGGTCCGAGGCGGAAAACCTTCACCGAAGTGCCGGTTTCGCGTTATATCGTTGGCTCCTTGTTGATCCTCGGATGTGCCAGTCATAAAACTACACAGTAGATTATGGGTTAATCCGGGGCAGATTTCAACATTCGCATACAAGTATCCTTGGGAACAAAAACTTACTTGCTGGCGTCTGTAATTAGTAGAAGACGGCTGCGGATTATCAAAAGACAATGAAAAGGAGGCTGAAAATGAAGAGGATGCTGGTGGTAGCACTGATCTTGGCTCTTATCGGGGGTGCTGCTGGGGGAAGTATAGCATGGACGAATGGCGGTGACTCTGAATCAAAAAGTGTTCTGAGCATAGCCGAGTTGCTGGAAAATCCAGTGTATGACACAGAGGTCGCCATTTACGGGAAAGTGAGCTTGCTGGGTGAGCTTTTCTGCCCCTGCTTTGTGTTAACTTCCGGCGGACAGGAAGTGGAGGTGTGGTATGGCTTGATGGGGGAAGATGACGGGGCAGAGTGGCCCGCTGTCAGCGTTGAGGGAATTGAGAACGGTGACTGGGTTGTTGTAACCGGTGAACTAAAGAGTGATGGTACCTACAGGTCGCTCAACGATTTCTGGGCTGGCAGCATTGAGAAATGTGTAGATGCTTCCTTCGCGGGTGAAGAAGTTAGTGTGGAAGTCGGCGACGTACTGACTGTGATTCTGGAGTCCAACCCCACGACGGGTTTCATGTGGACCCTGATAGACAACAGCGATGATGGTGTATTGCAGGAGGCAGGTTATATATTCGAAGCTGACTCTACCGATCCTTCGCTAATTGGAGCCGGGGGCGTTGAGGTTTGGACTTTTAAAGCGCTTGCCAGGGGCGAAAGCACCATGTCAATGGAGTATGGACGGCCTTGGGAACAGGGTGTTGAGCCGGCAGAAACATTCACTTTCACTGTAGTTGTTGAATAGAGCATCGGCGGATGCTGCGGATGATGGATAAGTTAGCACCCATTTTGCGTTGAGCAGAAATCGATAAAGGCGGATCGACACCTGATTGAGCTTGTTGCGGCGCGTGTCGGATCAAGCTCAATCAGGCTGAGTAGTGAAAGATGCTCTTGTAAATTATTCTACCAGTATGCAAAAACCGCTCCATTAGAGCGGGCCTCAGGTCAGCTACCTAGTAC
>Ga0114946_10001634_pt1 | contig 15462 bp, 22 predicted proteins | sample WalLakDeSediment_FD_88676 | JGI IMG/M metagenome (GOLD analysis project Ga0114946, IMG submission 88676) | Lake sediment microbial communities from Walker lake, Nevada to study Microbial Dark Matter (Phase II) - Walker Lake 11/02/13 Deep Sediment | ecosystem: Environmental > Aquatic >... | reverse complement strand
AGTACTGGAACTACATAGTGAAGGGATGAGTCCAAGGGATATAGCACTGAAGCTAGGAGTAGAGGTGGATGAGGTACTGAAGATTATCTTTAAGGAGGAATTATGCTCGAAGGATGGTACTGTTCAGACGGGGAGAAGGTCAAGTTAGATAACTGCTTTCAGGCCTGTAGGTTAGGCTCAAGGTGTTTGACCTTGCCTACCTTGGTAGCTATGGCAGGGGAAAGGGTGTGGGCTGGGAAGGCCAGCACTACCCAGCTAATCAATGGCACTATGTATGAGTTCCTGAAGCTAACCCAGCCATACTATGTTGACCCAGACCAGAGGGCTTTCATGCTGGATGGGACAAGGCATCATGAGCAGATGGATGAGGTGGCTAAGGGGCTGGGTATGACATCGGAGATAGCTTTGTCAGGGGATAGGGATATCTTTGATCTGCTGGAGTGGGAAGATGAGGAGCTAGTGCTAACGGATCGGAAGAGGTGGGGGAGCTTCAAGGTAGCCAAGGCACTGGGGATGGAAGAGGTAGGCATGAGACCTGACCCTAGTGGGGCAACCTACAAGACTACCAGCAAGTATGGTAAGGCAGGAGAGCCTAAGATGGTGAAGGTGTGGAGGCCAAACCCAGACAAGGCTGATACATGGGAGGCTAACCTCCAGCTCAACAGGTACAGGGTCATGCTCAAGGATACGGGGATGGAGCCTGTGGTATCTAAGCTACAGTTGGAGGTGATAGTCCGTGATGGGGGGACATATCTGGCTAAGGATAGGGGAGTGGTGAGGAATACATATAAGATACCCATACCGATAATGCCAGAGGTGGAGGTTAGGGAGTTCTTTGCATATAAGGAGGACTGTTTGACTGCTGCACTGGGGTATGGGGAGTGGAAGAGGCCATGCAATGAGCAGGAGTGCTGGGATGGGAACAGGTGTAAGGGCTACTGTGAGGTATGGGAGCACTGTCCACAAGGAGTATTTATGAAGGAGATTGAGCAATGAGAGAAAAGATACTGTTGATAGGGGATAATAGCACCAGTAAGACATTCAGCCTAGTGTCCCTGGCTATCCACTTCCCCGATAGGAGGGTAGTTATCTTTGACCCAGACGATGGGTGCAATAAGATACTGGGGGAGCTGGGGCTGGAGGACTCCTTGACTAACCTGACCATAGTGCCTGTGAGGGCTGACTGGAAGGGGCTACTGGATACCTACCAGATGGTGAAGGAGCAGCTAACCCCCCAGGACTGGCTGTGTCTGGACATGCTGGGTAGATTCTGGGACTTGGCACAGCTCTACTACTCGGAGCAGGTATTCGGGCAAGACCCACTGGATCACCTCCTGAACCTCAAGAAGCAAGCTAAGACTGTGAACTTTGGAGGGTTCGATGGCCTACAGGACTGGAGCCTGATTAAGAGACTCCATAATGAGAAGCTAATGGACAATGCTGTGCTCTGGTCTGACTTCAATGTGATGGCTACCACAAGCGTTGGGCAGTATCTCCCAGTGGAGAAAGTACCCAAGGTAGGTGTACAGGGGCTGTTGGCTTCCAAGTTTGGCATCAAGGCTGATGGGGAGAATCATAATGTGTATAGGTTTGACACCATAGCTGTGCTATACAGGAAGAAGGAAGGGGGCTACTGGTTTGGGCTGGTGAAGGATAGGGGCAGGACGGTGGAAGTGGATAAGGAGTTTGAGATCACAGGGAAGAGCTTTGTGGATGTGTATATGGAGTATAGGGGGATAGAGTGAAGACAACATTGGTCATAGAAAGAGATATACTGGGTAATATCAGAGGGAGTATTCTCAAGGAGAATGGGGAGTTCATAGCCCATGTTTGGGGGAAGGAGATCTCAATAGAGGTAGTGGGAGTTAGGTATCCTTCGTGGAGAGTTATCTTCTATAGATTGCTTTGTGGCAGACATGTAGCAGAACAATCATGGGTTGTTACTGATAAGCTCCTGATAGAGAAGGGGGTATAGAAATGAGAGACGAGATAGCGAGAACAATGTGTAATTGGGATTCACTTGACGGAGAGGTTGCAAGCTATTATGGGAGAGCGGATGAAATCCTCGCCCTGCTCAAAGAGAGGGTGGAGAAGGTGGAGATTTGCATTCCTTCAAGTGCTAAGGACGGGAATAGGGACTTATGGCAAGCGAGAAGGGCAGGATACGAGGACTGCCGCCAAGCCATACTGGAGGTGTTGCAATGAGATACTTCTATGGATACTGTGGATGGAGGTTAGGCTTCTGTCTAGGGGAAGGGGAATGTGAGAAGGATGGGGAGTCCTGCACTAGGTGTGGGTACTATCGCCGTAGACACCCAGTTAGTGGTGATAAGCCACTGATGGTGGGTGCTCCAGAGCCTATGGATGGGTACACTCTCCTCAAAGCCATCAATGGGCTATTGGAGGCAGAGTGCTTGTTGTAGATGATAGGGAGGTAACCCAGCATCCAGAGATCAGGGAGCTACTGGGCATACCACATAGGGTGGAGAGGATGGATGAGGCTGACTATGCCTTCCTTGATAGGGATGGCTGTCCAGTGGGGATAGAACGCTGTGAGATAGGGAACTTGGTGCAGAAGCTGAGGTCTGGGGAGCTAGAGGATCAACTGTATCGCTGTCAGGAATCCTTTGCCTCGGTGATCCTCCTCAAGGAGGGTGTCTATAGCCCCCATGCTGGGTTGCTGGCAGTACATAAGCCAGGGGATAGGGGCTTCTTTAGGAACTATGTGTATCCCCACACCAGCTATGAAAGCATCAAGGCTGCGGAGATCAGGTTATCAGAGATGGGGATAGAAGTGGTGGATACAGCCTCCTTCCCCTGTAGCATGATTACCATTGGGGTCATCTACAGCCAACGGACTAAGGAGGAGGAGAAGCACTCCATGTTCAAGAGGGTCAGGGTGGTGAAGCTGCCTGTCAAGAGGACAGCTAACCCAGTGGTTCCTAGGCTCATGGCACTGGTTCCAAGGCTATCGGAGACTACGGCTATTGGACTGGTGTATAAGTTTGGGAGCATCTGGAGCATTATACATGCAGAGGATAGGGAGATACTGGAGGTGGAAGGTATGGGCAAGGGGCTACTGAGGAAGCTAAAGGAGAATATAGGTAAGGAGGGGTAATGGGAGAGGAACAACAATACCCAGAGGTTAAAGGATGGCTAGAGTACTGCAAGTCATGTGGAAGGCAACACCTTGTCAAGTACAGGGGTTGTCCTACTTGCAGGGTTTATGATACCCCACAACCAGTGTCAGACAAGGTACTTGATCAGTGCCATGCTGACTACTCATGTGATGGGTGCATAGCATACCGTGACCACTATTAAGGAGGACTAGAATGGCTTGGAAAGTAACAGTAATACAGGCATCAGAGGCACATGCTATACCGAGTGGTTGGGAGCCCTTCGCTGTAACGGAAGGCATGAGGGGGAATGTGATATGGTTAAGGAGAGAGGATAATGAGGTTTCTGATAAACCAGAACGTAAGCAAAGAACAAGCACTGGAGCTGATAAACCAACCTACAGAGAAAGTAGCAGTGGATTTGGAGACCGTAAGTCTGGAAAACCAGTTGCCACTGGGTCTGGGAGTAGCAGTTAGCCCCAAGGTAGGCTTCTACTTCTTTGATACCAGGGATGAACTGGCACATAAGCTGATAGATAGGGCTAGAGTGGTGGTGTTCCAGAATGCTAAGTTTGACATACCTATGCTAAGGGTACTGGGATATGATGTGGGGGACTATGAGGACACTCTCCTCATGGCCTACAGTGCAGGGATACTGGAAGGGAGTCTGGAAGCATTGGCTAGGGATATCCTCTTCAAGCATTGCCCAAGTGTCACCGACCTCTGGAGAAAGAAGGATCAGGGGAACATTGGGATAGACCACACTAAGCTGGGGGAGATCTGCATTATCCATGCTTGTCTGACTTATGCTCTGGAGGAAGCCCTGCCTAAGACGGAGCTCTACCATAACATTGATAAGCCATGTATTGAGCTCCTCATGGAGATGGAGAAGTGGGGGATAAGGATAGACCAGTATGCCCTGACTAGGGTGGAGCAAGCTACGGTGGGGAGAGCATTCCCACTGGAGGAGGAGTTGAAGGGAGAACTGGGGGTGGAGAATCTAGGCTCCAACCCACAGGTAGCAGAGGCACTCAAGAAGCTGGGTATCATAGGGACAAGGAAGACTAAGAGTGCGAAGGATAGTGTGGGGGAGGAGAGTCTTAGACCACTGGATCTGCCACTGACTAACAAACTACTCAAGTGGAGGAGTCTGATGAAGACCATCAGTACATATGTTCCTGCCTTTCGGAGAGTGGATGAGCAGGGTAGGATACATACGGTATTCAAGAATGCTAATACAGGGAGGTGGAGGTCAGGGGACAGGGCTATGGGTAAGCCTAATCTACAGAACATTACTAGGGATGATAAGTTTACTGAGGAGGAAGATTGACCGATACACTGAGATCATGCATGGTAGCTGAGGAAGGGTTCACCTTCATAGCTCTTGATGCTAGTCAGATAGAACTCAGGATAGTAGCCCACCTGTCACAGGATCAGGCTATGCTAGAAGACCTGAAGACTGGAGACCTCCATATGGCTACTGCTATCCGTATGTATGGGTGGGTTGAGGATGAGGAGGAGATGAAGCAGAGGAGGTACAATGCCAAGCAAGGGAACTTTGCTGACCTGTATGAAGCTAGTGAGTTTGAGCTTGCCAATGTGCTGGGATGCTCGGAGGAGGAGGCACTGGCATTCCAAGAGGAAAGGAAGAGGGTGTATCCCAGGCTGTATGAATGGAAGGATGAGATGAAGGCCAAGGCTAAGGAGGATGGGTATGTGGTGAGTCCATTGGGCAGGATAAGACCCCTGCCTGAGCTGTACGGGGGTAGCTGGAAGATGAGGGAGAAGGCTGAGAAGTTGGTAGTGAATACCATAGCACAGGGTATGGCAGTGGATGTTGTGAAGATGGCAGGGTTGTATCTGAGGAGAGTGCTTAGTCCACTGGTGAGGTTTGTCCTCCAGGTACATGACGAGTGGCTGTTGGAAGTACCATTGGATTTGGTGGAGGATACCATAGCCAAGTGTAAGGAGCTAGCTTGGGTATTCCCCCAGTATCCCTTTGACATCAAGCTAGGTTCCGTGTATAGTCATATGGAGGAGGTGATATGATCTTACCACCAACAGTCATCAATGGAGATTGTCTGGAGGCACTGACCCAAATGGACTCCGATACCTTTGACCTAGCCCTGATAGACCCACCCTACTTTGACTACAAGACAGGCCACAGGAAGGACAAGGAGGGCAAGCTGTCCCAGTCCCTAGTCCAGCAACCAAGGGAAGACCAGCTAAAGGTAGTGGAGGAGTGCATCCGTACCCTCAAGATGGATAGGACATTCTGGTTCTTTACCAACTGGGCGGAGGCATGGTGGTTCCAGCAGAAGTTCATGCCAAGGGGACTGATAAGGAATCAGATCATCTGGAACAAGGGGAACTGGACAGCTGGAGATCTGGGGGGGAGCCTTGGCAATATGTATGAGGTCATCTTCCTTGGTGTCAAGGGACAGTGGAAACTCAAGGGCAGGAGGCTTAATGATCTGGAGGACTGGGTAATACCAAGGGTGGGTACTAACCGAATCCACTCCACCGAGAAGCCAGTAGCCCTCTACCAGAAGATCATAGAGTTGGCTACAGAGCCTGGGGACTTGATACTCGATCCCTATGGTGGCAGTGGAGCCAGTGCTGAGGCAGCTATGCTAACAGGGAGGAATATGCTTATGTTTGAGATAGACAAGGAATACCACAAGGGTATAGAGGAGAGATTATGGAAACTACGGTAGTAGTGGAGTGGAAACTCCCCTTCCCCCTCTTCTACACCATCCCCCTTGCTGACTTCCACTTCGGGGCTAAGGCTTGTGCAGTGGATGTGATAGATGGGTACATAGACTGGATAGCAGCTAGGGACAATGCCTTCACCATTCTCAATGGGGACTTGCTGAATGGGGCTACCAAGACAAGCACCCCAGAGCTCTTCGATGACCTCACCAGACCTGATGATGCCTATGACCATCTACGAGCTAGGCTCATGCCTATCAGAGATAAGATACTGATGATAACTAGGGGTGGGCATGAAGAGGCCATATACCGTGCGGTGGGTGTAGACTACATGGCACGGTTAGCTTATGACTTGGGGAATGTACCATATAGACCCGATGGGGGCATGGTGAGTGTTATCGTGCCAAGAAGGGAGGGGGATAGTCAGACAGTGGAGTTCCTCTTCTATGCCACACATGGATGGGGAGGAGCAAGGACTATTGGAGCTAAGGTTAAGAAGGTGGATGAGTTAGCTGTGGCTGTCCATGCAGATGTGTATATCCTTAGCCATGACCATACTCAGAATGTCCATAGGCTTAATAGGCTGGAAGCTACCAAGAGGCATGATAGGTTTGGACACAGGCACTTGATCCCCCATAGACAGCTCCTCATCAACACTGGAGGCTTCCTCAAGTATGAGGGATATGTGGCAAGGAAAGGGTATAGCCCCCAGGACTTGGGGACACCAAGGGTTAGATGTGAGGTCAAGAGGTCGGGGAATAATTACTACAAGGATTTACATGCGAGTATTTAAGGAGGGAAGATGATAGGATATGTGATAGGACTGATAGCTTGCTGGATATTTGGGGATGCAGTGTACTCATACTCCCTGTACCTCAATGCACCAACCTATGACAGCAATGCTAGGCAGACATGGAAGAAGGATCATTGGGTGAGGGCTGTGAGGGCTGGGTTATCGGTAGTACTGATGGTACTGGGAGGGATGCTGATATAATGCCAGCTAGTTGGATATTAGAAGCATTTTACAGAATGAAACCAGAATGGGAGGAGTTTCCATCCTGGGCAGAAGAAGGAGGAAGGATGACTGAATACTACGGACATCCAGACTTCTACAAGATCACTGAGGAAGAGCTAGAGCTCCACAGCAGGAAGAACAGGGACTATGCTCAGGGTGGTGACCCACTGGGAAACTTTAAGAGAGTGTCAGCCATGCTAAGTATCTGGGGCTATGACATCCCCCCTGAGCTGGTAGCTCTGATCTACATGCTCAAGCAGTTGGATTGTGTCATGTGGATGGGAAGTCAAGGGTATGAGGGCAAGGTGGAAGGTGCTGATGATAGATTAGCTGACGTCCATGTGTATGCAAAGCTAGCAAGGATACTCCATAGGGAGAAAGCCTCGCACCAGGATGCGATTTAACGGGCATTGGAAGCCTTCTGGGTATAAAACCATTGCCTGGGTAATTTTAACCCCACTTTTATCTGCACCTTAACAACCTAGACCCACCGCCTGGTACTCTTAACCGATATGCCAGCGAGGAGGACGGCCTGCTCGATGAAGCAAGCAGGGAATAATTATCTTAGGGAGGTTGTTGTGCCTGGAGTCCCTGTTCAGTGCGGGGGAAACAGTAGGGCTGGAGGGATTAGTGCCACTCCACTTAGCGAGGAAGATGCACCCAAGTTACTTTGCCCAGAGCTTCAGGAGCCATGCAAGGATGAGACCAATGATGATCCCCACTAGGATACAGATGGTGATTAGGGATACATTGCACCAATGGGACATGACAACTTCACAACTCATATTCCTCCTATGGCTGTGCCATTGAAGCCTTGTTCTTGAAGAACTCAGGCTTGTAACCAAGGGCAGCTAGGAACTCATTGATCTTAGCCTGTCCACTAGCCAAGTATCTCCCAGCCACATCCAGGTACTGGGAGGATAGGTTAGTATCCCTGGTAGCAGCATCCAACTGAGCCCTGTACATGTCTACCTTGTTCCTACTCAGTGATACCTCAGCATCAAACACATCCAGTATCTTACCCAAGGCAGTGAGGTACTGGGTAGCTTCTTGGATGTACCCATTGGCAATGATAGACTGTCTCCCAGCCTTGGCTTCCCAACCACCAGCTAACTGGACATAGGCCACCCCAGACTGTACATTCTCCCTACCCATAGCAGCTTCCACGGAGGCATATTGTCCATAGATTTCACCAACCTTGTCCCCCACAGTTACTGCATTGATGAGAGGAGCACCTGTGGTAAGGTGGGCTTGAGCAGCAGTAACATGGTCAGGTAGTTTACACACTCTTTCAGCACCACAAGTAAGCATGGAGTCCATAGAGCCAAGGGTAGTAAGGGAAGTGCCAAAGGCAGTCTGAGCTTTACCCAAGGTAGTCTTGGCAGAGGCAAGGAGTCCAGCTAGTTCTCCCACTGTGATGTCGGGGGAGTCAGGGAAGGATACATTCAGAAGATCATCCAGAACAGTCTGGGAGGAACCCACAGTCTCCGCAGCCTTGTGGACATAGTACTCAGCCTTGTAGATGAGGGATTGGCCAGAGGAGCCAATGACCACCACATCATTGAGGTGCTCTGGATAGTCCCCACTTTCTGATATGGTAGGAGCTGTCCAAGCACCTTGATAGACAATCCTTATCTCATCCCCAACAGTAAGGTTGTGGTCAACACGGAACTGGAGGTAGCTACCTATTGGATCAAAGGTAATGGCATTAACTGGAGTCATGTCGGTAGGATACTCCACCTTCTCTATGCGGATGTAGTTGGGGAGGATAGAGCTAATATCAAGGTAGTGGGTTCCTATTATCCATGAACTCCCCAGGTTCCCAGTAACCATAGCCCTCTTGGGGAGGAGTCTGGACATGAGGGATACGGTCTTCTCGATAGCACGAATGATCTCATCATCCTGCCATATAGCTTGTTCCCTATCCCCTATCTCAATCCGTATACTGGAGATTAGCTGATTCAGTATTGCCATCTTGCCCTCCTATTGCACAATCTATGCAGACAAGGAAGTAGTATCGGCGTATCTCCTGCTTCCCCTTGAGAAAATACTTATACCTTTTCTCGTAAGGATCATCAGGGAAGATGAACCTCTTACACTTCCAACACTCATGTACTATGAAATGGCTCCATTAGAAGAATACCACCTGTATTAACTTGGCATTTAGTCCCCATGTGAAGAGGCCAAGGACTTGACCAGCCACATAGTAGTGGTGCTCATCCTCAATCTCCTTCCTTAGCTCCTCACTTGGCTGGAACCTTGGGGGGAAAGGCCAGAGCACAGAGCACCAGCCATGAATGAGTGAATGCCACTCATCAGTGGTGTCTAGAAAGTGACTCCACCTAACCCCCTTAAAGGCTCCTAGTCTCATTAGTCTACCTTTGGCTTACAGCTGGGGCATTCACAGTCACATTCATAGTAGTTTGTTGCTCCTTCCCTAGCTGCGTCCACATCCTTCTCGGACTTGAGGTATGCCACTACAGATGCAACAGCTGTGGCTATGCCCACATAGACTACTTCCTTGTCACCAACGATTGCACCAGTACCAGCCGTAGCTCCACCTCCCAGGAATGTTAGGAATGCCAGTATGAACTTCCTACTTGTCCATTTGCTCATGTTCACCTCCTTTATCCATTGTATCATTGCCAGAAGCCTTTGTCTAGCAGCCATCCCTCCAGCCACCATCCCCAGATAGGCATGGTGAGCAAGAGGACAATTAGCCCTATGAAGACAGCAAGCCAGACTCTACTCCAGTTGATGTCAGACCATCTACCTATTCTCATGGTGGTGGTAGTACTCCTTCAATAGTCCTCTTAACCCCATCCTCTCCCACAAAGGCTAGTTTGGCTACATCTCCTGCTTGAGCCTCCAGCCATACTGTGCCACCAGCCTCTTCAGGATCAGGGTAGGTAGAGTGTTCCCTATGCAGGAATGGGTAGGCTTGTCCATCAACTATATTCCAGATATAGCTGGTGTCCTTGTTCCCATCTGCTACAGCCCCTATACTCCATCCTGAGTATGTAGCAATGTCCTTCATCTCGGCTGTGGTCTTGCCTTCTCCCCCATCACTGGTGGCCTTACCTGACACCTGGGTGTCCCAATAGGATTGAGAGATAGTTCCCTGATTATCTCCTATTAAGCCACCTACATCTGCTTGACCAACACCACCCACTACACTACAAGCAGCAAAGGACTTGGACAGGCTACCACGATGCTGTCCTATCAGCCCACCAATGTAGTTTACTCCTTCCACTGAGCCTGTTGCACAGACATTCCTTAACCTCCCAGTGTTAGCAGAAGTGCCCCCTCTGCCTACTAGCCCACCAACATAGCTTGACCCCAATACAGCTACATTCTTAGCAGAGGACTCATGGATTGCATAATGTTGAGAAAAGCCAACAAGCCCCCCAACGTAAGAGTGTGAGCTTGTAATCCCTGTGCCTAACACAGAAACACCAGTTAGGATTGGTAAGTGCCTGTCTCGAAGAGGGTGGTCATATGTAGGAGCTGGATCGTCAACGTCACTAGCAGTACAATACCCAATAGCTCCCCCAGCATAGAGACGTCCAGTCACACTTCCACCATCAATATGGACACATTCTACATGCGAATGAGAGGAATGACCAGCTAGAGAGCCCGTATAGTTATACCCTGAAATAGAGCAGTTCACCAGATTGAGATTACGGATATTAGCACTAACCAAGTGGCTGAAGAGTCCTTGGTAGTAATAGGTAGGCCTGTTAATGGTTAGGTTGGAGATCGTGTGACCTCTTCCATCAAAGGAACCTCGGAAAGCCCCAGACCTTGATGTGCTACCCTCATCATACCAACCCAAAGGCATAAAGCCCCTACCACTGTACCATCCTGCCGTAGCAGTTGCATCTATGTCAGCACAGAGTCTAAGGTGAAGGTGGGCATATAGGCCACATCCTGCATATTGCCCCCTAGCTATGATTAGCCCTGCCTCCGCAAGATCATCAAGAGTGGAGATATTGAGGACTATGCTCATCCTATTCATACTGCCCCTTCTGCCTCCCTAACATTGCCAAGGCTATCAAGCCAACGTACCTTAGAGCCCTCTACCCAAAAGGTACTTAGCCTTGTGCCAACAAGGTTCTCTACCAAGTCCCCCACTATAATCCTCTTCTCTCCCCCTGTGTCATGTAGGTACACCAGGTCATCTCCTTCTACCCAGATATTTCCTGCTGGAATACGGAGGTGAGGATAACCAGCATTCCTTCCTGCATCAAGCTGCCAGATGTAGTTGAAGTCCCAAGGGAAGGTGGTTATGTCTTTCATTAAGGCAGTGGACTTCCCTGTACCAACTCCAGATGTGGCTACACCAGAAGTCTGTACATCCCAGAAACAATCCACCCCTGTACCAACTGAGTCAAAAGAGGAGAACCCACCTATCCTATTAGCATGTCCCTCAACATAAGGGATAGCATAGCAGTTCTTGAAGGTTCCATCTCTCCCACAAAAGCCTCCAATGCCCCAATTAACAGATGCCCAATAGCCAGGAGGTTGTTCAAGTGGATTTCCTTCTGCCCTTGTCCCACCAGCAATGCAATCATAAAAATAACCACTTCGACCAGTAAAGCCCCCTACACCTCCAGTGGCTGCTGGTGCAATGACATCGATCTCCGTACTACACCTGTAGAAGCGACCTCCACTACCATTACCAACGAACCCGCCAAATCCTGTCCCAGCACCATCCCTAAAGAGGCGATTAGGTACACTGTTATAGACAGCACACTCTATGAAAAGGCCAGAGCCTGAAAACCCAACTAGCCCACCAGTAGCAGGCATACAGGGACTTCGGTGGAATGATCCCATTCCCCCTCCTCCTGAAGAATCTATCCTTACCCTTGAGGTACATCTGTGGATAACAATGAGTCCAGAGGTATAGCCTACAAGCCCACCAATTCCATTGTGTACAGGTGTCCAGTTGATTCCCTCATGTCTTTCAATGCATCTCCCATCCAGATACCCACTTACATGACAGTTAGAGATATGAGCAGGGACAAATGCTGCCCTGTTAGTGCTACCTAAATTATAGGTATAAGAAACACCAAGACTTGAAGCAAGGATACCAGCACGATGCATACCTGTTACTGATGCATCCTCTATGTTCAGGTTAACAACCCTTGGTGTTCCAGGGTCTGTTGTTGAGACCGCATCAGTTGTAGAGCGACTGTCTACCATATGTCCAAAGAGTCCTTGGTATTCTCCATCTGGCCTGTTAATGTAGAGTCCAGAGATGGTATGACAGTTCCCCTCAAAGGAACCCTTGAAGACCCCTAGTGGGAGGAACCCCTCGTAATAGGAGCCGTTATGATTCCATTCCTCCGTCTCTGAGGCATCTATATCATTGGCAAGGACATAGTATTTCCTTGTACCAGAATGATCCCTAATATCCTGAAGGTCTTGGAGTGTCTGGATTATGTATGGGTCTGTTGTGGTTCCTTCTCCATCCATATCTATTACTCCAATTAGGAATGGTACATGTCTATCCCGACAGGTATCTGGAGGTAGGTAGCTCTGGAGGGACGAAGGGAAGCTGTATTGCATTGAACTTGCCAGAGGCAGTCTAGCCCAGCCCCTGCTCCACTTAGCACTGGTGCTCGAGGTGGTTCAGCCTCATGTAGTGGTACAGCATAGTTACCACCAAGCTCGGATGTGACACCACTGGTGACACCACCAAGGTAAAGGGTGATCTGGTACTTGCCCCTGTCATACTCCCTGACTATTCTGTGGACTATTCCCGTGACAGTTCTGGATGGGGAGTACCGACTATCCACCACAGTGATATTATCAAAGAGCTCTTGGGAACAGTGCATAGGGGCTATCAAGAAGCCTTGACTCCTCTCCTGCCTAACCTTACCAAGTGTGCCCTCAGCCATAGATTCCAATGCAGCCTCTGTAGACCTCCCATCTACTTGCATCTCAGGGGTCAGAATATAATGCCTTGCAAGGATACCATCTACCTCTGGCTCTCCTGGGTACATGCCAAGGGGGGTGCCAGCAATGATCTTTTGCTGGGAGTCTGTATCATCTGCTTGCCCATGTATCCAGTCAGTCCCATCTTCATTGAAAGCCCAATAGAGGATACGGTTGGGAATGACAAGCCCTGCCTCTTCTGTATTGACAAAGAAGGTGTTGGCACTGCTATAGGAGAAGACAGATGCCTGAGCAGGGGGGTCATGTATCATCTTGTAATTGGAGAAATCACCCCCGCCCGCAGTACACCTCCACCAGATTAAGTAACTCTTAGTCATTTCCAGTAGCTGCCTGACTCCTGATATTGGGTTAGGTATAGAGATCGGGGGCTTGTTAGCCAAGGAGAGGTCAGACCCATCCCCCCAGCCAATGATGTCAAATCCAAAAGGATTTAGGATGGAGTTGGTAAGGATAGTTTGAATCTGTAAGTTAGAGTTAGCAACAAGCTCTGCTCTCAGGTCTACTGGAATAGGATCTCCAGATGGCAGGGTGTACTCGTCAATGTTCTCATCCTTCTGCCATTCCTGGTTGAAGTAGGCATTGCCAAGTGTTAGCTTGCACTGAGCCAGCATCCCCCATCCATCTATGCAAGTCAACTTCATGAGGAGCTTACCCCGTGCTGAGTACATCATTTGCTTGAAGACCCAGAGATGGGGGAAGAGGGAATGTGAGCCACTAGAAAAGCCTAGTCTGACATCTACACTGGAGCCATTGTAGTCCTTGGAGCTCAATGCTCCATCACTGTTGTCCAAGATGATCTCATAGCTCCCACCCCAGACTTGCTCATCAAGGGTAAAGCTAACTAGCCTCTCACTTCCCCCAGCACCATGAGATCTGTACTCATCAGAGCCTATGAAGACCCTTACATCAGGAGTAGCTGTGGGAGTTGACTGTGTATCTCCACTACGCATGTGACCTCCTACTGGAGTTGGAAGCTCCCCAGTACCACTACCCTTCTCTGAGCAGTCCCTTCCCCGTCCACTGCATAGACACGATACTTGTACCAGCCAGCAGGGTTATCGGGAACACCAGCAGTCTCAGCCAAGGTGGTATTCCAATGGTAGCTGTACTCCCCCGTGTCATCCTCAGCCATAGCCTGTGCATTCACAATAACTGTGCCATCTGGCTTGTTAATGGTTATTATGGCAGAGGCGGGGCTATACTTCTCATCAGCAAGGTTGGTGATCTCAGCCTCCACCCTGACTGTCTCTGGTCTTTGAAAGACTCTTTGTGTCATAGCTTACCTCCTGAGTATAATCCTAACATGATAGGCTGCTTGGGTCAAGATGGAAGCCAGGAAGGATTGACGGAGAGAGACAAGGACATTGAATGGAGATAGGGTTCTGATCTTGACCCTCATCCATTCCCCGAAGACATCCGTGTAGGTGATAACCTTGAAGCCCAAGGATGCTACCCCAGCCCTGACGTAAGAAACAATCCTCTGGCCTATGCCTTTGAGACCAAGCATAGCAGAACCAATCCTAGTGTATGATACTATTCTGGAGGCAGAAGCAAGCAAACCAAGCAGGGCATCTTCAGCCCTAACAAGAGTAATGGTTCTCTGCACTATGCCCTTCAAGCCAAGTAGGGCAATCTGGCTCCTGTCAAATGACAGAACCCTTGCCCCATCTCCCTTTAGACCAAGGGGTGCTACTGCCGTGCGGAACCTATCCTGGATTCTTGCCCCTATGCCCTTGAGTCCCAGCAATGCCTCATTAGCTCGTACTAAGGTGATGCTCCTAGTGACTATACCCTTGAGACCCAAGGGGGCAGTATCCAAGCGGATGAGGGTTAGTGTCCTGGAGCCAAGAGCCTTTAGACCCAAGAGTGCTGCCTTGCCTCTACCCAGTACCAGCACCCTGGAGCTATCTGCCTTGAGACCAAGCAGGGCTATGCCAGATTGAATGATTTTACCTATCCTGGAGCCTATGGCCTTTAAGCCAAGTAAGGAAATATCAGATCGAGCAATGGTCAAAACCCTCGTACCAGTAGCCAGAAGCCCCAGCAGGGCTTCCTTGCCTCGAGCTAGTTCCAGTGCCCTTGTACCACTGGCCTTCAGTCCGAGATAAGCTATACCACTGCGGACAAGGTCTCTTATTGTGTCCCTAACCCCCACAGCAAGGAGGCCAAGTAAGGCAATCTTGCTACGAGCTAGGGTTAGTGTCCGTGATCCTGCACCCTTTAGGCCAAGCATGGCAATGTTAAGGCGGGGGAAGGTTAGGACTCTTGAGCCACTGGCCTTGAGGCCAAGTAAGGCAGTATAGACACGGGGGGTGAAAGTGATGATCCTAGAGCCTACGCCCTTCAGCCCTAACAAGGCAATATCAGCCCTTACCAGTGTCAGTACCCTGGTGGCTGAGGCTTTCAACCCAAGGAGAGCAGTCTCTGCCCTTGTGAAAGTGATGGGTCTGGTAGCAGAAGGCTTGAGGCCAAGCAGTGCTATAGCCTGACGTATGAGGTAGAGCCTGCCAACCTTCCCAAATACCGCCTTCCCAGGTATGGCTTTTCCGAGGATTGCTGTTGACATTTACATTACCATGACTTGAAGACCTTCGCCGTTACACACTGCTCCCCGACATCATCGAAGTGGACAAGGACATAATCTCCCAACTCAATCTT
>Ga0114946_10001633_pt1 | contig 15467 bp, 14 predicted proteins | sample WalLakDeSediment_FD_88676 | JGI IMG/M metagenome (GOLD analysis project Ga0114946, IMG submission 88676) | Lake sediment microbial communities from Walker lake, Nevada to study Microbial Dark Matter (Phase II) - Walker Lake 11/02/13 Deep Sediment | ecosystem: Environmental > Aquatic >... | reverse complement strand
TTTTGGTTGACTCACATTTTTGTTAAGTGTAGAATGGACCTCAACATGGTTGCTTCTAAATCATCTGAGCGGTGGATATTTATCCTGTTTGCATTTATATCTCTTTTGGTTGCACAACTGGCTTGCGCCCGAGCGGCTGGACCAGCGTCTGCTCCTTGGAGCGTTTCCAGGGATTCACAGGTTGAAAATTTCACTAACCCCACTCAATCGCACCAACAGACCACATCTCGCAACCCAGGCGATCCGATTTTAACACCCACACCAGACCAACCCCGCTTACTCCCCACCTTGCGCACAGAATCCGAGCAATACACGATTAAAGCCGGGGATACCCTGGGAACCATTGCGCAGGCCTACAGCACCAGCCTGGATAGATTAATTGAAGCCAATGACCTGACCAATCCAGATATCCTTTCCATCGGTCAGATGTTGACCATCCCTCCACCTACGCCAGGCCCTCCGGGACCAGATTTCAAAATCATTCCAGATTCCGAGCTGGTCTACGGACCAGGCAGCATTGACTTTGACATTGGTGCGTTTGTGCTCGAGCAAGGCGGTTACCTGGCTTCTTATCAAGAAGAAGTCGATAACCAGCTGCTCTCTGGGGCAGCCATCATCGAACGCGTCTCGCAGGAATACTCGGTTAACCAACGCTTGCTCCTGGCTCTGCTTGAATACCAAAGCGGTTGGGTCACGAAGCCAGACCCCAACGAGAAAACCTTGGATTACCCTGCTGGCCTGATCAATGATTGGCGTAAAGGGCTGTATTTACAGATGGCTTGGTCTGCAAATAACCTCAACCGGGGCTATTACCTGTGGCGGGTAAATGGAATTGGCGTATGGGTCACATTTACAGGGGAAATTGTACCAATCTCGCCAACAATCAATGCCGGAACAGCGGGCGTCCAACATCTGTTTGCCCAATTATACGATTACACTCAATGGGAAAATGCGGTCACAGAGAGTGGTCTGTTTAATATCTACAACAACCTGTTCGGTTATCCCTTTGACCGGGCGGTAGAACCCCTCATACCAGCAGTTCTAACGCAGCCAGGCCTGCAATTACCCTTTGAAGAGGGTGTGGAATGGGCTTATACCGGAGGGCCGCATGGCGGTTGGGGCTCAGGGTCTGCCTGGGCGGCCCTAGACTTTGCCCCATCGCGAGATGCATTGGGTTGTGTGCAAAGTGACGATTGGGTCGTAGCGGTTGCAGATGGCGTGGTGGCGCGTTCAGGGGGTGGGGCAGTCGTTCAGGATTTGCATGGGGACGGTTTCGAACAAACGGGTTGGACCATCCTTTACTTTCATATCGAAAGCCGCGACCGGATCGAATCCGGGACATTTTTGAAGGCCGGCGACAGGATCGGTCATCCATCCTGTGAAGGGGGCGTCTCCACCGGGACTCACGTCCACCTTGCCCGGCGCTATAATGGAGAATGGATTTCTGCAGATCAAAATATTCCCTTTGTTTTAGACGGTTGGGTTTCGCGCGGAGCTGGTTCCGAGTACGACGGGTATCTTCAACGCGACGGGCATTCCGTTGAAGCCTGGGCCGGCAGGTCTACAATCAATGTCATCCAACGCTAACCCCTATCACCAAACACATAAAGTTCAAACAAAGGGGGATAACCAGCCTGTGGATTTGGCTGACATAAGTCACCCACTCGCCAATTTGCTGCGGCATTCGTGCAAACCGGCTTTCCAACGGCGATTTACACCTCTCATCAGTGGCTTCGTTATCGCCCTGGTAACCCTTTCCTGTTCTCTGGGTGCGGTTGGCTCTGCAGATCCATTCTTTACCCCACCAGGGGGAGACAACAACCAGGTCCAGATACCGGAGCCGACAGCCATTACAACAGAAATACCCTCCTTAGGTGGATCAGGTGTGGGAGCGCCAGGCCTGGCTGTCCCACCAATTACAGATGATCCTACCACGCCATTGGAAGTTGACGCCAACCAAGATCCAGATGTGCCTGCCGATATCGTCAATACACCGACTCCGGAGAGACCGCCGAGCGATTCGCCACCGATTTTATACTACACACAGGCCGGGGATAGCTTGCCTGTAGTGGCTGCTCGCTTCGACGTCCATACCCATGAGATAAGTTCGCCAGAGCCCATACCAGAAACGGCTTTCTTTCCCCCCGATCAACTCCTGATCATACCGCACCGTCTGGCCAACACCACCTCCGACCAGCGTCTGCTTCCCGATAGCGAAGTTGTTTACTCTCCCTCCGCGGTTGATTTTGATATAGATACTTTTGTTGCCGAAGCTGGTGGTTACTTGACATCTTACAAAGAATTCTTAAAATCCAGCGGCAACATCAGTGGAGCGGCTGTCATCTCCCGTGTTGCAATAGAAAACTCGATCAATCCTCGCTTGCTGCTGGCTATTCTGGAACATCAAAGCGGTTGGGTCTATGGTCAGCCTGCAACCCAGATGCAGCGCGATTATCCCATGGGATACATTTCCTTATCCCACAAAGGGCTGTTTGCCCAGCTCACTTGGGCTGTGCAACAAATTTCTACCGGATACTATGGCTGGCGGGAGGGCATTTTGACCAGCCTCTCATTTTCAGACGGTGTCAGCGCGCGCATGGCCCCATCTCTCAATGCCGGTAGTGCGGCGTTGCAGTATTTATACTCCAAATTGAACAACACTCAAGGATGGATTGCTGCACTCGATGCGACAGAAGGTCTGCCTGCTCTGCACGAGCGCATGTTTGGGAACCCGTGGATTCGCGCTCAGAATGTGGAACCGCTTTACCCACCCGGATTGGTGCAACCGCCTTTGATCCTGCCCTTTGAGTACAATGTGATCTGGGGTTTCAGCGGGGGGCCTCATGGCGCATGGGATCAGGTAGGAGCACGTGCTGCGCTGGATTTCGCGCCGGGCAGCCTGGAGTCGGGATGCGTCAAGTCCAACGCCTGGGTGGTGGCTGCCGCTGCGGGGTTGGTTGTCCGCTCTGGCAACGGGTATCTGGTGCAAGACCTGGACGGTGACGGGCAAGAACAGACCGGTTGGGCAATCCTCTACCTCCATCTGGCCTCTCACCAGCGTATCCCCGTCGGAACGTGGGTAGAAGCGGGCGATAAACTTGGACATCCATCCTGTGAAGGTGGATTCTCAACCGGAACGCATATCCACATCGCCAGGAAATATAATGGGGAATGGATACCTGCGGATGGTCCCATCCCATTTAACCTGGATGGCTGGATAGCAAAAGCCGGGGAATTACCCTATGAAGGGTATTTGATCAAAGATGGCGAAACGATTCCAGCCAGTGTTTTTGGTGTTTACAGCAGCCGCATCATTCGCGTTCCCGAGAGCCCCTGAACCACCCTGTTAATCTCACAGAAATAAGGTATCATACGTGTTTAGAAAGCTTTTAATGCCGGGAACTTGAATGAATAACTATGATATCTGATCTTATCCATAAATCAGGATTATCCTTCCTGCTCATAATCTTAATTGCCAGTTTGTCATTGACAGCCTGCCAGGTTGAATTTGCATCAGCTTCTCTCTCTCAAACTACCAGCGATGAATCGCTTGAGGAACCTGTACAGGAGAGCTTCGCAGCGATTTCAACCCCATTTCCCACCCGGCCATCTTATGCTCCCGGAGAGCTGGTAGATTATATTGCTCAAACTGGGGATAATCTACCGGCGTTGGCAGTCCGCTTCAATTCAACAGTGATTGAAATCATGGAAGCCAACCCGATTATTCCGACAGACGCAACCACCATGCCACCCGGTCTGCCTATGCGTATCCCGATCTACTATGCTCCCTTTTGGGGCAACCCTTTTGCGATCCTTCCGGACAGTCAATTTATTAATGGACCAGCCCAGGTTGATTTCAACACTTCCGAATTCGTCGCCCAACAGCCTGGTTGGTTGCGAGATTACACCACCTATGCAACCGGCGCCAATCGGACTGGCGCCCAGGTGATTGACTTGATCGCCACCAACTACAGTATCAGTCCCCGTTTGCTGCTGGCCTTGCTAGAATTCCATAGCGGTGCGCTTTCTCGGCCAAGCCCTACATCTGAAGAGTTGTTGTATCCCCTGGGTTATACCAGCCGCAGAGAAGGCGGCCTGTACAACCAACTGGCCTGGACTGCAAACACGCTCAATAATGGCTATTACAACTGGCGGCAAGGCAAACTGACCACGCTCGAATTTTCCAATGGCCGCCTGGAAAGACCCGATCCATGGCTCAACGCAGCTACAGCTAGCTTACAGTATTACTTTTCCTTGATCCTTCCGCAAGATCAATATAACCTCGCCATCTCTCCAGATGGGCTATACCAGGTCTACACTGCCTTATTTGGGGAGCCTTGGGCAGCAGACCAGCCACATATCCCCGGCAGCCTGGTCCAACCAGAATTCCTGTTACCCTTCCAACCGAACCGCACATGGGCTCTAACTGGCGGGCCGCATACGGCCTGGGGTGAGGGAGAACCATTTGCCGCCCTTGATTTTGCTCCGCCGAGTGTTGCAGGCGGGTGTACTCCAACCAATGAGTGGGCAACTGCTGTAGCCGATGGGGTTGTTGCCCGGTCAGAAACGGGCATAATTGTCCTGGACTTGGATGGGGATGGTGATGAACGGACCGGCTGGGCAGTTTTTTATCTGCATGTTGCCACCGAGAACCGTATCCCTGCTGGCACGATGGTGTCCGCTGGCGACCCAATTGGTCACCCATCTTGTGAAGCGGGTCGTTCCACCGGCACACATATCCATATTGCCAGAAAATATAATGGAGAATGGATACCTTCGGAGGGTACACTGGCATTCAATCTAGAGGGTTGGGTGGCACACAATGGCTCCAGACCCTATTTGGGAACTTTAACTCGCCATTCCCGAACAGTTATAGCCAATGAGAACGCAGCCACCTCCAGCCATATCACTTCAGGCAGGTAGCCATATAACGGAGCGCTGCTAAAGCCATGACTGCGCCCCCATCACCCAGGTATATCATCGCCGGTCAGCTTCGCCGGGATTACGTGATTTTACCCTCCGGAAAAGCCCTCCTGGATGTCCCGGGAGGTAACCTGGTATATGCTGCGGCTGGTCTGACCCTGTGGGAACCCGAACCTCCACCCGCGCTGGTGGCTCGCGTGGGAGAAGATTACCCTCAAGGTTGGATCGATGACTTTGAACAGCACGGTTTTGATGTGCGTGGGATTCGGGTGTTGCCCGAAGCGGTTGACTTGCGTTCATTCTACGCTTATACGGACCGCAACGTACGCTTGGTGGATGACCCAGTTGCGCATTTCTCTCGCCTGGGGCTTACATTCCCAAATGCATTGCTGGGGTATCGACCCCCAAACTCGGCCTTGGACAGCCGCACACAGTTGAAGTCCACCTCGATCCGCCAGGGAGATATCATTGCTGATTATCTCGACGCTACCGCTGCACATATTTGCCCGGTCGATTACCTGACTCATACCTTGCTACCGGCTGTTCTGCGCCAGGCCGGTTTCACTACAATAACACTGGATCCATCCCCCGGATATATGAATCCCACTTATTGGGATGATATTCCGGCTTTGATCACCGGCTTAACTGCCTTTATAGCCGCAGAGGAGGAAATGCGCTCGCTCTTTCACGGTCACAGTGCGAATCTGTGGGAGATGGCAGAAACGCTGGCAGAATATGGATGTGAGTTCATTGTCATCAAGCGTGGTGAAGGAGGCCAGCTTCTCTACGATTCAGCCACCCACTCCCGTTGGGAAATCCCGGCTTATGCAGCCCGGGTGAATGACCTAACCGGAGCCGGCGATGCGTTTTGTGGAGGTTTCCTGGCTGGATATCGCCGGACCTATGACCCCGTCCAAGCCGTGCTGCATGGGAATATCTCTGCTTCGATCACCGTGGAAGGTTACGGCGTTTTTTACGCCTTGGACGCCCTGCCTGGGTTGGCACAAGCCAGATTAGACGCCTTGAGTCAGACAGTGCGTAAGGTCTAAGAATGGACGATTCCCTTATCCAGAAAGTGCTCAACCTGGCTGTGGAAATTCAGCAAATACCTGCCCCTACATTTGATGAAGCCAGGCGAGCAGCTTTTATCCGGGAACGTTTTGAGGCGGAGGAGTTGGGGGATGTCTCAGTTGATGAAGTTGGTAACGTATACGCCAGGCTGCCCGGCGGCGGAAAAGCTCCCCCACTGGTGATCTCTGCGCATATGGATACTGTTTTCCCAGCTGGAACCGATCTTTCTGTTGTGATTGGAGAGGGAAAGATCAGCGGTCCCGGTATCGGTGACAATGCGTTAGGGGTAGCTGGTCTGTTCGGATTATTATGGGGGTTGCAGAACAAAAAGGGAAATGGTCAAACAATGCAGTTTCCTGGTGACTTATGGCTGGTGGCTAATGTGGGTGAAGAGGGTCTGGGTAACCTTTGTGGCATGAAAGCCGTTGTTGACAGGTTTAAGGACCAGGTGCTGGGCTATGTGGTTTTGGAGGGCATGGCTTTTGGGCAGATTTACCACCAAGGACTAAACGTAAAACGCTACCAGATTACAGTACACACACCTGGAGGGCATTCATGGGTGGATTATGGCAAACCCTCTGCTGTGCATATCCTGGCAAACTTGATCACCCAACTCGAAAGCATCCCCCTGCCGCCAAAGCCACGCACAACCATGAACGTTGGTATGATCAGTGGAGGCACATCTGTCAATACCATCGCCGCCCAAGCCTCCCTGGAGCTTGATCTACGCTCTGAAGGAGCGCAAGCCTTGGCAGCTGTATCAAATAAAGTCGAAAAATTGGTGCAAGAAGCCAATCGAGAAGACGTCCGCGTTTTACTCGAGATCATCGGCGAACGACCTCCGGGAAAGATTTCCATCCGGCACCCCCTGGTGCGGCTGGCGGTACGCTGCTTGCAACAGCAAGGCCTGACCCCTCACTTTAATGCGGGCTCGACTGACGCCAATATCCCCCTCAGCCGTGGGCTGCCAGCTATCTGCCTGGGGCTAACTACAGGAAGCGGCGCCCACACCCTGGATGAACAAATTTACACAGATCAGCTCTCCAAAGGCGTGGACCAATTGGTGTGTCTGGTTATATCGCTCTTTCAAGCCTTTAACAGAGAATAGCCGGAAGTATTTTGGCAAACCCGGTTTACTGATTGCACTCTCCCATGCGTATTCTCACATCTACTGCATAGGCTCCCTGTCCTACGGCTAATACTCGCAGCGGGTTGATTTCCATTTCAATCAGACAAGGAAAATCTGCTGCAAGTTGCGCCAGGCGTTTAAGCACATCGAGAACCGCCTCTCGGTCAGCAGGGGGGATATTGCGATAGCCCTGTAATTTCCTTCCAGCCCAGGTGTTCTCCAATATTTGGATTGCTTCCCTGTTCTCCAAAGGCGCCAAAGCAAAATCAACATCCTGCAATCCCTCTACTTCAACACCCCCGGATCCAAACATGACCAGGGCTCCAAACTGAGGGTCTTGAACCGCCCCGACAATCACCTCCTGGCCGATCGAGATCATCTGCTGAACATACACACCCTGGATTACAGCATCAGGCCGGGCTGCTTTGGCATTTTCAACCACCATCGAGTAACCTTGCAGGACACTTTGATCATCCATCAAACCCAAGGCGATCCCACCCACATCCGATTTGTGCGGGATATCCGCAGAAGCAACTTTCAGCGCGACTGGGAAGCCGGTCTTGTGGCAGATCTGGATCGCCTGTTCAGGGGATTGGGCCAGCTCTATGGTGGGAACCGGAATGCCGTAAGCGATCATGATCCGCTGGACCGTTTCAGCCGGCAGGAAACCATTCCAACCAGACTGGATATACTGATCCAATATTGTCTGAACGGCATCCTGATCCATATCAATTGGCTTTTCAGTATCTGGCGGGGTTTCCACCTGCTGATTTGCTTTAGGCTCGAGTGCTGCCAGATATTCAGCCCGCTGGGCCAGGATTGCCAGAGCAGAGGCGGCTCGCTCGGGGAAACGATATTCGGGCACCCGCGCCGCTCGAAAGTGCTCCACTGCTTCTTGGATCAACCGTTCTCCCATTAATGCAACCACAACCGGTTTATCAGCCGCGTGGATGACCGGGATCAGCGTTTTTGCAACAGCCCCGGCAGTATACATCGGTGGAGGGGGTAAAATCACCATCACCCCGTGTATACCAGGATCATCCAACAAAATCTGCAAGCAAACAGCATATTGGTCAGGAGAAGCGGATGCCAGCATATCCACCGGATTGTGTAGACTGGCAGCAGGAGGCAGGATATCCTGGAGCGCCTGGTATGTATTTTCTGCCAGAGTAGCCACGTACAAACCATGGGTTTCCAAGGCATCCGCAGCCGTCACCCCAGGACCACCAGCGTTGGTCAGAACAGCCACCCCACGACCCTGAGGGGGCGGACACCATGCCAGGGCCCGGGCCCAGTCGAACATCTCTTCACTCGAATCGGCCCGAATTACTCCCGCAGAACGGAAGGCCGCGTTGAACGCATTTTCATGTCCTGCCAAAGCCCCGGTATGTGAGGCAACCGCACGCTGACCACTGGCATAACGCCCCACCTTCAGCGCAATAACCGGCTTTTGAACAGAGACTTTCCTGGCCTCATCCACAAACCGGCGCCCATCGCTGACCCCTTCCAAATAAAGGGTCAGCACGTGAGTGAAACGATCGGCAGCCACCGGGGCGAGGATATCCGTCTCGTTGACATCCACCTGGTTGCCCAAGCTAACCAAGCGAGATAGTCCAAAGCCCTGGCCGCGAGCCCAATCGATGACAGCCGCGCAGATGGCGCCGGAATGGGAGATGAAAGCCACATCGCCGGGTGTGGGTCCAGGCGGCGGGAGAAAGGTAGCGTCCAATGGCAGGTGCGTATCCAACAACCCAATACAGTTCGGGCCAAGCAAGCGCATATCGTAAGATGACGCAATTTGCAAGCACTCGTCCTCCAGGGCAGCCCCCTGCTCATCCGTCTCTCGAAAACCACCAGAAGCAATGATAGCAGCTCGGATACCCCGTTCACCGCTCTCACGCAAAGCCTGCGGTATAGCTGGCGCTGGGATCAATAAGATTGCTAAATCCACCGGATCTGGCACCTGCGCAATTTTAGAATAGATCGGGCGTCCTAACAGGATGCCACCTTTTGGATTGATAAAATGGACGACACCCTGATAATTGCATTGGATCAGGTTACGCGCCAATCCATAACCCAGCTTGGTCGGGTTTTGAGAGGCGCCCACAACAGCCACACCCTGCGGGGCAAAAAATGGGATCAATGAGTTATCTGTCATGAGGCGCTTGTTTTCCTTGACAATGTCATGTTCAAAAAGGTTTTCCGATGCTGATCTCAATTTCAATGCTACGCTGAAATTCTACTCCAAAGCTATAGATCTGCGGCCTGCGCTGTTCCCAGGTAAGCGGTAACCCATTCGCGCTTGCCTGTGTTGGCTCACCTGGCAAATACAGGGATATCTCTCCGCGGCCTGTCCCGGGTCGTTGTAAATGCAGCACCAACTTTCCGGTAATCGCTCTGCCAGCAGCTGCTTTTTGATCTGCAAGCCACTCCCACAAGCTTACTTCCAACCCTTGCGAGATATGCAAATCACTCCCCAGATAGGCAGGCATCCATGGGGTATGTTTACGCAGGGCAAGCAGAGCCACGCCATGCGCTGGCACATCTTTCAGAATCTTCTGCCCATCACCAGCTTCGTCTCCCGAGATCATAAATTCTTTTCCATCCCAGAAGGAACGGACCTGGTAGTGCTCAGAATGATCAAGGTAAAACTCATTCAAATGAAAGCTAACATCCCTGGCGCGGTCTTCCCAATTGAACAGTCCCACCAAGTGCCATTTCCCCACAGCTCCCTCAAGATACAATTGGAGGCGAGATGGCGTTGAGGTATCAAACCAATCCAACAAGTGCGGTGCTCTCCCGATCAAGGGCAGCAATACCTCTGCCACCCACAACCTGTCTGGGGGCAAACGGGTCAGGTCATCGGAGAGCAAGAGTGAACCTCCGGTGAGCGAAATGACCGTTGCCAGCGTGTGCACCTCAGCCAGGGTCAGCTCCGTATCCGGTCGTAAAAGCAGGCAATCTGGATCATTGACCCACCAGCGCCGGTGCAGCGGGGCGCGGGTCAAGGTATTTTGGATGGCATTACGGGCAGAGGGCATGTCCGGCTCAGCTTCAAAACAAAAACTGATCCCCTTGTACTTCGGTTTCCAGCGAACATCTACGTCGCTGCCAATACGCATCGCATCAACCAGTCCCAGGGCCGATCCCAAGGGGCAGCCACAGCCCAATAAGTATGTTTGATCACCAACCGCCGAGCGCAAGGCTTCCAGGCCTTTACGGAGTACCTGTGCACGTGTTTGGGTGGGATCATGATAGCGACCAGGCAAAGCTGCTGCGTAGAGAAAATCCAATTTCAAGTAAGGATAGCCCCAGTCACGTGCAGCAACTCGAACGACCTCACAGACATAATCCATTGCCGCGGGTCGGGTCAGGTCCAAGGCTGTTGTAAATTTGTCCCAAATGAACCCGGCATTTACCGGAAGCCTAAGCTTGTTACGTAACAGCCAATCCGGGTGCTGGCGGGCCAGCTTTGAGGCAGGGTGCACGATAAAAGGCGCCAGCCAGATTCCAGGAATGAAACCAGCACGATCGATTTCTTTTGCCAGGGGAGCAACGCCATCAGGAAAAGCAGACGAAAAATCAAACCAATCTCCAACCTGCGTCTCAAACCCATCATCGATTTGAATTAAGTCGAGTGGCAATTGCTCATGGAGGCTTTGCGCTGCTGCCAGGTTTTCGCGGATATCCTGGGCGCTGACACGTTGAAAATAATGGTACCAGGAACACCATCCAGTTGGTATTTCGTCCAGCTTAATATCTCTTTTCTCAGCTTGCTGAGAGGCTGCTCCAATTGTACTGGGATCAGGGATGGCTCGAAATGAATGGAAAGAAATGTTATTTTGTCGGGCGACAGCATCCAGATACGGGCCGAGCGGGTCAGGCGCGTCGAGATGCAGAAAATGCACACACAGCCAATCCGTAGCCATGCTCGAACCCGGATCGAGACGAACGCCATCTGCATTGGCCCAAACTCGTAACGCCGGCGAGAACGGGTCGAGCAAAGCTTCAATTGATCCAAACTGTTCTGTCTGGGACAAGAAGCCTGTCAGGATGGCCCTGCGATTAGAGCGGTCCCCCAGAACTGCGAACATATCGCTCCCAAACAGGTTGGGGCGTTTGTGGTGAGGTGTACCCGAATTGACCCGCATTGGGGAGGTAAAAGGACCAAACCGGGTCCGGCGGTAGCGCTCAGAGAAACCATAAACTCCGGTGTAATTCCATGACTGCCAACCATTGGAGAAGAAGCCCAAATTGCCAATCTCGCTCGAAAGGCGCACTGTGCCTACCGGCGTGCCCTCTGCATATCGATAGCCGGCATACTTCATAACAGGGAGAGAGGCATGAGAGAGATAAACGAAACCGGCATTCAAAAACTCAAAGTGATCTAAAAACAGCGCAGATTTCCCCCCGTTATCCACTTCCATTTTCACCACCATTATGGGCGCTTTTTCTGCCAAAGCAAAAACCAACCTGGCAGACAGGCCATTCTGGTCGGATGGCGCAGCCAGCTCAACCTGTCGCAATGGACCATGCAAAGATGAAACGGTTCTTTGGTCTTGCACGGAAAGGGGGCTTCCAGGACTCAAAGCTCTAAATTGGCCCCGGCGCGTCCGGTAATTGATACCCATGCGAATGTCGGTCAGCGCCGGATCATTTTGATGTTGACCCACCAGGCTCCAGGATGCCCGACGATGATTAATGGATAGCTTGTAGTCGGAATTTTGCAGCGTTAGGATCATAGGTTATACTTTACCCGAAAGAACCCTAACGCGCAACTTTTTTGACAAGGATGCATCTAAAATGGAAAAGGACATAGAGGCAGAATTATTCTCCCTCGAGGCGTTACGAGCGGGAGATCGGGCGGAATTTGCCCGCATGGTAGATAGCTATTATGAGATCATCTACCGCCTGGCCTTCAGGATGCTTAACAACCCACAAGATGCCGAGGATATCTTACAAGAGACATTCATCAAAGCTTACCGGCATTTGAACAACTTTGACGGGCGCTCAAAAATATCCACCTGGCTATACCGGATCGCGACAAATGAGGCGCTAATGTTCCTGCGGCGCAAACAGCCACACCAGGTCTCCATCGACGAGCCCATCGAAACCGAAGCGGGAGAAGCGGAACCGCTGCAAATTGTGGATTGGTGTTGTATTCCGGAAGACGAATTACTCTCGGCTGAAGCACGCGGACACTTAGATGAAGCTGTAGGCCAGTTACCATATAGCCTAAGAATCGTCTTCATCCTGCGAGAGATTGAAGGTCTTTCTACCAGGGAAACCGCGGATGTACTGCAATTGTCCGAAACGGCGGTAAAAACGAGATTATCACGAGCGCGCTTACGCTTGAGAGAGGACCTTTCTGGGTATTATGCAGAAAGAATGGAAGGGAAATCTGATGGAAGAGAATAAAAACCATCCCTGCCGAAATTTGCTGGCCTCCCTATCCGATTATGTAGATGGAGAATTGGGAGAAGAGCTGTGTGCTGAGATCGAGCGCCATTTGGCTGGTTGTGAGAACTGCCAAATCGTTGTTGATACCCTTCGAAAAACGATCTACTTGTATCGAACGACCTCATCCCAACCAGAAATCCATCCAGACGTCCGAAAACGTCTCTTCCTGCGCCTGGATCTGGATGAGTTTATCGGTAAGGCTTGATTCGATGGAAATTGTTCTTGCCATCGAAGAAATTGGTCCTGCTGAAGAAAAGGTTCAGGTAGAGCTACATCCTGGCGACGCCTGTCCTGAATGCAAGGAAGGGACACTGGATTATGACGGTATGTTAAACCTGTCCTGTGACCGGTGTGGTTACAGCATAGGCGGCTGTTTTACCTGATAAATATCATTTTGCCTCGGGAAGGCATGGAGGAATTTATACACCAATGGAAAATTTATTGAACGAAGATATTCGGCAACAGGTAAGTGAGTATTTCCAGCAGCTCAAAGAGCCAGTGCAGGTGATGTTTTTCGGAAAGAAAAGCGACTGCGAGTACTGTGATGAGACTCGCCAAATGGCAGATGAAATAACATCTTTATCCGATAAACTTGAATTGGCGGTTTACGATATTGAAGATGACCAAGCTCTAGCGAGCCAATACAAGGTGGACAAAGCCCCCGGCATTGTGATCGCTGGGTTGGATGGAGACCAGGTCCTGGACTTCGGCATCCGTTTTTCCGGAATCCCTTCCGGGCATGAGTTCAGCTCACTGGTCCATGATATGATCCTGGTTTCGGGACGGGATTCAGGATTAAGCCCCAATACCAGGGATTTCTTGAAAGATCTAGTAAAGCCCGTTCATTTGCAGGTATTTGTCACCCCTACTTGACCCTACTGCCCGCGAGCCGTGGTGCTTGCTCATCAAATGGCGCTGGAAAGCCCAATGATTGAGGCGGAGATGGTAGAAGCCATGGAATTCCCTGAGCTTTCTGACCACTTGGGAGTCAGTGGCGTACCGCATACAGCTATCAATGGGGAGGCTGGAGCAGTGATTGGAGCTGTGCCAGAGGATCACCTGGTTGCAGAAATCCAGCGCGCCCTGGCAGGGAATTAACAATCGAGAATTATCGGCCATTCAGTTTAAGAGGAATTTTTGGATGTTTCGTGCGGTAGCGCTGAACGAAAAGTCTAAAACAGTCACAAGAGGCCAAATTGGGAAGAAATAACGGTAAATCCAATCGACATCAAAGAGTCGCATTGCTGCCGCCCTTGTTGGTCGGAGTAGGCCTGGTGGTTCTTGGCCTGGCAGCTTTCATGATTTTAATTAAGCCAGGCTCAACCGCAGCAAGACAGGACGAAATTTCTGCGGTTCCTGTTACAGTGGAATTTTCCGCCCCAAGTTTGAGCCTGATCGACTTGCAAGGGAACCAGGTTGCCTTGGAAGATTATCGGGGGCAAATCATTTTGGTTAATAACTGGGCGACCTGGTGCCCACCATGCAAAGCAGAAATGCCCATCTTTGAAGCATTTTACCAGGACCATAAAGAGAAGGGGTTTACCATTGTTGCCATTGAAGCGGGCCAGGGCCAGGCTGAAGTCGCCAGTTTTGTCGATGGTTATAAGCTCTCCTTCCCGGTCTGGTTAGATGCACACAGCAAGGCTCTGGATGCATTTCGAAATCAGAGATTGCCGAATTCCTATCTCATTGATCGCGACGGCACTGTCCGCCTGGCATGGACAGGGGCAATCAGCCGGCAGATGCTGGATAAATATATAACACCATTTTTGGAGGATTGATCGTGGATGCAAAAGTAACCTGGCAAGGACAAATGAGTTTCACTGGAACTGCTGATACCGGTTTCAACCTGTCGCTCGGGGCCGATCCCAAAGTTGGAGGTCACAATGATGGATTTCGTCCAATGGAGCTGATGGCGCTGAGCCTGGCAGGCTGCACAGCGATGGATGTCATTTCGATCTTGAGCAAGAAACGCCAGCAGGTGAACGCCTTTGAGGTGCGGGTGCACGCTGAACGAGCCGACGAGCACCCAACAGTCTTCACCCATGTCCAGATTGAATACCTGATCGAGGGTAATCAGATCGATCCAGCAGCTGTCGAACGAGCAATTGATCTCTCCGCCAGCAAATATTGTCCGGCCCAACACATGCTGAACAAAGCAGTAAAAATCGAGCACACGTACCAGATTACTGATAGCGACTCGTCCATCGACGAAGAATCATAATGTTGAAGAAGCTTTGGTGGCTTCCGATAGGGAATGCCCCGGAAATACCTGCAGATCAACTTAAAAAGTGGCTTGAAGATGAAAAGTCACTGCAATTTATCGACTCGCGCACCGAGCTTGAATACCGTCAGGGTACCCTGCAATCTGCCAAACTTGCGCCGGTGACCGGCTTACCTGGCGCAATTGACCGTTTGGACCTTGATCCAAACATACCGGTAATCGTTTTGTGTTTGAGCGGGCACCGGAGTTTGCCTGGTACACGTTTGCTTCGGGCAAGAGGCTTTGAAGCTTACAGCCTTAAGGGCGGTCTTACGGCATGGAAGCTCAAAGGCTACCCGGTACAAACACCCCAGAATCATACTTAGGACCCAGGAAGAGCCTCTGTTCCGGTTACATCGCTCTGTGGAAAATCTATACCATCTTTGCTTTCATCGACGCCCTGTTGGTGATCTGGGAGGATATCTTCCACATCGCGGATATGGCGGAAAGAATAAGCTCCCAAACCGACCAACGCCGCTCCCACCCCACTGATGATGATGATCAGCGCCATGCCCGAGCCCGTCCCTGTTCCCACCAACCAATCCAAGCTACCCGCTAATGCTCCTCCAGGGAGCATGGCAGGCTCCAACACAAAATCAGCCATCGGGCCAGCGAGCAAGG
>Ga0114946_10001632_pt1 | contig 15470 bp, 10 predicted proteins | sample WalLakDeSediment_FD_88676 | JGI IMG/M metagenome (GOLD analysis project Ga0114946, IMG submission 88676) | Lake sediment microbial communities from Walker lake, Nevada to study Microbial Dark Matter (Phase II) - Walker Lake 11/02/13 Deep Sediment | ecosystem: Environmental > Aquatic >... | reverse complement strand
CGGTCAGCTCGTGGTGGTATAACTTCATGCTATACCGGGATTTCAGGGATGTCATATCGAGCGCCGGGCTAAGTTCCGTTCCTACCGGGGGGAGCTGTGCGGTATCGCCGATGAGAAGCATTTGGCATCCTTCTCCGGAGAAGATATATTCAACCAGGTCATCCAAAAGGTTTCGGGAGGAAAAGAGCTGGTTGCGATCCTGGTAATTGCCGGCGATCATTGATGCTTCATCGATGATGAACATGGTGTTCCGGAAAAGGTTTTTCTGCAGGACCACTGAGATGGAGCCATCTTTGCCCATGCGCTGGAAGTAGATCCGTTTGTGAATGGTAGAGGCCTGCTGTCCGGCGTATCCTGAAAACACTTTGGCCGCCCGGCCTGTGGGGGCCAGCAGTACACATTTTCTGCGCATCCCGGCCAGCGCCTTGACCATGGCGCTGATGAAGCTCGTTTTTCCCGTTCCGGCATAACCCTTTAATATAAAAGCGGCTAACGGGTCGGTATCGGAAAGAAAGGTTTCCAGCTTTTCTCCAAGAACAAACTGCCCGCGGGTCGGTTCGTAAGGGAAGAATTGTTGGAGGTGGTTGAGGAATTGCAATTTAGTTTCTTGTTTCTTGGTTCTTGGTTCTTGGGATTATAAGGGTTCTCCTGTCAGAGCAGGATTATCGCTTTTAGTGATGCCTGTGAGTTTTACTTTGGCAAAGGTATTGAAAACCTCCGGACCGGCTTTGAATTCCACCGGCACATAATGCTGACCGTATCCTTTGGCTGAATGTTTTTGTGGATTGATCTTTTCGACTAATACAAGCTGTTCTTTACCGATCAGTGTGGAAAGGTATTTCCGTTTGTTTTCCGCCGATATATCCCGGATGATGCGGCTTCTTTCCTGCTTTATCTTCTCCGGCACCTGGTCAGGCATTCTTTCGGCCCGGGTGCCGGAACGGACGGAATATTTAAAGGTATGGATATGACTGAATCCGATATTCCTGACCATTTCACAGGTTTTCTCAAAATCTTCGTTTGTTTCACCCGGGAACCCTACGATAATATCGGTTGTGAAATTGAAATCGGGATACCGGTCTTTAATCGGGCTCACAATTCCCATAAAACTGGTTACATTGTAAAACCGTCGCATTTGGAGAAGGACCCGGTCGGAGCCGCTTTGCAGGCACAGGTGGAGGTGCGGGGTGAGTTTGGGATGACTGAAGAGGTCGAACAGCCTGTCGCCGAAACCTTCGGGTTCGATGGATGAGATGCGTACCCTGAAGTCGCCGGGCAGACCGAGTATCTGCTCCACCAGGCGTTCAAAACTTATCCCTTCATGATGATAACGGCCGATGTTGACACCGGTAAGAACAATCTCTTTGAAGCCGGCACCGGTTACCTGGCGGATATTTTCCAGGATATCTTGCGCCGGTCTGCTGATGGCCCTGCCACGGACTTTCGGCACTATGCAAAAGGTGCAGAAATTATTGCAGCCATCCTGGATCTTGATGTAACCGCGGGTGTGGAATGTTTTGTCGGCCGGTTCGAAACCAAACAGGTCACGTCCCAGTTCATCCGGGCTGATGGTTTCCCCCTTAAAATGGCCGTCGACAAGCTGGAAGAGGGATGTTTTCCGGGCATTTTCGACAAAATAGGTTACGCCCTGGATTTGTTGCAGTTTCTCTTTCTGACCGTCGACCATGCACCCGGTAACCACCACTACCGGTTTATCCGGACGGCGCAGCGCCTGGTGAATGGCCTTGCGCGACTTGGCGTCACCCTGGTTCGTTACAGTGCAGGTATTGATAACATAAATGTCTGCTTCATTTGAAAAGTCAACCACTTCGTAGCCATTCCGGAGGAACTGTGAAAAGAGCGCATCGGTTTCGAACTGGTTGAGCCGGCAACCGAGGGTTTTGAAGGCTATTTTGCGCGGGGTGGTCATACGGTGGTCATACGGTGGTCAATATTCCTTCAAGGGAGAAGGGTGTTGCTGATTTAATAGTGATGTCCTGAAATGATCCGATGAGGGATTCGTTTTCTGATGCGAACCGCAGGACGATCTTGCCCTCGGTAAGCCCTGAAAGATAGCCGGACTTTCGGTCGATGCCGGTAACCAGCACACGGTAGGTTTTGCCGATCATCTGCCGGTTTCGTTCGAGGGAATGTTTTTGAAGCTCCCGGGTAAGCTTGCGGAAACGTTCTCTTTTCACGTCATGCGGCACCTCGTCGGTCCAGCGGGAACTGGCCGCTCCCGGCCGGGGAGAATATTGGGCAATATAGGCCATATTGAACCGGAACTCCTGCATCGCACTGACGGTATTTTCAAACTGCTCATCCGTTTCGCCCGAGAACCCGACAATGATATCGGTAAATATGGTAGCCCCGGGAATGGTCTCCCGGATCTTCCGGATGACCTGCCTGAACCTGTCGAGCGAGTGTTTCCGGTTCATCCGGATCAGCACTTTGTCGTCGCCAGATTGCAGGGGGATGTGGATCTGCCTGCCGAGATTGGGGTATTTCGCGATGATATCGATCACCTCATCCGTCATATCGCGGGGATGCGGGGAGGTGAAATAGACCCAGAACTCCTTTCCTGACGCCAGTCCGATTTCACCGATCTCCATGAGCAGGGCGGGGAAAGTTAATTCTTCACCTTTCTTGTCCAGTCCAAAAGAATTGACATTTTGACCCAGCAGGGTGATGGTTTTGTAATCACGGTGGATAAGGTCTTTCACCTCCTGTAAGATCTCTTCCGAAGGCCTGGATATTTCCCTTCCACGGGTGTAGGGTACCGCGCAGAATGAACAGAATTTATCGCATCCGTTCTGGATGGGTACAAAAGCTTCAAAAGATGAGTTGTAATGGGGGGTAATGTGCCAGAAATCGCGGATGCTTTCATTCAGGCGCATCTGGGCCGTCATTTCACGGATCGATGACGGGGTGACCACGCCATACTGACTGAGCATTTCAGAGAACTGGTTGAGTTCGCTGATGGGGAAAACCAGGTCGAAGAGCTTCAGGAATTTCTCTTTATCGGCCGGCAGTATGCAACCCGAAATGAAGGTGATAAGGTTTCGCTTATTTTTCTGGCGGTTCCACCGGTTGATCCGTGAGTAGACCTTATCGATCGATTTCTGGCGAACCGAGCAAGCGATGATGCCGAGCAAACCGGCTTCATTTTCATCCTCCGTCCATTTATAGCCCATGCCGTCAATAACCGTCCGCACCCGCTCCGAATCGGAGAGGTTCATCTGGCAACCGAGAGTTATTACATGATAGTTCATTAAAAATAGACTTCCGCAAAAAGGTTCTCCGACGGCATGCCCTGTTTCAGCAGGATATCATATGCCTCGTGGATCATCTCGCAGTTTCCGCAGAAATAGCATAACGTGTTTTTATCTTCTACCGGGTGTTGCCGCAGATAATCGGTCACCCTGCCGTGAAAATCACCTTTGGTATCCCTTGAGGAGCAGAGGATAAGCCTTTCAGGGGCGTAATGCTCTTTTTCGTAAGCTTCTGAAGCATATCTGATACCGTGGAGCAAAGTGTAATCCAGTCCGGGATAGGATTGGATAAAACTGTGAAACGGGGCGATGCCGGTTCCGCTGGCAACGAACAGAAATTTCTTTGTTGTAATATCTTCCGGTTTCAGGACAAAATATCCCACCGGGTTTTCAAAATTCAGCGCATCACCGGTTGTCAACTTTTTCAATTTCCGGGAGACAATGCCTTTTTGTACTTCTTTAATGAGCACTTCGAAAAAATTATCCTGTTCTGCACTGTAGATCGAATATTCGCGTGCCTGGATATCATTTTTCCGGCCCAACAGGATATGCTGCCCTGCCACGAATGGAATGCCGTTGCGTTCGAAGCGCATGACATATGCCGAAGGTGTTAGATCGCGGATGCTGATAACTTTCAAAACGGTAATTTTTTGCAAAGGAACGAATTTTTCATGCATGAATTTGCACTGCGAACCGGAACCGGAAGAGATGAACAGATTATTTTCGGTTTGGTTCATTTTCATTTTCAACTCAATTTTGATTACTTTTGCCGGGTATTATTACCTTCCTTATCAAATTTTCTTATTGACAGATGACTTTTGATGATTTCGGACTTGATGAAAAACTTCTGGAGGCCATTTCCTTCATGGGATATGAAAAGCCCACGCCTATCCAGGAACTTGTGATACCGGAGATCATGCGCGGACGTGATCTGATTGCCAGCGCGCAGACCGGCACGGGCAAGACGGCGGCTTTCATGCTGCCGATCCTGCATAAGCTGGCCGGGAGGGAAGCACGGGAAGTAAACACGCTGGTCATTGTACCCACGCGTGAGTTGGCCTTACAGATAGACCAGCAAATCAACGGATTTGCTTATTTCATGGAGATCAATTCCGTATCCCTTTATGGCGGTGGCGGCAGCATTGATTGGGCGCAGGAAAAGCGGGCCCTGACCGGGGGGGCTGATATCATTGTCGCCACGCCCGGGAAGTTGATCGCCCACCTTAACCTGGGCTATGTCCGGTTTGAAACGATCCGGCATCTGGTGCTGGATGAGGCCGACCGTATGCTGGATATTGGTTTTTACGACGATATTATGAAGATCGTATCGTACCTTCCGAAAATGAGGCAAACCCTGATGTTCAGCGCTACGATGCCCCCGAAGATCCGGGAAATGGCCGGCAAGATCCTGACCAACCCGGAACAGATCATAACCGCTATGGACAAGCCTCCGGAGGGAGTGCTGCAGGCGGCTTACCTGGTATTTGACAAACAGAAGACACCACTTATTACGGAGCTGATCTCCGGTAAACCGGAATGCAAAAGCATCCTGATCTTCACCTCCAGGAAGACAAAAGTGACGGAGGTTGTGAGGGCCATGAGGGGCAAGGGCTATAAAGTTGAAGGTATCTCTTCCGACTTCGAGCAGTCGGAGCGCGAGGAGGTGTTATTGCGTTTCAGATCGAAACAGACAAGGGTGCTGGTGGCTACGGACGTTATGAGCCGAGGAATTGACATCAAGGACATCGACCTGGTGATCAATTACGATGTTCCGCGGGATGCCGAGGACTATGTGCACCGGGTAGGCCGTACGGCAAGGGCTGAAAAGACCGGCATCGCGCTGACCCTGGTAAATCCCGATGATATGGCGAAATTCAATCGTATCGAAAAGCTGATCGGACAGATCGTTTACAAGATACCGCTCCCCCGGGAGCTGGGCGAAGGGCCCCATTGGGAGCTGAAGTCAAAAAGGCCGGAAAGAAAGTACAACAAAAAAATTCATGGCAGGAAAAGGTAAGCGGTACATTCCGTTTATCCATGAAAATGTGCCATTCACCGTTGAATTCCACCAGTTCGTCGATTACTCCCTTTTCAATGCGCCAGGGGCCTTGATTTGGCTTATTTTTGCTCGCAGAGCCGCTATTCATGAAAAGATATCAGGTAGTTATCATCCATCTTCTTTTTTGGGTAACATTTGTTATCGTTCCATTTTTCATGTTCAGCGTCGGCGGTTTCGGGTTTACACCGGAGAGTTATTATTTCATGGCCCAGAACGCCCAGAATGCGGCTGCCTTTTACCTGGCCTATCTTTTTTTGATCCCGTTTGTATTAAAAAGGCGGTCGTTTGCTGCACTAATCTGGTCCGGTCTGGTTTTTTTGATCATACTGGGAACGGCCCGCTATCTGACCAATCCATGGTTGAAGGATGTGCTGGGGGCATTCCAGCGCTGGCCCTCTTCCATTGGAATGGGAAAACTTATATTATTCCCCTTTTTCTGGACCTTCATGTTCCTGTTGTATGCCTATATTGTTTACTTCAGCATCGAGTGGTTCAGGGAACGGCAGTATCGCTTTGAATTAGTCAGGGAAAAGCAGCAAAGTGAAATTGACCTTCTGAAATCGCAGGTCAGCCCTCATTTTTTAATGAACACCCTGAATAATCTTTATTCATTGGTTTACAAGGGATCCCAGCAGGCGAGCAACGCGGTGCTGAAACTTTCGGAGATCATGCGGTATATGCTGTACGACACACAAACCGACCTGGTCCCGCTTGAAAATGAGATACAATATTTGCGAAGCTATATTGATCTGCAATTGCTTCGCTATTCCAACAAGGAGTTCATAGAAATCAATATCAACGGTGATCCGGCAGGTAAAAAGATCGCTCCGGTATTGTTGGTGCCATTTGTTGAAAACGCGTTCAAACACGGGAATAAGAATCTGCCCGGTGTATGTATATCGATCCATTTGACGGTGGAGGAAAAGCGGATCATTTTTGAGATCCATAATTTTAAATCGGCTAAAAACATCAATAAAGTGTCGGACAGCGGTGTGGGCTTAGTAAACATCCGGAAACGGCTGGAATTGCATTATCCCGACCGGCATGTGCTTGAGATCAGCGACGGCCTTGATTATTTTAATGTACTTTTGATCATAGAACTATGAACAAGCTGAAATGCATTGTCGTTGATGATGAACCTCTTGCCCTGGATATTATTCAGGATTATATCAGGCGGATACCGTTCCTTGAATTCATGGAAAGGTTTGAGAGTGCGGTGGATGCCTTTAACTACATGAAAGCGCAGCCTGTGGATTTACTGTTCCTCGATATTCAGATGGAAGAACTGACCGGGATTCAGCTCCTGAAAATCATGACTGCCAAACCATTGGTAGTTTTGACAACGGCTTATGCCTCCTATGCTTTGCAGGGGTATGAACTGGATGTTACCGATTACCTGCTCAAACCCATTTCATTCGAAAGGTTTTTAATGGCTGCCCATAAAGCCCATGAGCGGTATAAACTGATTTCAAAGGAAAAAATGCAGCAGGAAAAAGCGCTTGAGATCCGGAACCCCAAAATCGATTATTTTTTTGTAAAGACCGAATACCGGCTTCAAAAGGTGAATTTCACCGATATACTTTACATTGAGGGGCAGGGAGATTATCTGAAGATTGTGACAAGTGATGAAAATATTATGACATTGCAAAGTTTCGGGAAGATAGAGGAAAGCCTGCCTGCCGGTCATTTTGTGCGGATCCACCGGTCGTATATCGTTGCCCTGGATAAAATTGAAAATATTGCGAAGAACCAGGTTTTTATAGCCGGTCAGGCCTTTCCTGTAAGCGATACTTACAAAGAGAACTTCTTTTTGGTCCTGGAACAGAAGGGGATCCTTTAATCCTTCAGAAATTGGTTATTTGGATATCCTGGACATCTGAGCCAGGAAGAGATCCTTTTTTCCTCTTGAAACGGGCACATGGGAACCGTTGTTCATTTCGATATATCCGCCTTCATGGCGAATGAATTTTTTAACATGGTAAAGGTTGACCAGGTGAGAGTTATGGGGCCGGAAAAAACCCAGGTCGCTCAACAATTCCTGGTATTCTTTGAGGTTCCTGGAGACCAGATGTTTACGGTTATCGGTCAGGTAGAACCATGTATAGCTTCTGTCGGCCTCCAACCGGATGATTTCTGATGTATTGAGGTATTCTAACCCTTCGGATGTGGGTATGGCGAGCTTGACCGGGTTGGGTGAGCGGAGGTTTTCCAGGAGCGCCTGGTAATTCAGGTTATGATATTCCGGACTGCCCCTTTTTTCTTCGACTTTTTTGACGGCTGCGATCAGTTCGGATATGTTGACCGGTTTCAGGATATAGTCGACAGCGCTGAACTTTATGGCCTGGATAGCATAATGGTTGAAAGCGGTGATAAAGATAACGTCGAAGGTCTTCTTCGTAAAATGGGAAAGAAGGTCAAATCCGCTGCCATGGGGCATCTGCACATCGAGCAGCACCAGGTCGGGGTTTGTATCATGGATAACCCTGAGCCCTTCGGTTGCTGAATGGGCTGTGCCTGTCACGTTAACCTGCGGACAGTATTCCACCAGGATTGATTCTATGAATTGGACCGCATCGGGTTCGTCGTCGATAATAACTGCTTTGATCATAGGATTTATTTTCAGGTAATGATCGGTATATTGATCTCAACGCGTGTCCCGGCCGGATTGCCATGAATATCTGCCAGATCGGTGTAATGCACTTTCATTTTCTTTCCATAAAGTTCATTGACAAGTTTGAGCCTTGATTCGGTGATCGTGGTGCCCATACTCTGGTGGCGGCCATTTTTCTGCTGTCTGATCTCCATCGCCCTGGCCCGGCCAATCCCATCATCTTCAATGGTACACACGACCTGTTCGTTTTTTAAGCCGAGCCTGATGTGAAGGCGCCCCTTGCCGTTTTCTTTATGTATCAGACCATGGGTAATGGCATTTTCTGCATAAGGCTGGATGAGCATGGTGGGCATTTTAAATGTCAGTGTATCGATATTGTCATCCACTTCGATTTTCCATTCGAATTTTTCTTTGAACCGCAGGGATTCCAGTTCCAGGTAAAGACTCAATGTTTCAAGTTCTTCCTGGATGGTTATGGCTGTATGCCGGCTGTTTTCAAGCGTCTTGCGGATAAGGGAGGCGAATTTCGTCATATAGTTGTTGGAAGAGATCTTATCGTTTTGGAAGACGTAATATTGAATGGAATTCAGCGTATTAAAAATGAAGTGTGGATTCATCTGCTGGCGCAGGTTCGTCTGATGCAGTTCGGAAACCTTTCGGCTCATGGCTTCGATCCTCTGGCGGGCTTTCAGTTTCGACCGGAGAATGATTAGTACGGCGATGATCAGGATCATGCCCGTACCAATGAACAGGGCCCAGGTCAGGTAACGGTTCCGCTGAAGACGAAGAGATAATAATTCGAGCTCCCTGACGTTCCTTTCCGCTTCGTATTGCGCCCGGGCGCTGGCCATCCTCTGCTGGTAATAGACAGACGCCATGGAGTCCTGGTAAACGGCTCCCAGCTTCATGTTGTCTAAAGCCAATTTGTAATCGCCGGTTCGTTCATACAGGTCACTGATGTCTTTATACAACCAGGAAAGGTTATACAGGTCATTGTTCTTCAGTGCCAGTTCTATACTCTTGCTGTAATATCCGATCGCTTCGGGATACCTTTCCCAGTCTCTGTAGATATTTCCCATATTACCATAGATATTGGCCAGGGGGTTCCTGGCTTCTCCGGAATAGAATGTAAGGTTTTGCTGGTAAATCTCAAGTGATTTTTCCAGGTTCCCCATTTCGTAGTAATACCAGGCGATGTGGTTCAGCGCTGCACCCATCTGGACTGAATCATCGACTGATGCCGCGATCTCGTATGATCTCTGGTTGGCATCAATGGCTTGCTGAAATTGTCCGATATGGCGGTAGTAGGCGCCCAGGAGCCGGTAGGCATCGGCCATCCTGACCTGCTGGGTTGCCGGGTCGGCCAGGCTGAGATATTCCCGGATGGCTTTTTGCATCTCTGCGAAATCTTCCATAATAAAATAAACGATCCCCATCCCGAACCAGGCATCTCCCTGGATATCGCTGTTCTTCAGTGCTTTCCCCATCCTGATGCCATTCTGAAGGGCCTCCAGCGCGGCGGTAATATTTTGCCGGTTATAATAATAATATCCCAGTGCCACGCTGATGTGGGCCTGGCTCAGTGAATCTCCCTGTTCTGCCGCGGTGGCCAGCGCCTGGCTGAACAACCGCTCCGCCTGACTGAAATCGGGTATCCTGGCGTACGCCCTTGCCTGGTACAGATAAAAAAGTGAAGATGGGGCAATGCCTGCTTTTGCTGACAATTCAAGGCCCTCACCAGCGTACTGAACCGCTTTCCTGGCTTCTTTGTTAATAAATAGTTTGCTTAAAGCCAGGTAGACAGGAATACGGGAAGTGTCAGACCGTTCTTTTGCAGAAAGCAATAATGTAAGACTATCGGCTGCACTTTGATCGAAAGAAGGTTGACCAGCGGCCTTTACCGATATGCAGGTAGTCATGATACCCAGTACAAGCCAATAAAGCAAAGTCTTCATTACTAATTTCCTTTGTTTAACAACCGGACAAATGGATGTTCCTTCGTCATTTTCCTTGACAAAGATAGGGGAGATTGGCGGTAATGAAAAGAACGGATTTTCAAATGCCTGCTATTGGGCTTCCGATAGCAGAACTGGAACAACAACCGATGAATTTCCTGCAATTAATACTACTTTTGCCGGCATAATCATTCAAGAATGATCAAACCACTGATTGCCATCGTTTTTTATCTGTTCGTAAGGATAGTGGGCATCATACCATTCGGGGCCATTTATATATTGTCGGATGTAACATCTTTCTTTTTATTCCATATTGCAGGTTACCGGAAAGAGGTTATCAGGACGAATCTACGGGAAATTTTTCCCGATATGCCGGCCCATGAGCGGAAAAAGCTTGTTAAAAGGATTTACCGGAACCTTGCTGATATTTTTCTCGAAGGGATCCGGGCCTTCACGATGTCGCGGGAGCAGGTTAACCGGAGGCACCGGATCCTTAATCCTGAGATTTTGGATCCCTACCTGGAGGCCGGAAAAAGTGTTATCATCGTAACGGGTCATTATGGCAATTGGGAGTGGGGGGCATTTTCGGCCCCTCTGCAGACCAAATTCCGTGTCATAGGATTTTACAAGCCGATCCGGAATAAATGGATCAATGATTTTGCGAAGAAAAGCAGGGAGAAATACGGCGTTACACTGGCTTCGATATTTGAGACTTCAAAAACCTTCGAGAAAAACCGTGGAATACCCACCCTTTACCTGATGGCGGCGGACCAAAGCCCGCGTAGCAGAGAAAAAGCCATCTGGGTTGATTTCCTGGGAAGGGAAACGGCTTTCCTTCACGGGCCGGAAAAGCATTCCCGGTTGAATAACTATCCGGTAGTGTATGTAGATATCCGGTGTGTGAGACGGGGATACTATAATCTTATGCTTCATTTGTTATCGGATGAACCTTCCAGCCTTCCCGACGCTGAGGTTACCCGGCGTTTTGCCGGAATGCTTGAGTCGGTGATCAGGGAAGAGCCGGCCCATTGGCTTTGGTCGCACAGGCGCTGGAAACTAAGCCGCTGAATACATTTTTTCAATCAGTTCACTGTATTTTTCCATGATCACCCTTCGCCGCAATTTCAGCGTGCTTGTCATGGCATTGTTGTCTATGCTGAAAGGCTCGGGCAGAAGGGTAAACCTAACGACACGCTCGTGGGGGGCAAAGCCTGCCTGTAACTGTTCGATCCGGTCCTGGAACAGCCTGATAATTTCCGGATGGGTAACCAATTGTTCGTGGTTATTTACATCGATATTCAGTTTTTCGGCATGAACTTTCAGTTGATCAAAGGCAGGGACGATCAGGGCGCTGACGAATTTGCGGTTATCACCGATAGCAATGATCTGTTCGATAAGGCTGTCCTGGCCGAGCATCAGTTCTATCATTTGGGGGGAGACGTATTTGCCGCCGGAGGTCTTGAACAGATCTTTCAGCCGGTCGGTCATTACCAGGTTGCCATCCGCGGTGAATTTCCCCTTATCGCCGGTCATGTACCAGCCGTCCTGCAGGGCTTCTTTCGTGGCCTCCGGTTTGTTGTAATATCCCCGGAACACTGTCGGCCCCTTGACCATGATCTCATTTTTTTCGCTTAATTTCACCATCACGCCGGGCATCACCGTACCGCAGGATTCAAATTCCCACCGGTCGGTCCGGTAACAGGAAACCGTGGCGGTGGTTTCGGTGGCGCCATAGCCGAAATTGACAAAAATGCCGGTGGCCTGGAAAAACCGCAGGAGGTCTTCCCGGATGGCGGCTCCGGAGCAGGGCATGGTACGGATATTTTTTCCGAAAATATTCCGAAGTTTTTTCAAAACAAGCTTTTCGGCTAACGCTATTTTCATTTTGAGAGCAAACGGCATTTCTTCAGAAAGGCGCCGGTATTCATTTCTTTTGTGCCCGTTAGCAATGGCCCAGTTAAAGATCTTCCGCTTGATGGCCGGCCATTTGGCGGTCTCAGCTATAATACCGTCGTATGTTTTCTCAAAAAAGCGGGGCACGGTGCACATCAGGGTCGGGTTGACAACAGGCATCACGCTGATGACCTCCCTGGGGTTATCCAGGATGGCATTCACAGCACCCCGGTACATCAGGTAAAAGCTCCAGGTACGTTCAAAAATATGGCTCAGCGGCAGGAAACACATAGAGACATCCTTTTCAGTAATATCCAGCCGCTCGTCGTGAATTTTAAAGCATTCCATGAAGTTATCATGGCCCAGCATCACGCCCTTGGGCTCGCCGGTGGTGCCTGAAGTATACAGAATCGTAGCCAGATCCATTGGTTGGGCCTCTTCATATATCTGCCGGCGTTCTGTTTCAAAGAGAGGATCATCACCCAGTTTAAGGAAATCATCCCAGGTGAGGCACCGGTTGTCGTCAACATTTACAGCACCCTGAAAAAGCACAATTTTTTGCAACGATGTGACCGGATCCAGCAAACCACGTGCTTTTTCAAGCTGCTCATGGTTCCCGGCAAACATGATCTGCATATTGGTTTCATCGATGATGTATTTTAGCTGGGGTATGGATGCCGAGCCGAAGAACGGGACAACCACCGCCCTGATCCCCAGTATCCCGATATCCGTGATGGGCCATTGGATGCGGTTATCACTGTAAATACCGATCAGGGATCCGTGCCCGAATCCAAGGGAGATCAGCGCGCGCGAAACCCTGTCGGCATCGCCGGCGAAATCAGACCAGGAATAGCTCTTGAACGGTCCTCCCGATACTTCCCGGTACCGGAAAACTTCGCGCGATCCGTAACGGGCAGCACGGTCTTGTATCATATGGGCAATGTGTTCTTTCATTTATGAATGGAGTTAGATATGTGAAATGTTTAAAATTCAGGCAAAGATGGTGATTTAAAATGAATAATCACATGGCTATATAAAATTAGATATCAGATGCCATCTCATTTTTTCAGTTTAATTTTGTATCTTGACAATCCAGAAACACTTCAATTTATTGATTTATGAAAAAATTCCTGAAGATCATCGCTGTAGTCATAGTGGTCATATTCCTTGCCTTGCTGATATTTCCCTTTGCATTTAAAGGAAAGATCAAAGAGCTCGTATTGAAGGAGGCGAATAAAAGCCTGAATGCCGAGCTGCAGGTTGGACCGGTCCGGTTGTCGTTTATCAGAAATTTTCCGATGGCTTATGTCGGATTACACGATGTCACTATTATCGGGAAAAGTGCATTTGCAGGTGATACATTAATCAATATTAAGTCTTTGGCCCTATCGGTCGGTATAATGGACCTGCTGGGCGGAAGTCCTTATGAAATCAAGCAAATCAGGATCGACCGCGCGGATATCCGGCTGAAAACCCTGGCTGATGGCCGTGAAAATTGGGATATTCTGAAAATGGACGTTGAAGATATTCCGGAAGATGGCGCCAAAGCGGAAAACGAAATCAGGTTTCTGCTCAGATCATTGAGAATAAAAGATTCCAGGCTGGAGTGGGATGATATTCCCAATGCAACTTATGTCATACTGGAAGATTTTGATTACCAGCTCAGAGGTGACCTTGGAGCCGATTTTTCGACACTTAAAAATCACGCCAGGGCTGGTAATGCATTGATCAGCTATGGCGGGATTGTTTACCTGCGCGAGGCTGTGGTTGACTGGGAAGCAGATATTGAAGCTAATCTTAAAGATGATTTTTATACACTCCGTGATAATATCCTCAAAATTAATGATTTTACAGTCACTTTTGCAGGCACAGTCGGCCTGCCTGAAGAAGGTTATGATTTGCAGCTTTCCTTTATGTCTCCGGATAACGGGTTCAAGCCCCTGCTTTCCCTGGTCCCAGCGATCTATACACAAGATTTTGCCGATGTCAGGACAGACGGAACCGTTGGTTTTAACGGATTTGTCAATGGGGTATATACCAGCGAGCAATATCCGGCTTTCCTGATCAATCTGACGGTGACGGATGCCTGGTTTCAATACTCCGATCTGCCTGCCGCCGTTGATGATGTGAACATCCTTGCAAAAATTGAAAATGCTGGAGGAGACCTGGACAACACCGTGATCATGGTCGAGAAATTCGCGGCAAACCTGGCCGGTAGCCCGGTGAATGCAAGGCTTATTCTAAAGAATCCCATCACGGATCCCTTTATCGATTCTCATATGGATGCCCGGCTTAATCTTTCTGATATCCGGAAGTTTTATCCGCTGAAAGAGGGGGAAGAACTCAGCGGGAGCATCCTTGCAGATTTTCTGCTCAAAGGCCGGCTTTCGGATATCGAAAATCAGCGCTATCATGCCTTTGAGGCTTCAGGATTTCTCCAGACCTTGGGAATCCGATATTTCAACTCATATATTGCCCAGACGATAGACATAGAAACGGCCAGCATGAACATTACACCGGCATTTCTGGATCTGACCGAATTCTCGGCCAGGGTGGGGCAAAGCGATTTCAACCTGGCGGGAAAGCTGGGGAATTATTTGCCTTATTTTTTGAAGGATGAGACGCTCCGGGGAGATTTCACTTTGAAATCCTCCATGATCGATCTTAATGATTTGCTTAAGAGCAATGATTCACCGGATGAATCAGCATCAACAGACACCGTTGCATTAAATGCATTCATCGTTCCGGCGGGAGTTGATTTGTTGTTAACCTCTTCCGTCTCAGCCCTTGAATACATGAATTTTGATATTAAAGATTTTACCGGGAAGGTCAGGATCAAAGACCGGCAATTGCGGCTGGAAGATGTGATCATGTATATGCTCGGTGGCAGTTTCCGCATGAGTGGCATGTATGAGACTACCGATCCGGGAAACCCTTTGATTGATTTTAATTTAGGGATAAGCAAGATCAGCATCCAGGAGACATTCCGGAGTTTTCTGATGGTTGAGCGATTTGCACCGATTGCTGAGAAAATCGTCGGTGATCTTTCCGGAAACTTTTATATGACCGGGCTTCTGGATGGCTCAATGAAGCTCCGGCTGGAAACCCTGACGGGATCGGGGAATTTAAATTCGTCAGCCCTGCAGATCAAGAATGTAAACACGCTGGATCAGCTTTCCAGCGCATTGAAGATGGACCAATTAAGTATGCTGACGTTGGCGGGGGTTTCTGTTGCGGTGCAATTCCTGGATGGGGTGATGGATGTGAAGCCTTTCGATTTCAAAACTCTGGGGATCGATATGAACTTAAGCGGGCAAACTTCCCTGGATCAGCGAATAGGATACGTTTTGGAGATGAAAATCCCCCGCAGCATGATGGGCAGCGCGGCCAATAATGTTGTGGATGACCTGTTTGCAAAAGCGAAACAGGTTGGTGTGGATATAAAACCAGGCGACTTTGTAAATGTTAATGCCTTGATCGAGGGTACGATCATGGACCCGAAGATAACGCTGAACCTGGCTGGCGCTGGCAAAGATCTGGTCCAGTCGGTGAAGGAGCAGGTCCAGCAGCAGGTTGAGCAGAAGATTGAAGAGGTTACTGATATGGCGAAAGAGGAGGCGGAGAAATACTTGCAGGAAGCGGAGCGTGCTGCGCAGGGCATCCTTGACGAAGCGCAACGG
>Ga0114946_10001630_pt1 | contig 15488 bp, 11 predicted proteins | sample WalLakDeSediment_FD_88676 | JGI IMG/M metagenome (GOLD analysis project Ga0114946, IMG submission 88676) | Lake sediment microbial communities from Walker lake, Nevada to study Microbial Dark Matter (Phase II) - Walker Lake 11/02/13 Deep Sediment | ecosystem: Environmental > Aquatic >... | reverse complement strand
TCTCCTGCTCGATAACAGAGTGACCTGGAAAATAATCCAACCCAAGCGCCCAACTGGCTGTATCATCAAATGCAACTACACCCAAGAAATCCTGGCTGCCTAATGCGCCGGCAGCTCGCATCACAGCTTCTTTGGCAATGTCCACTTTAGGCTGGCCAACTTCGCGACGGACGTAGGTCTGGTGGAGGTCAGGGTCATCGCAGTGACAACGTCCCATGCTTCCGGATTTATCCACCGCCATGACCAGAGCCAGATTGGCAGACATATCGCGAGCACGTACGTCCATATAAACTGGTAAAGCTTCTTCCAGGGGAGAACGGAGATATCCACCTGCGCCGAATGCCGCATCTCCTCCGGTCATTAACAGTCCGCGCCCCAAATCGCGGACATAGAGTGGGAGGGTTTGCATAGCTCCAGGTGGCAAAGCCCCAGCTGCGACATTCGCTAAAATGACAACATCATAATCAGTCAACTCAGGTAAGGTTATTGGTAGATTGGCGGGTGAAATCAGGCTGACATCCATCTCGGTTGCACGCAACGCCGCCACCATGTTGGAAGCCTCACCTGGGGTTCCTTCTACAACGAGGATACGCGGGGGTCCATGAACAACAGTGAAGGCAGAAGCCTCGTTGTTCTGGAGGCGGGTATCAGCATCAGGGATGATTTGGGCTCGAAAGCGGCGGAAACCTGGTTCGGCTAACTCAACCGGGACCAGGAAGCGGTTAGTCCCCTGGTGCAAATCTACCTGCTGAGAATATATCAGCTGTCCATCTGCAAATATTCGCAGAGTTGCTCCAATTTGATCAGTACTGTGGATAACGGTGATTAGATCAAAACTCTGTCCCTGACGGGCATCAGCAGGTGATACAAGCGCATCCACCAGGACTTCCACTTCACCATGAGGCCCTTCCAGAGGGATATAGGACAACTCAATGCCATGAGCTGCAGCCAGTTCAGCTTGTTCGAGAGCTTTCCCCAAGTTTTGGCGACCGTCAGACAGGAGAACCAGCCGTTTTGCTCCCTGATCGGGGAAAAGAGCCAGGCCGAGTTGAAGCGCACCTGAGATGTCGGTGCGGAATGTCACTGGAACTGAGGTAAATCCAGGTAAAGAATTGTCTTCGGTGGCAAGCCGTTCGACCAGTGCATCTTGACCAAAGACTACAACCGCAGCGCGGTCACCCGCAGGCATGGCACTGATAGCCTCGCGAATAATCTCCTCACCGCGTGCTTGTTCTTCAGCCGGAATACTGTCGGATACATCCAGGAGAAATACAGCCGTAAGCATATCGGTGGGCAGCCGTAGTTGGATACCAGCCAGCGCCAGAACAATCAAGCTGAGAAGTGCAAGGCGTAAAGCCAGGACATTCCAGAAGCGTATTCGATTTGGGCGGCGTGGACCAAGCAACGCAAGGGCTGCAGTTAAAGGTACCAATAAGAGCAACCAGAGAAAGTGGGGATAGATAAAGGTGATATTCATAGTTCAGGTCGGATCAGAATTCGTTCACAAAACACCCATACTGATAAATTAGCCATATTATTCTGGCAAGTAGTGCTCAATTGGGTTCATGGGCTTAGCTCCGGTTCCTTGGAAACAGGGCTATAAGCAATCCACTTGCTTGAGAGTTTAATTGGGAAAGCGTAGCACGATGGTAGACTAACCACTCTATTAACATAATTGCCAGCGCCAAAAAAACCAGGGGACGCCACCATTCCCGCCGAGCAAGCCAGGTATGACCTTCGCTTTCGCCAGAGTCAATGCCAAAAACGGGCAGGTTGTCGACGGGTTTAATATCGGATTCTTGAGGGGAGAAGAGGTTGACAGCAAAATCGATATGTTCTCTTTCTCCCCAGGACACCTGGTACACACCTAGCTGTTGGGTTTCAGCAAAGATCATACGGTCTTCTTCAAGCGTGAGGTGGACGCGACTACCATCGGGGCGTGTTACCACAGCGCTCTCCACTCCCAATGGTAGTGTCAGGGAAACTGGCATGCCTGGGGAAACATAAGTGGAAAGATCTGCGCCTTTCCCTGGGGCTAACCAGCCGGTCAGATTGGATAAGAGCACGGGAAAAGCAATTTGAAGGGGAAGATCGGAATGGTGTAAATCGAATGATAGAACAGCGATCCGACGGCTATCGACCTCGCCAGCAAACAGTAATGGGATGCTGGCTCCTGCACTGTCACCAGCAATGACGACGCGAGCCCAATCAGGTAAGGAAATGCGGGCTGCAGTCAAAACACTCACGCCGGAGAGATTTACGTGAGCTAACAATGGATCTTCCATGTCGACAGCTCGTGGCAATGGCCCATCCAATGCACCTGAAACGGTAAAAATTGATGTGCTGTGTGGAGGAGCAATGAAGAGCAGGTTGCCTGGGGGAAGGTCGCTCAGCGGTTTCTCTGTTAACCCTGGAGACTGTTCTACTCCTTCTCCGTTCTCGAGCACAGCCGTTGACCAGATCCCAGGTGGGATGTAGTAGTCAAAGACGATCAGATCGAAGGAGTCTGTTTGAAGTGAGTCAATATGATGGTTTGCAGGGTAATGGGTTTCGTATTCGGTGGGCGAAAAAGCTGTTAGATCTACATTGGGAAGCAAAGAAAGCGCGACCTCCAGAAACAAGTTACCATCAGTGACCAAAGCTAGGCGGACAGGTTCTCCAGATCGATAAACAGCCCAGGCGCGGTCGTCCAACGGCAACGCATCTGCGATACAGGGTTGAGAACAACCAGGCTGGGTTAATCGTGCCTCCACCAGACGAGTCTGAGGTGGCAGGTCTTCAACCAGAACAGCAACTTGTTCAGTCGCAGGGATCTCTAGATCAAAGGCGTTTACCAGGAAGCCGTCTACATAGATCTCCAGACGACGCTGAGCGCTGCTCTCAGCGTAATTGGACACCTGGGTAAAAGCCGTTAAACTTCCACTGCCAGGAGCGGGTCCGACGTTAAGCAAACTGATAGCCTGGTTGTCTCCGCTTAAACCAAAGGGTAGATAGCGTATTCGGGCTTTAATAGAGATGCGGTCTGGCAAGGTAGTTCGTCCATCTGAGAGTATGATGACCTCAACATCTGTCTGGCGGGCGGCGATGGCTGAAGCCAACTGAAGGGCGGTCGTCATATCACTGCTGCCGGCGCTTGCTTGAATACTGTCAATTGCCTGAAGTGCCAGGCGGCGATCCTGGCTGGAAGAAGCCAGCACACTGGCATTCTCACCAGCAAGGATTACCGTGATGGTTGCATCGTCTGGTAAAGAGCTAATCAACTGACGGGCACGAGTCTTAGCAGCTTCCAGGCGGTTTGGGGTGACATCAACTGCGTTCATGCTGGCAGAATTATCCAAAACAAGAATGATTGACTCCCCGGAAGCGCCTTCAACCCAGGAATAAGGTCGAGCCAGAGCAAGGATAACCGCTGCCAGAAAAAGTAGTTGTAGTAATAACAACAGGTTACGACGCAGGCGTTGCCAGGGCGCGTTGGCTTCCACATCGCGGACCATGCGGCGCCACAGATACACACTAGAAACTACCTGCTCGCTACGCCGTAACTTTAGTAAGTACATAGCAATAACAACAGGTATCAACAGGGAAAAAACGAAAGCAGCAGGCGCCAGGAAGTTCATGACAGGTTCATTTCAAAACCATATAGCGGCGGAGCCAAGCAAATAGGAGTTCATCAAAGGGGAGGGAAGTCACAATAGGTACATAATGCATACCGCGCGCCCCGCAAAAACGACGGATCTCTTCCTGCCATTCAGCCAGACCAGTCTTATAACGGGCGAGCAGGTCGAAATCTGCAGTAATTTCAACCGCAGCGCTTGTTTCAGTGTCGATCAATTTTAAGTCGCCGGATAAGGTGGGGTCGATTTCATCGGGAGACAGGATGTGGAGGATAGTTATCTCGTATCTACGACGTGCTAAAGATCGTAAACCATCCGACCAACCATCGTCCATTAAATCGGAAAATAGTAATAAAGGACCGGGGAGCATCGCTCTGGCGGAATAGGCGCGTAGTCGTGGTGCCAGATCGGTATGACCACCAGAAGATATATTCTGCAAGAATGAAAAAAGATCAAAGGCAGCCGTCTTACCACGGTGTGGGGGAAAGTATGAGCCATTCCCAATGGAACCGCCTAAGTCGGACACGGTTACACGGTCAAGACCAGCTAAGGCTATGTACCCTAATGCACCAGCGGCACGCCGGGCGTACCACAACTTGTTGGGATCACCCCAATCCATGGATTTGCTAGTGTCGATCAATAAGTGGACACTTAAGTCTTCTTCTTCGATGAACAATTTGATGAACAAGCGCTCAAGGCGGGCATAAGCGTTCCAATCAATACGGCGGAAGTCATCGCCGATTGAATAGGGACGAAAATCAGCGAATTCGACAGATTGGCCGCGCTTGGTGCTGCGTCGCTCGCCTTGTAGCTGTCCTGACATTGCCCTTCGAGACATAATCGCCAGGCGTTCGAGCTTGCGTAAAAAGGTTTCATCAAAGAGAGGTGTGGAATTCATGCTGGCTCGGGAACAATTGACTCCAGTAAACCCTGAATAACATCATCTGGTGAAACACCTTCTGCCTGAGCTTCAAAATTTAGGATAATCCGGTGACGTAAAGCCGGGTGAGCTGCCTGGCGAAGGTCGTCAAAGGCAACGTTGTAACGGTCATCCAATAAAGCCATGATCTTTCCCGCCAGGATCATGGCTTGCATACCGCGCGGGCTGGCTCCATAGCGAATGTAGCTACGGACTATTTCAGGCGCATTTGGATCGTCAGGATGGGTAGCGCGCAGCAGTTGGGCTGCGTAAGCTGTGACATGATCAGCGATGGGAACACCACGCGCCAGTGTCTGCATCGCTTGAATGGTTGAACCGTCCGCAACGGATTCAGCCTGGACGACTTGTGCACCGGTAGTTCGATTGGCAATATCTACTAACTCCTCAACCAATGGAAAAGGTACGTCGACTTTAAAGAAGAACCGGTCCAACTGGGCTTCTGGCAAGGGATAGGTACCCTCCATTTCCAATGGATTTTGGGTAGCCAGGACAAAGAATGGTTCTGGTAACGGACGGGTAACTTTGGAGACAGTCACAGAGCGCTCTTGCATAGCTTCCAACATTGCAGATTGTGTCTTTGGGGTGGCGCGGTTAATCTCGTCAGCCAGAACCAGGTTAGCAAAGATAGGGCCTGTCTCGAACTGGAAACGCCGGTGCCCATCCTCGTCTTCGACAATCAGGTTCGTACCGACGATATCGGCTGGCATCAGGTCAGGGGTGAACTGGATGCGGGAAAATGCGCAATCAATTGCCTGGGCTAAGGTTCGCACCAACATGGTTTTGCCCAAGCCGGGTACTCCCTCCAGCAGTGCGTTACCACCCGCTAATAGCGTGATGAGGGTGTGACGCACCAGCAAACGCTGTCCTACAATTACACGACCGACTTGTGCTTCGATGGCCGAGCTAAATGTTCGGAAATCATCTGTGGAAATTGAATTCTGGTTCATAAAGACTTTGTCCTGTGTAATTACTTTGTACTGATTTTTGGATTGTGGATCTTTTCCTTTAAAGGATTTCAGGTTGAATTATTCTTGATTATTGGGCAATTAAGTAAAATCATAAGAAAAGTGGTCAAAAGTAAAAAGATTTGACGAATCCTGGAGATTTAGAACAACTACAAAATCTATTTATTTTCACATGCATTATGGTTCTAATTGTGAGAAATACTCTTTGACAAAATCTTTCAAGCTGGCAGGAATATAGCTCTGCTCGATAGCCTGGTTAGCAGCATCCAGGTATGTAGAGAACACCTCGTGATATGGCACCAAAGCTTGCCCAGGTGAGCCAGGAAATGGGTCATAACGCTCACGCACCTGCGTCTCACCTTCTCCGGTATCCTGCCCCGGGATATAAAAGGGGTCACCTGAGCCCTGCCGGCGTTCCCAGGGAGTGTACAGCTGAGGTTCCTGACCGCTGATGGCGCTGGGGCGACCCTGACCAGTGGGATCGCCAGCCTGACCAGAACCTGTGCCTGGTGGCAGGGTATCCGCATCGGTACCTCCACCTCCTCCAGGTTGTCCCTGACCATCGCCCTGTCCCTGACCTTGACCCTGACCATCACTATCTCCATTTTCCTGGTTGTTTCCCTGTCCATCAGCCTGTCCCTGTCCAACATCAGCGACAGCCTGGCTCTGACCTGCTTGAGAAATAGCCTGACGGCTACCTTGAAGTTGGGAGAGGGTTTGCCCTAAACTGGCCTGATTGGATAGATCGGCCTGAGAATTGGCCAAGGCATCACCAGCCTGCTGTGCGGCTTGTTGGGCAGCCTGGGAGTCACCTGAGGCAACTGCCTGTGCCATCTCAGCTAGCGCCTGGGCTAAAGCAGTTTCTCCAGCCTGTGAAGCGCGGGCAGCCATCTGTGCCAGGGATTGAGAGAGGGATTGCTGTTTAGCAACAGACATTTCTGCCATTTGCTCAGCCAGCTTCTGAAGAGCTTCAGCGGTTTCAGCCAGGTCAGCTTTCTCACTGGTCTGGATACCTGCTAGAGATTGCATCTGAGCAGCCAGGGCTTCCAGAGTTGCCTGACGTAGACCAGAAGTGGGGTCCAGGCGCTGGCGTAATACCTCTTCCACTTTAGAAATCTCAGCCAGGGCTTCAGCCTGGTCGCCACGGTTTTGTCGCAATGCTTCTGCCAGTTCTTGCAGTAATCGCAGTAGTTCCTCACGCTCCTCATCTGACAGCTCCTCGGAAGCAGCAAGCTCCTGGTGTAGTTGTTCAATACGGTCAGCCTCAGCTTCTACAGCTTTTGCTATCGCTTCCCGTTCTGCTCGAATAACGTCCATAGGGTTAGGTATGAAAGCCAGCGTGATTGCACTCATCGCTAGAATGGCTGCTACTGAGAGTGACCGCCAATGCCAGTGCAAATTAAAATCATGGCTTGGATTAATTGCTGCTGCTGTGTTTAAGGCATCGCGATTTTGCCGTTCGACCAATTCGGATGGAAAAGAGGAATTTGAATGTGAATGAGAGTCATTACTCAGAACCACGGCAGTGGATAGTCGTTCTTTGAGCACCAATTCCATGTCCACCCGACGGGCAACCTTGAGTGGATTTTGAGATCGGATAATTGTGAATAATATTATGCCCAACATGTAGGTTAGGAGAAAGATTAATGACCAGATATACACATTTTCCAAAAGCCAGAAACGACCCGCTACCTGAAGAGAAAGGATTGCCATAACCGGTGCCCATAAAGTTCTCTGGACAAGAGAAAGTGCATCCCGTAATCGTAGTCGACGGCTGAACCGGTTGAGAAATACCTGTAAATTTTCCGACTCCATATTTCTCATTTCATCCACTCCATTCCAGTGTCACCGATAACGACCCATTCGCTGTTCATCAGACCAACCAGGTGGCTTTTTCCCATAGCGCCTAAGCCTGGCACTGTCAGGCTGGCTGAAACAAGGATGGAACCATCTGCATACAGGTGAAGGTTCCCCAAGGTAATCACCGCGCCGCCGATTACTTCGCCAGATTCGGTATCGATAAAGACTTCACTACTCTGTTTATCCACCCACCGGATTTCAACAGGCAAGTCTTCCAACGCTTTCATAATTGCAGTTTTTTGGTTCTGGTTCAACCGCCGAGAAGGTTCTGTAGGAACTACCGGGTCTCCCACGCTGTCATCTGTTTCGGTTACCAGATAAATGACCGACAGATCAGGGGGTGGTGAACTCAGATGGTGATCAGTTTTGGAGATCTTGCGCACGACTGCAGCATATATTAATTCTTCATCGGCTTTGTCCATATCATCTATGGGAGTAAAAGCCCCATTTGATACATCCCCGTTCTTTACAGGAGGTGGTGCTACCATGATAGGCACTTCCTTTTCCACAAACACTCCTGGCTGAACTCCCATAACAGGTCTTTCAGGGGAAGGGGATCTGAATATGTTAAAAAAGGATTCATAGCGGTCAGAGGTTGACCAGAAGGCAATACCAACGATGCTGAAGAATGCTGCTAACAACCCAACTATGATTAGCGCTTCCTTCCAATGGATTGACCAACGACGGGTAGGGCGGATTAAGCGTGTGCTCAGTATGTAAAGAGTCAGGGTGACAAATCCATATAAGGGCAAGGAAAAGTGATAGAGTGGACGGGGGATACCCGTCTGGCTGATGGTTGTGCCGGTAAGAAATTGCACGTTTCCGCCTAATAACCAGACAAAACCTTGTAGAAATCCCATACCACCATAATTGGAGGATAACGAGGACGAAAAAGCAGAAAACAATGCAGATATCGGATTGGCAATCAGGATCCAGCGAGGTGGCTCAGACTGACGGAGAATTCCAATAGCTGCGTAGACGAAAACCGTGCCAAACAAAAGAACCACTACCACCAGGTAACTGAGCACTGTTGCTCGCCCGGTCCGTTTTAACCAGGTCGACATGAATAAACCTAATACCCCAAAGGTAATTGCGATTGAGACGGTGATCAGAAGTGCTTTGGCCATATCAAGTGGGGCAACACCGCCAAAGATAAATATCAAGCTGGCCATTGGTATTGCCGCAAAAATTAGTAAAAAGATATAACTCAGGCTGGACACGAGCTTTCCCCAGAGGATGGAAGCTGGGCTGAGTGGGGTAGTCATGAGCATTTCGTAGGTTTGTTTCTCTTCTTCGCTGCTGACTGCGCCAGCTGTTATAGCCGGGGTGATGGTGACCACCATCAATAACAGCATCAAAGCTAATGCGAAGAAGAGACTTTGTCCAATTTGGGGGCTAAGGGGTGTACTGCTATACTGTCCCGCGGTAATAGTCACCCGGTAGAGCACATAACTTGTGAAACCCATTAATAGGAGCACAACAGTAAGGGTCAAAAAAGCGCGGGCTTCTCGCATGCGCGAGCGCAGCTCTTTGACAATGATGGGGTTCACACTGAGTCTGATATTGGTATCCATCAAGCCACCTCACCTTTGGTTAAACGCAAAAAGATTTCTTCCAAATCGCTGGCGATTTCCCGAAAGGATGCCAGGCGGATGCCCATGGTGATTATGCTTTGTAATAAATCAGCAGCGGCTTCCTCGTCGCCGTGAAATTCAACTTCTAATTCACCATTGATGGTATAGATTTGATTGATGCCAGGCAGGTCTTGCAGGGTTAATTTGGCTTCTTCTAGATCAGTGAGTATTTTCAAGCGCAAGTTCCTGGTCTGGAGGGCGTGTCGGCGGATATCATTCAGAGAGCCGCTGACGATCAGGTGACCTTTTTCTATGATGCCGACCGAATCGCAGAGTTCGGCCAACTCACTGAGGATATGGGAGCTAAGCACTATAGTTTTACCCATTGCACCAAGCTCACGCAGAAGTTCACGCATTTCTACTCGAGCGCGCGGATCCAGACCAGAAGCTGGTTCATCTAACAGCAAAACCTGGGGGTCATGAACCAGTGTGTGAGCCAGACATAACCGTTGACGCATACCACGCGAAAGTGTTTGTACATACGCATCGCGTTTACCTGCCAGGTCAACTAATTCCAGGAGCTCTTCGACGACCTGTTGTCGTCTTTGAGCAGGTATGCTATGGCAGCGTGCAAAGAAGTCCAGGTACTCCCATACAAGCATATCCTCATAAACTCCGAAGAAGTCTGGCATGTAACCAATTTTTCGCTGAAGGTCTCGCCAGTCATGGTTAACCCGCCTGCCCTCTAACAAGATTTCACCTGAGGACGGTTCTAGCAGGCCAGCTAACATACGCAAAGTAGTGGTTTTACCAGCGCCATTAGGCCCAATAAGACCGTAAATGGCTCCCGCAGGGATTTGTAGGTTTAGATCTTGAATGGCAGTCAGTCTGCCAAATTTCCGGGTCAGAGATCTGGTCTCTATAGCAATCAAGGCTGGCCTCCATTTTGCGTTCCTTCTAATCCCAGGGCGATGTAGTAACAACCACTACCAAATTCATCATTAGTGAAACGGATACGGACAGAACCATTGGGGTTAACTAACCCTTCAACTTCGATAATATTGTTGTTTCCGGCAACAGGATTTTGTATCTCTCTCCAATCACTGATGGACCAATCATAGATGTATGTCTTAGGAACACGAATCCATCCGCCTTCAGTTCCGATATAGAGCAGCATCTTCTCAATATGGGCATTCTTTACAAATTCAGGCGCATGGAATTCAAAGATGGCATCTCCGCGACTAAAATAGACAGCGGGCAGATTGCCAGACCCACAGTATCCACCATCAGGAGGAAGCTCGACGACCTTTCCTGGGATCATCCCGGGAATTAAGCTAAAGTGATCACTTTGCACGAGTTTAAATGAGAGCGGCGCAAATAGCAGAGAAGTTGTTATTTGGGCTGGGATACGACCAGATACCAGGACATCTGGTGGCGCTTGATCAAACCAACCCAACAATAAGGCTTGCTGAGAGCCGAACAAGTCGGTTATGGGTGTGCTGACTCCCTGAATTGGACCGCTGGGACTGCCGTAGGTGAAGACAGAATCCAGAATGGATTGTTTTAATTGGTAGTTACGGTCTTCAAATCCGGAAAAGCTTGGCTCGATGGTTATCAACTGGTAGGTAATAGATCCTTCAAAAGGATGACCGACCAGCGTTGGCAATTCCAACTTGATATTGGTCACTTCTCCGGGTGAAAAGTCACCCAGGCGGGTAAAGCGGTTGCCCAGAAGGATTACTGTATCAGTGAAAGTGAAGCTGGTGTCATTCCTAACTGTGCCCACCAGGTAATTTCCCTCCAGCTTCAAGTCAGAGAAAATTTGACCAAAATTTGGCCACTCGCTTTCGGTCATAAAAGATTGCATAGCCCATTGGTTGACGCTGAGACCGCGTACGAGTCCAGGATCTCCTTGAACGAAAACTGCTTCTGACCCGGTCGGTGGTGCAACGGACATACTCCACGAGTCGTAGTCAGGACGGATGGGGCTAATAAGGTTATTACCAGCCACTTCGATTTCGTAGGATTGTTGAGCGGGCGAAAATATTCCCATATAGCTAGAGGCTGAGGTGACCCCATCAGGGCTTAATTCAACAATAGCAACCTTATTCAAAATCAGGTCGGTTCCCCGCATAGCGTAACCCAGGCTGAAAGTCGTGGCGGAGAAAATTATTGTTATGAGTGGGATAGTTATCCAGGCAAAGTGGAGCCGCCGCTTCCAACGTAGCACCAGGTAATTCACCGGGCCTACCAAGAGGATATAGAATCCTAACAAGACAGCCAGGTTACGAACGGAAGGCAAATCCAATGCAGGCAGATTAGCCAGTGCCCATACCATGGTGCCTGCGCGTCGCTGGCGAAAGGACATATCCCAGGGCATCCATTCTGGGTAGTTTGCACCAGGAGAAAGTAACGCCTCCCAGAAGGCTGTTGTTCCAGCCCAGGCATCGAAAGGAGATGCGGTCAGGTCCAGGGCGATAAAATTGATGAACCCTTTTTCAAGTTTGCTTTCGTGGATTAAGGGGTAGTTATCATTTCCCACCAGGGTGATTCCACCAGTAGCCTCAACTATGGCTAAGACGAAAGGACCTGGAACCCGAATTTCATTATCAGAGGCATACCGGTCTAATCCAGGTAGAGTATCCACTTCCTCAATTTTGGTTGATTTGATCGGCAGGAGATTCTCAGTTAATCCAGAGATGGTTCGCATCACATTGATACCACCACCGATTACCAGGCGGCCTCCCTGGCGAACCCAGGTTTCCAACGAGGCTTTTTGGTTGGGAGTCAGTGAGCTTGTATCAACATCATTCAAAATGATTGTGTCAAATGAACGCAAACCTTCTGGACGATCAGGAATCTCAGATAAGAGTAGGTCTACCAGGACAACCGGTCTATCCTGTCCAGGTAAGGAAATACCCTTTATCATTGATATTGTACCGACTTGGGGTGAGATATATCCAACCATGTAGGTGATATTCGGCTGAGGACGAGTCTTGATTTTTTCTGAAGCTAACTGTCCATTTTTACCGAGCACCTCCATTACTAACTCGTGAGAGAAGTTGTTTGGGAGCACGTATAATGGAATCTGTTTGCGCGATCCATTTGGCATGTCCACTGGAACAGCGTAAACCGTCCCACCCCACCCGTCGGGAATGCGGACACGAACTTCGACTTGGAGGTCATTGCCAGAATTTTCCATCTGAACCCAAATTGGCAGCCATTCGCCGTACTTGAAATGACCATCATAAGCTGCTTGGGCACTAACTTTGAAACCGGAGGAATCATTTTGAGCTGAAACAGGATCAGCCAACGGTATAGAAAAAATGACCAAGAATAGGACCAGGCAGGTGAAAGGTGGGATTTTTATTTTCAAAGGATTCTCCTTTGGAACGCTTAACCAGGATTCCAGGAATCCCATTATACGTTATTGACGAAAAATTGGACGAGTTAGTTCCCAAAAATACAAATGATCTATTCCTCATGACAAAGATAGTATGCTATTATTAATGTAGATATTTTATTGAGGTAGTTTATGAGTAAATCGAGAAGGAAAAAGCGCGCTGCTCAGAAAAAGAAGCAGCGAGGTAATTTGCTATTTTACAGCGTGGGTTTTATCCTGGCTCTCTTGGTTCTAACAGGAACCTGGTTGGTTAGTAAGAATAATCCAAAAATTACTCACCTGGCAGAAGAGGTCACCGTTATGGAGGCTGCCCGGCTTCGGGAATCAGGTGTTTTTTTTCTGGATGTTCGCCAACCAGAAGAGTGGCGCCAATACCACATACCTGAATCAAATTTGATACCACTTGACCAATTAGAAGCCCGAATCAATGAGATTCCAAAAAACAAGGCGATTGTAGTGGTATGCCGTCAGGGGAACCGTAGCCTTGAGGGTCGCGATATCTTGTTACAGGCCGGATTCGGGCCGGTTACCAGTATGGCAGGTGGTTTACAGCAGTGGTATGAGGCTGGTTTCCCGCTTGTTGCTGGGGAGTGAATCTTCTGTAAGCTAACTTGTCAATCCCCAAAGGGTTCGACACACCCAGATAGATCTGGGAATTTATATTCAAATATCCCCTGCCAATCCAGTTCAAGAAAAGCGTAGTGGATTGAAAACGACGAGATGGAATCTCCCAAGCGATTGATTATTTCACCAGCTATGGCTTTCCCGGTTTATACATCAATAGCCAGGGGCTGATTAACCTCTGACGAGCCAGCGGCAATGTAACGAACATCCGGGCTCCAACTGATCGTAAAATCAACCGATATGAGCCGGTCCAGGTGGGATGTTTCGATGCCCTCTTCGATGGAGACATTTTCCATGTATACATCCAGTTTGTGGGTCTCTTCAGTGGTTGTATCCAGGATGTGTAATGCAGATCTCGTTGGGTTATCCAGAGATATTTCTGGTTTACTTTTGACAGATATAGCCAGATAGCGGCTGTCAAAGGAGAAAATTATCCAGGGGGAGTTTAGCGATGTGTCCACAAGTGGCATGATACGAGAAAATAACCCTGGTTTGTCCGGGTAAAAAGTTTTGCGTTTTAAATTACGTTTATCATTATCCCGAGAGTTGGTGACCACAATGCTTGCAAAAACGATCTTTTTCGGTTATGTGCTGTCCACAATTGGGGCAGAATTTCTCTGGAGAAGGTGACCGTCCATGGATATGTTTATCTCGATGAAGGTCAACTTCATAGAGCGGTAAACCTTCCCGGCTAAAAGCGTTATAGAATGCTGCCCCAGCGCCTGCCAGGCCGATGATCACCCACAAGATTACAAATGGTGTAAATGTGCCTCCAAAGTTACTCATCATGACCAAACCTACGATCATTACAGCCAGAGCGGCAACCCCGGTGATGATGGACCGAGTTCTTCCAGGTCTTATCTTCATAATTAGACTCCAAGAACGGCTGGTGAAATAATATATCCAATGATCTTACAGGATAAGTTTTCTTGAGAATTTCGACTTTGGACATTAGAAGTTTTCTGTCGAATATACTTCTGAAATTCATACGGAGATGTCTGGGTTAAATTCTACTCCTTGCGCCTTGAAGACAGCGTATGCGCCGCTATCTTCCCAAGAGGTGATGATTTCTCCTGGAAGAAGTAACCCGTGGTATGGCTTCCAATGAGAATAGATTGCCCGCCAAAGTGTCTTACAACTACCAGGGCGGCGATGGCGCCAGGCGATCACCTCTTCTATAAGACCACTTTTAGGATTAAACCTTGTCAGGATCGGTTCATCACCGTCTTCAGAAGAGATTATTAACCAGGCTGTAACTTCGTCGATCGATTCCCAACGACAAGCTTGCTCAGCAACCAGGATGGCTGGCATCCACATCGATTCAGCCCACATGGAGAGTAAATTGCTTTGTTTGGTCTCTTCTCCGGTTGTATACGAGGGAAACAAACCACTTGCTTTACAGAAAGCCAACCCATTTCTATACGAATGGGTTCTTTTAAAAAACGGGAAACCGAACCAGGTAATTTGCGTCTCTCGGATATAACAGCAGCCATCCTTGAAGTAGGTTCTGTAGCGCACTGGCATCCAAAATCCAGCAATTTTATAATAACCGTGACCCCAAACCACTGCTGTTTTCATCCGAGGAGGTGTGATACCCAAAGCAGATAGAAAGTGGCGCGAGACCGGATCTGGCAGGTCGTCTGGTAAAGTGAAATTACCAATTTCTTCAGTTTTCCGGGAAGGATATGGGTAATTGTGGGGAGGGATTTTCAATCCGATCCATCCAATTGCTGCCAGTCCCAGGATGCCACCCAAGACACCCAGACCAGCTTTTACATCGTTAGTCATGGTTTCTCCTTCATTCTCCGTACCAGTATACATCGTAACTACCAGTGGCGTCGAGCAGTTCGATTTGGAATATCCATTCCCCAGAAACAGCTCCGAAGCCACAGCTTTCGTTAGAAATATCTCTGGAAGATATCCTTCCTTGCCAACGTACTTCACCCGTAGGATCAATCAGGATAAATTGAGCTGACCCTTCATCAATCCGAAGTATCACTTGAATATTCACGCTTTTCATTAGACTATGAACTGCGAAGGTATACTGTCTGAGTCCGTACCTGTGTTCAAAATTCGAGCTGTCCTTAGAATGGGTCTGGTGTCCGGGAGATAAGGAATCTATGATTGGGGTGAATCCACATAATGTACATGCCATTTGGTTCATGGTTATAACGCCGATGAACAGGAAAATGGCATGGATACGTTTTCGTTTCATGGTTTTTTTGTTGTGCTTGTGGCAGAATTCTTGGAATGCATCAGAATCAGGCACTGTCCTTCGGGATTATTATCCAGACCTTTTGGATAGGCCGTAGATTTGCAGATGGCGTTGGGCGTTAACCAGGATAGATTTATATCCCCGGTTTATTCTTCGGTTTGAGCAGCTTCGATAATTTGCTTAAATACATCGAAGGGTTGTGCGCCAACAACCGGTTGTCCATTAACCAGGAAGCTCGGTGTGCTGCTCACACCTAATGATCGGGCAAACTGGACCTCGTTCTGAACAGTAGT
>Ga0114946_10001628_pt1 | contig 15492 bp, 13 predicted proteins | sample WalLakDeSediment_FD_88676 | JGI IMG/M metagenome (GOLD analysis project Ga0114946, IMG submission 88676) | Lake sediment microbial communities from Walker lake, Nevada to study Microbial Dark Matter (Phase II) - Walker Lake 11/02/13 Deep Sediment | ecosystem: Environmental > Aquatic >... | reverse complement strand
GGAGATGGACCTCGCGTTGCGTCTCGTGCGCGACGTGTTCTCAGTGGGATTCAGGCGGCTGCTGATCGATGACAAGGCGACGCACGCCAAGGTGGTCTCCTTCCTGAAAAGGACCTCACCCGAGCTCGTGAGACACGTTGTGCACTACCGCGAGAAGGCTGCCCTGTTCGACGCCTACCAGCTCGTTCCCGTCATCGAATCCGCGATGCGCCGGGTAGTCGAGTTGCCATCGGGAGGCTACATCGCGATCGATCGTACCGAGGCCCTGACCGCCGTCGACGTCAACAGCGGACGCTATGTCGGACGCAAGAACCTCGAAGACACGATCGTGCGGATCAACCTGGAGGCTGCCGAGGAGGTCGCACGCCAGCTGCGTCTGCGCGACATCGGCGGGATCATAGTCGTCGACTTCATCGACATGGACGAGGCCTCGAACCGCGACGCGGTGATGCGGAAGTTCGAAGCGGCGCTGGCGCTGGACCGCACCAAGACGCGCGTTCTGGAGATGTCCCGCCTCGGCCTGGTGGAGATGACGCGCAAGAACGTGACCGACGGCCTTTTCGGCGTCCTCACCGAGGTGTGCCCCCGCTGTGACGGCCAGGGCCGCGTGCTCTCGGCGACGACGCTGAGGATCTCCGTCGAGCGGCGCTTGCGAGAACTGCTGATCGCGTCGAGGGCGACAGCATTCCTGTTCGCAGTCCATCCGGACACGTACGACCTGCTCATGGCCCCCGGTGTGAACGTGATCGGCACGCTCAAGTCGGAGACGCGCAAGCAGGTGGAGATCGTCGCCGATTCCGACTGCGAACCGCTGGAGGTTCGGGTGGTCATAGAAGGGAAGACCGGGCTGCTGAAACGCGGCCTCGGCGGCCTGATGCGTCGTTGACGCTGCTAAGGGCCTCTGCTAGCATAACCCTTCGCGCAAGAAAGCGAATGAGAGGTTCAAGGATGTACGCTGTCGTATCTACCGGCGGTAAGCAGCTCAAGGTCGAGAAGGGTACCGAGGCCGTTATCGAGAGGCTTCCGGTCGAGGTCGGCCAGACCGTGACCTTCGATGTCCTGTTCGTTGCCGATGGCGAAGATATCGTCGTCGACGCGGACGCGCTTGCCACCGCCACGGTCACCGCCGAGGTCCTGGAGCACTTCCGGGGCGAGAAGGCGGTCGTGTTCAAGTTCAAGAAGCGCAAGGGCTACAAGCGCCTGAAGGGCCACCGCCAGGAGCAGACGCGCGTCCGCGTGACGGACGTGGCGCTCGGATCGGGCAAGCCCGCCGCCAAGAAGGCCGAGAAGCCCGCTGTGGCGGAGTCTCCCGCGCCCAAGGCCGAGGAGAAGCCGGAGTCGCCCGCGGCCGATGAGGCCGTCGCTGTCGCCGAGGCCGCCGTCGCCCAGTGCGAGGCGGTCAAGGGCAACGGCGAGCGTTGCGCGAACAAAGCCAAGGAAGGCTCGAAGTACTGCGGCGTCCACGCCAAGAAGTACGAGGGATAGCAGGTAGGAACAGGGTCCCGGCTCAAACCCGTGGACGGATGCACGAAAGCAGGTAGGTAGAGATGGCTCACAAGAAAGGTCTCGGCTCGACCAAGAACGGTCGGGATTCGAAAGCCAAGCGGCTCGGTGTGAAGCGCTTCGACGGCCAGGAGGTCACGTCGGGCTCGATCCTTGTGCGCCAGCGGGGCACTCGGATCCATCCCGGTGAGAACGTTGGTCGGGGCAATGACGACACGCTCTTCGCAAAGATCGACGGAGTTGTCGAGTTCACCCATGGCCTCAAGCGCCGCGTTCACATTCGACCGTTCGAGGGCTAGACACAAGACCCAGCCCGCGCCGAGCGATTCGGAACGTACACGAGCCCCCGCTCCCTCGCGAGCCGGGGGCTCGTCCCGTATCATCACACCAGCGCCGCGGCGCGCGAGACAGGTGAACCCATGTTCGTAGATGAAGCGACCATATCGGTGAAGGCCGGAGACGGCGGCGGTGGATGCACGTCGTTCCGCCGCGAAGCCCACGTGCCCAAAGGTGGTCCGGATGGGGGAGACGGCGGGCGCGGCGGTGACGTCGTCCTGGAGGCCGACGGAGCCGTGTCCAGCCTGCTGGACTACCACTATCGCCGCCACTTCAAGGCCACACGCGGCACGCATGGGAAAGGTTCGATCCGCCACGGCGCCTCGGGCGAGGACCTCGTCCTGAAGGTGCCGCTCGGGACGATCGTGCGCGACGCCGACAGCGGCGAGACACTGGCGGACCTCACGCACCACGGCCAGCGGACCGTCATTGCCCGGGGCGGACGCGGTGGCAGAGGTAACATCCACTTCGTGACGCCCACGAGACGGGCGCCGGCCTTCTCTGAGCTTGGCGAGCCTGCCGGGGACCGCCGTGTCACCCTCGAGATGAAGCTCATGGCCGATGCCGCACTCGTCGGGATGCCCAACGTCGGCAAGTCGTCGTTGATCGCCCGGATGAGCGCTGCGCGCCCCAAGATCGGTGACTACCCGTTCACGACCATCGTGCCGAACCTGGGCGTCGCGAAAGCAGGCGAGCACTCGTTCGTGCTCGCCGACGTGCCCGGTCTGATCGAGGGCGCGCACGAGGGCACAGGCCTGGGCCATGCCTTTCTGCGCCACATCGAGCGCACGGCACTCATCCTCCATGTAGTGGACCTCTCCGGGGGATGGGAAGGGCGCGACCCCGTCGCGGACGTAGAAGTGATCGACCGTGAGCTCTCGCTCCATGCCGAGGAGCTCGCAGCGCGTCCGCGGATCATCGTCGGCAACAAGTGCGACACTGAGGGCGCGTTCGAGGCGTCGGCTGCACTCGCGGCCTATGCCGAAGAGCACGAGCTGCCCTACTTCGAGGTATCGGCGGTTACCGGACAGGGAGTGGACAGCCTCCTCCTTGCGGTGGGAGCGAACGTCCACGAGCTGCGTGAGGCGGCCGCATCAACAGATCGCGTCGAACACGTATACACGCCCCGACCGGTGCGCGACGTCGGCTTCGAGGTGAAGCGCACCGGTGCACACTCGTTCGGTGTGACGGGCGAAGGTGTGGAGCGTATGGTCATCATGACCGAGATAGGCAACGAGGAGGCCGTTGCCTATCTGCAAAAGCGCCTGGCCAAGACCGGCGTCGAGAGGGCGCTCGAGGGCGCCGGTGCGGTCGACGGCGACGAGATCACGATCGCCGGGGCGACCTTCGAGTTCTCGGGTGCGCTCGCGAGGGATCCCGAAGTCGAGTTCGTGGAGGATGAGCCCGACAACGTCGCGGAGGAGCAGTAGATGAACGCTGTACGGCGGGTGGTGATCAAGGTGGGAAGCTCCACCCTGGCTCCCGAGGGAGAGGGCCTCGACCGTGCGTACGCCGACGCGCTTCTCGAGCAGATCGCCGAGGTGCGCGGTCGCGGTGTCGAGGTCGTGCTCGTGACCTCAGGCGCGATCGCCGCAGGCATCCAGGCTCTCGGCATCCATCAGAGACCCTCGGACATGCCTTCGCTGCAGGCGTCGGCGTCAGTCGGTCAGGTGCAGGTCCTCGGAATGTATGCCGCGCTTGCTGCGGCGCGTGGCATCACTGTCGGACAGGTGCTGCTCACCCGTCACGACACGGCACACAGGCAGGCGTATCTTCACGCGAGGGACACACTCGAACGTCTCCTGACGCTGGGCGTGATGCCGGTTGTCAACGAGAACGACACCGTAGCGGTCGATGAGATCAGGTTCGGAGACAACGATACGCTCGCGGCGCTCGTCGCTACGATGGTACGTGCGGATCTGGTGGTGCTTCTCACCGACATCGAGGGTCTCTACGACGCCGATCCGCGGCAGACCGCCGAGGCGCAGCTGGTCGCACACGTGGACGAGCTGACAGACCAGGTGATGAGCGCGGCCGGCGGTACCGCCTCGGGCGTCGGATCGGGCGGTATGGCCACCAAGGTCGAAGCGGCACGCGTTCTTATGCGCGCCGGCATCCCGATGGTGGTCTGTGACGGTCGGCGGCCCGGCGTGGTGCCCGATGCGGTCGAGGGCAAGCCGGTGGGCACCTTCTTCGCGGGCGGCCGGGCTGCGCTCGGCGCCCGGAAGCTGTGGATCGCGCTCGGCGGGACCCCTAAGGGCGAGGTCGTCATCGATGACGGCGCAAAGACCGCGCTGTGCGAACGGGGCAAGAGCCTGCTCCCCGCGGGTGTGGTCTCGGTGAGCGGCACGTTCGCCCCGGGCGATGCGATAGTATTGAAGGACGCTTCGGGCGAGATCGTGGCACGGGGCCTGACGGCGTTATCATCGGAGGACCTGGAGGCGATCCGCGGGATGCAGAGTTCGCTGATCGCCGAGGTATTGCCGTCCGCGGCGGGCAAGACGGTGGTACACCGCGACCATCTTGTGATCCTCTAGAGAAGGTTGTTACGAAGGGCCACCGAGCGCTGACGTGAGGTGCTGGAGAAGGGATCGAGGATGTCCGAAGTGATGGACCTTGCGGTTCGGGCGCGCGCCGCAGCAGGCAAGCTCGGGATAACCTCGAGCGCCGAGCGCGATCGCGCGCTCGTGACGATGGCAGCGCACGTCGTGGAGCGGCAGGATGAGATCCTCGCCGCCAACGAGCGGGACATGCAAGCCGCACGAGCAGGCGGGACGCCGCCGTCTCTGCTCGACCGGCTCGCACTCGATCCGGGGCGTGTCAAGGATATCGCCGCGGCTCTCGAGGCACTCGCTCAGCTCCCCGATCCCATCGGCGAGGTCGTCGAGGGACACGTGCTCCCGAACGGCATCCGGCTTAGCAAGGTGCGCGTGCCGCTCGGGGTGGTGGCGATCATCTACGAGGCCCGACCCAACGTCACCGCCGATGCGGCAGGACTCTGCCTGAAGACCGGCAACGCGGTCATCATGCGCGGCGGCTCGCTTGCTGCGGAGTCGAATCGCGCATTCACGAAGGTACTTGCCGAGGCCGCGGAGAGCGCCGGCATGCCCGCCGGGTGTATCCAGAGCGTCGAGTCGACGAGTCGCGAGGCCGCCGAGGAACTCATGAGCCTGCACGGCCACATCGACGTTCTCATCCCTCGCGGAGGCGCGGGGCTCATCCGGAGCGTCGTTGAGAACGCCAAGGTTCCGGTGATCGAGACCGGGGTCGGCAACTGTCATGTCTACCTGCACGAAGGGGCCGATGCCGCGATGGCCGGCCGCATCGTGGTGAACGCGAAGTGCCAGCGCCCGGGTGTGTGCAACGCCGCCGAGAGCCTGCTCGTGGACGAGAGTGTCCACCGGGAGCTGCTCCCAGGCATCCTAGAGGAGCTCGAGACGAACGGTGTCACGATCGTTGGTGACGAGCGGGTAGCCGCTCTCGGCGCAGTGTCGCGTGTCGAGCCCGCCACGGAGGAGGACTGGGGGACCGAGTACCTCGACCTGAAGATATCGGTCAAGGTCGTTTCCGGTCTCGCCGAGGCGATCGCCCACATCAACACCTACGGCTCCAAGCATTCGGAGTCTATCGTGACCGACGACTACGCTGCGGGACAGCGCTTCCTCGCCGAGGTCGATGCGGCCGCGGTGTACGTGAACGCTTCGACGCGTTTCACCGACGGGGGAGAGTTCGGCCTCGGCGCAGAGATCGGCATCTCGACCCAGAAGTTGCACGCTCGCGGTCCGATGGGCCTCGCAGCGCTGACGTCGTCGAAGTTCGTCCTGATGGGGAACGGGCAGATCCGGGAGTGAGAGCCACGTCACGCCTCGGCATAATGGGCGGGACCTACGATCCCATCCACTTCGGTCACCTCGTCACCGCCGAGGAGGCCCTGGTTCAGTTCAATCTGGACCGGGTCGTCTTCATGCCCGCCGGCAGACCCGCCCGCAAGGCGGATGTCGAGGTAACATCGGCAGAGCACCGCTACCTCATGACGGTCATCGCTACCGCTGCCAACCCCGACTTCGAGGTCTCCCGGATGGAGATCGACCGGCCCGGGATCACCTATACCGTCGACACCCTGAACGCGCTCAGAGATGTCCACGGACCCCACGCCGAGCTCTTCTTCATCACCGGCGCCGACGCGGTGTGGGAGATCGTCACGTGGAAGGATGCCGAACGGTTCAAGGGACTCGCCACGTTCATAGCTGCGACCCGCCCCGGCTACGACCTCGACGCGGCACGGAGCGTGCACGCAGAGGAACTTGCCCGACTCGACATCCACTTCATCGAGGTCCCCGCGCTGGCCATCTCCTCCACCGAGATCCGCAGGCGCGTTGGTGAGAAGCGCCCTATCCGGTACCTCATGCCCGAGGCGGTCGCGTCCTACATCCAGAAGTACGGGCTCTACCGTGAGGCCCGCACGTCATGATGGTCGACCTCCCGGAAGTGCGGGCACTGCTTGCGAACAGACTTGGCGAGCGAGGATACGCTCACAGCGTCGCCGTCGCGGATACCGCCGCCCGGCTCGCTGACGAATACGGTGTCGACCGTGAGGATGCGTACCTGGCGGGCCTGCTCCACGACTGGTCGCGTGACGACGACGAATCGACTCTCCGATCCGAGGCCCACCGCCTCGGCATCGAGCCCACCAACGCGGACATGGCCGTGCCCTACCTGCTGCACGCACGGACCGGGGCCGCTGCCGTGCGAAAGCGCTTCCCCGACCTTCCGGATCGGATCATCACCGCGGTCGAGCGGCACACCTTCGGGGCCGCCGATATGAGCGATCTCGACCGTGTCGTCTACCTCGCGGACGTGCTCGAGCCGGGACGAGACACTCCGGCAGCCAACGAGCTTCGTCACGAGGTGGGTCGTATCGAACTGGCCGAGCTCTACGAGCGCGCATACGCAGCCTCTCTGGAGCATCTGGTGCGGGGCCGCCGCCGGATCCATCCCGCTACCACGGAAGCGTGGAACGCGATCATCGAGGAGCGCTACTGATGGGCCGGCGCAAGAAGGACACCACACCGGCTCCCGAGATGCCGACCGGATGGCGCAGTTCGCGTCGTGGTTCGCGCGTCAGGAAGGATGCCGAGCGGGCGATTCGGGCTCACGAGAAGCGCGAGCGGGTATCCGGCGCGCTGGACACCGTGCGCTGGACCGCACGCAACGGGTTCTACGCGTTCCTCATGGCTATCGGTGCCGTCGGTCTCGTGGTCCTGCTCGTCTGGGGCGCGGCAAGCGCCATCAACGGCATCGCCCGCTGGAACGCCCAACGCCTCGCGGAACTCGAAGCCTCCCCTGCGGCGCAGGCGGAGCGTGCGCGCGACAACCTGCTCGTGATCGGCGTGACGGAAGGCCGCGCGACCGGCTTCCTCGCGATGCGGGTCGTGCCTGACCAGCAGCAGGTCTTCGGCATAGCAATCCCCGACGGCGCGTTCATGGAGGTCCCGGGGCAGGGATTCGAGCGGATCGGCGATAGCTACGTGACCGGCGCGGAAACGTCTCTGGCGGCGGTGACGAACTTCTTCACCGTGCCGTTCACCGGGTATGTCGTTGTGGATTCGCAGGCCTATCAGGATGCGCTCACGGAGCAGACGGTCACAGGCTTGCTCGACGAGGTAGTCGACACGAACCTCACCGAAGAGGAACTCCAACGCTGGAGCGGGTTCTTCGGGGACGTACCGCCGGAGAACGTAGCGCTGGTGCCGATGCCCGTCAAACCGGTGAACGTCGGCTCTCAGACGTACTTCGAACCCCAGCGTGACGAGATAGCCGACCTGGTCGCGTCGTGGTGGGGTGTCACCATCGATTCCGAGGACCCGGCGGTGCGCGTGATCGTCTACAACGGCTCGGGCGAGCCCGGGGCTGCCGGACAGGCGGCCCAAGACCTCATCAGGGGCGGATTCCGCGTCGTGGACACCAAGAACGCCGACAACTTCGACTACGATGTGACGCAGATCGTCGTGCAACGTGGCGACGCGCAACGCGGCGAGGATGTGCGCGAGGTTCTCGGTACCGGCGAGGTCGTGCTGCAGCCGGCCGATCAGGAGGTCGCGGACATCATCATCATCATTGGCTCCGACTACGTACCGCAGGCTCCGGACACCGCACAGTAACGCTGTCGAACGGAGAGGGCAGGGGATCGCACTGGACTCACGGGAGTACGCACTGCTAGCCGCAGAAGCGGCATCCGACAAGAAGGCCGAGGACATCATCGCCATCAACGTGGCGGAGCTCCTCGTCGTCACCGACTACTTCGTCATCTGTACCGGCCGCAACGATCGCCAGGTGCGCACCATCGCCGAGGAGGTCGAGCTGCAGATGAAGCGCGCGGGCCTGCCGGCGATCGGCGTCGAGGGCGCAGACGAGGGCAAATGGGTGCTGATCGACTTCGTGGACGTGGTCGTCCACGTGTTCCAACCTGCCGAGCGTGACTTCTACCGCCTCGAGAAGCTCTGGAGCGATGCACCGAGGCTCCCTATGCCCGAGGAGATCACGGGAGTGGCTCCCGCCGCGCAGAGGGACGAGACCTCCGGCGGTGACGCAGGGGCTGCGGAGACATCGACGCCGTGACACCGGAGTCCAGGCGGCTGTGGGCGACGCTCGCCCTGATCGGGATCGCGGCAGTCTGGGGCGCGACATTCGTACTCGTGAAGGACGCGGTTGAGCACTACCCTCTCTACGCGTTCCTCGCCCTGCGCTTCATCATCGCGGTGGCCGCATTCTCTCTGATGTTTCCACGTTCGTTCAGGCGTTTCGCCCCCGGCACCCTCGGGGTGGGCGTTCTCGCCGGGGGGCTCCTGACCGTCGGCTATGTGTTCCAGACGTGGGGCCTTCAGGGAACGACCGCGAGCAAGGCCGCGTTCATCACCGGCATGTTCGTGGTGTTCACGCCCCTGATGCAGGCGGTGGTCCTGCGTCATCCACCGCGTGCGGTGACCCTTGCGGGCGTCGCTCTCTCCGTTACTGGTCTCTGGCTCCTCTCCGGCGCTTCGGCCGACGGGTGGACCGCCGGCGACACACGAGTGCTCATCTGCGCGGTAGCGTACGCGGCGCACATGATCGTGCTCGGGAGCCTCGGTACCCGACATGACGTCGGGGCGCTCACGCTCACCCAGCTCGCAGTGGTCGCCGTTGTCTGCAGTGCGGTGTCCCTGGTAGCGGAGCAACCGGGCCTGCCTACCGACGGTTCGGTCTGGTTCGCCCTGGTGCTTACGGGTGTGCTTGCATCGGCTGTGGCCTTTGCCGTTCAGACGTACGCGCAGCGCCACATCTCACCCACGAAGACCGCGCTGGTGCTCGTCACCGAGCCTGCGTTCGGCGGTCTGTTCGGCTGGCTCGCAGGTGACTACTTCGGTATCGGTGGCCTCGCGGGAAGCGCGCTCATTCTCAGCGGCATGGTGCTGGCCGAGATCTCCGGCATCTCGCGGGCGGGGGAGCGCGTCGTGCACGAGCCCTCGCTCGAGGGGATACCGGTGGCGCTGGTCGAGCGGGAGAGCGAGCCAAAGAGCGGTCCGTAGGCCGTCTCATAGCGGTCGTTACCCGGCACCGGGAGTTGCGGTTGACCGGTACGGAGTGCCTGATATACTAACGCGTGCCGCTCACGCGGACCCAGATGTGGGGCCATAGCTCAGCTGGGAGAGCGCATGGCTGGCAGCCATGAGGTCAGGGGTTCGATCCCCCTTGGCTCCACCAGAGAATACGAAACGCCCGTCGCGAATGCGGCGGGCGTTCTGCATCCACATCGGTGGGGTGCAGCGCGATCGTCCGGCGGGCCCTGAAGTATGCTGTGCAGTACACCAACGCGATGGAAGCCGACGCTGGTCTGCACCGCGGGAGCACCGCGAGATGTCCGTTCGGCGACGTGAGGGGATTCCAGATGTTCTCCGAGGCACTCGAGCTTGCGGGGCGGTTCACGATTCCGTACGTCGGCATGCGAAGACGTCGCGACGGAGTCGTCTTCTCGACGGTCGCTACGTGTATCGCAGTCACCAGTGACGGCTGGATGCTCACCTCGGCGCACGTGCTCGAGGAGATCGCTCGCGCTGAAGCATCGGTGCGCGGTGCACTCGGCATAGAGGGTCGTCTCGAAGAAGCGCGCCGTGCCCACAGGCAGAGGGATGTAAGCGAGCTCCAGAAGCAACTCGGCACCTCTCTCAGCAGCCATGTCGAGATCTGGGCGATTCCAGGCTTTGCCACGATCCAGCCACGTGTCGTCGAGCACCATGTGGACAAAGAGAAGGACCTGGCGCTCGTGAGGCTCGATCCGTTCGATTCCAGTGCTATCGGTGACTTCCCTGTGTTCCGTGGACGCGAGCATCCCATCACGCCCGGTACCTCAGTGTGCCGTCTCGGATACCCCTTTCACACCGTTGAGGCGACCTACGATGAGGAGAGGCGCTCGTTCGATATCACGAGCGGATTCCCGGTCCCCCGTTTCGCTCTCGATGGGATCGTTTCACGCTTCCAGGCCGTCAAGATCGAGGGCCGAGAGGAGCGCGCTACCTTCATCGAGACATCCTCACCCGGACTGCGGGGCCAGAGCGGGGGGCCTCTTCTCGACGCACACGGTCGCGTCTGCGGCGTCCAGTCGCACACCGCTCATCTCGATCTCGGGTTCGACGCCCGGTATGAGCGTGACGGAGAACCCGTCCTGGAACGTCAGTTCCTGAACGTCGGTAGAGCGGCGCATATCGAGGGAGTGCTGAGCCTGCTCGAGGAGCACGGAGTCTCGCATCGCACGGGATGATCGATCCGAGACCCTGTGCTGCTTCAGGTTCCGAAGCCGCCCCTGACCCGCTATCATGCGGAGGACGCACCTGACACCTTCCGCCTGGAGGCGCACGTGAGCCGCACGTACGATCCGCACGCAATCGAGCCCAAGTGGCAGGACGCCTGGGAGCGCGAGAGCCTCTACTCGGTCACCGAGGATGCCGCGAAACCGAAGTACTACCTGCTCGAGATGTTCCCGTATCCGAGTGGCGACATCCACATGGGTCACGTGCGCAACTACACCATCGGCGACGTGGTCGCGCGCCAGCTCACCATGCGTGGCCACCAGGTGCTGCACCCCATCGGCTGGGATGCCTTCGGCCTGCCGGCCGAGAATGCAGCGATCAAGAGCAACACCCATCCTGCGGAGTGGACGTACGCGAACATCGAGAAGCAGAAGGCCTCGTTCAGGCGGATGGGCTTCAGCTACGACTGGGACCGCACGGTCGTCACGTGCGATCAGGAGTACTACCACTGGGGACAGTGGATCTTCCTGCAGTTCTGGGAGCGGGGACTGGTAGAGCGCAAGAGGAGCCCCGTGAACTGGTGTCCGAGCTGCAAGACGGTGCTCGCCAACGAGCAGGTCCTCGGCGACGGCGTGTGCTGGCGGTGCAAGAGCGCGGTCGAGAAGCGAGAGCTCGAGCAGTGGTACTTCAAGATCACGGAGTACGCCGACGAGCTCCTCGACGACCTTGACGGACTTGTGGGATGGCCCGAGCGGGTCAAGGCGATGCAGGCCAACTGGATCGGCCGGTCCGAAGGGGCCGAGGTCGACTTCACGCTCTGCGATTCCGATGGCGAGTCGACCGACACGCGCATCACGGTCTTCACGACACGTCCCGACACGCTGTTCGGGTGCACGTTCTTCCTGCTCGCTCCGGAGCATCCACTCGTGCACGAGCTGGTTCACGGCACACAGTACGCCGGGCCGGTGCTCGAGGTCGTCCAGGCTGCGGCCCGTGAGACGTCGGTGGAGCGGGCGATGGGCGAGCGAGAGAAACACGGGGCGTTCACCGGCCGCTACGTCATCAACCCGGTCAACGGCGAGAAGGTACCGGTGTGGGTCGCCGACTACGTGCTCATGGAGTACGGCACCGGCGCGGTCATGGCGGTGCCCTGCGGTGACCAGCGCGACTTCGAGTTCGCGCGCATGTACGGGCTTCCCATACCGCCGGTCGTGCTTCCCGAGGACGACCCCGCTCTGGACACCCTGCGCGACGCGCAGGAGCGCGTTCTCGACGACGTGACGTGGGAGTGCGCGTACGACGGCCCCGGCATCATGGTCCAGTCGGGAACGTTCACGGGTATGCCCACCGGCAAGGGCGGTGCGGGTGTCGAGGCCGTCACCCGCTGGTTGGAGGAGCGCGGCACCGGTCGGTCCGCCATCAACTTCCGGCTGCGTGACTGGCTCATCAGCCGCCAACGGTACTGGGGCAATCCGATCCCTGCGGTTCACTGCCCATCGTGTGGCCTCGTACCGGTTGCCGAGGCGGACCTTCCCGTGCGACTACCGCGAGACGTCGACATCACCAAGGGCGAGACACTCGCCGATCACCCCGAGTTCTACGAGACCTCGTGTCCGTCGTGTGGCGGCCCCGCCCGTCGCGAGACCGACACGATGGATACGTTCACCTGCTCCTCCTGGTACTACCTGCGCTACTGCGATGCACGGAACGCCGAGGCCATCTGGGACTCCGGCAAGGCCGACTACTGGATGCCGGTTGATCAGTACATCGGTGGCATAGAGCACGCGATCCTCCACCTGCTCTACTCACGCTTCTTCACGAAGGTCTTCCGCGACATGGGACTCGTGAGCTTCGGCGAGCCGTTCACCAATCTGCTTACCCAGGGGATGGTGCGCAAGGACGGCGAAGTTATGAGCAAGTCGAAGGGCAACGTAGTCGCGCCGGAAGACATGATCGCGGAGTTCGGCGCAGATGCTCTGCGCGCGTACATCCTCTTCATGGCACCGCCGGACAAGGACCTCGAGTGGTCGCGCGAGGGCCTCGAAGGCATGTTCCGCTGGCTCGGGCGTGTCTGGCGCCTCGTCTCCGAGATCGCCGAGGAGACCACGGGCGGGTGCGGGGTCGCCGCATCCGCGGATTCACCGTCCAAGACGCTCCATCGCGAGATGCACCGGGTCATCGGCAAGGTCACCGACGACATAGCGCGATTCCAGCTGAACACCTCGATAGCGGCGATGATGGAGCTCACCAACGCCGCCTACGACTACCGCAACGCGCTTGCTGCGGGCACCCGGGACCTTGCGCTTATGCGATCGGTCGCCGAGAACCTGACGCTTCTGCTCGCCCCTTACGTGCCCCACATGGCCGAGGAGCTGTGGTCGGAGGTCCTCGGCAACGAGGGGCCTGTCCACCGGCAGCCCTGGCCGTCGTACGACGCATCCGCGGCTGCGGCTGACGAGGTCGAGATGGCGGTCCAGGTCAACGGCAAGGTTCGTGGCAGGATCACGGTGCCCGCAGACCAGTCGGACGACGCGGTCATCGCGGCTGCGCTCGAGACGGTCGCGTCGCACCTCGAGGGCAAGGAGATCGTGAAGACCGTCGTGGTCGCAGGCAAGCTCGTGAGCGTGGTCGTGAGGTAAGGGAACGGTCAGAGACGGTTGCGCCTCTCGTGTTGAGATCTAGGCGTTCCGGAATGAGACAGCGGCGCCCCCTTCGCCAGGAATACGGAGGGGGCGTCTGTGTTCGAGCAGAGCCAGCAGCACGATTCGGAGCGTCGGCCCTTCGTTGAACTTCTCGGCCGCGCAGGGCTCTCGGGGGTGCCCCGCACCGCTCTGATCGGTGCCGCTGTGCTCGTGGCGGTCGCTCTCGGGTTCGTGGGGTGGCGGCTCGGTGGCGCTGCGGCCGGAGGCGAGTTCTCGTTCGAGGAGAGCGAGGCCGCAACCGCGCCGGTTGCCGAGGACGGGCCGCTCGACCCCGATGGCGCGAATACTGCGGACACGCTCTGGGTTCACGTCGCCGGAGCGGTCAGTGCTCCGGGTCTCTACGAGCTGCCGGCGGGCGCCCGGGTGGGTGACGCGCTCGCCGCTGCTGGCGGCTCGCTCGCAGAAGCAGTCATCGATGCCGTGAACCTCGCGCGCCCACTTGCCGACGGGGAGCAGGTGTACGTGCCGCGGGCCGATGAGGTCGGCGTCTCCGATAACGCGCCAGCGGGCACCGCTCCACCGGGCGGAGGCGGATCTTCAGATGCTGCGGGTGCGGGCGTGGACATCAACCGTGCAAGCGCATCGGAGCTGGAGGCTCTTCCCGGTGTGGGTCCCGCAACTGCGGAGAAGATCATCTCGGAGCGTGAGGCGAACGGGCCGTTCACCTCGCCCGAGGACCTGATGCGGGTACCGGGCATCGGCGAGAAGAAGTTCGAGGCGATGCGTGAGATGGTTGTCGTCCGGTGAGGGGCCAGCTGACCCGTCCGGCTCTTCCGACGTTGGCATGGGTAGCGTGCGGAGTATTCCTCGGCGTACTGCTGGCCGAGGAACTCTCGTGGCGGCGACTTGCCGGCACGCCGCTCTCGCTCGTCGCGGTCGCGGTGATTGCCTCTCTCGGCGCCGCGGGCCTCACCGGAGGGCTGTTGTGGCGTTCGAGATCGCAGCACCGGTCGGCCCCGGTGCTGCTCGTGATAGCTGTCGGGATCTGTGTCGGGTGCGCGTCCGGTGCCACAACCTGGGCACGCTGGCATTCGGCGCATGCCGGAGCTGCGGAAGTCGGCAACGTCGTCGAGGGAAGTGTCGCCCGCGATCCGCAGCCGGGTGCGTACGGGTGGAGCGTCACTCTTCGACCGCGTGACCGGCCGGAGACACTGGTTCGCGTCATGCTCGGCGACGGGATCGAGCCGCCGCTTAACGCGCGCACTGTGAGGGTCAGCGGGCGGGCGACCCCGATCGACCCGGCCGAGGAGTGGGCACGCCGATCGCACCGTCGGGGGGAGACGGCATCCGTGCGGGCCCATGCGCTCGAACAGGGTGCGTGGTCGGAGGGTCCCCAGGGTTGGGCGGGGCCGGTGCGCTCCCGGCTTCGGGTGGTGCTCGCCGATGTCGACGGTGTAGGTGGCGATCTGCTGCAAGGAATACTCCTCGGCGACCGCACGCGCCTGACCGGGACGGCGATCGAGCAGGATCTCCGGATATGCGGGCTCTCTCATTTGCTTGCGGTGTCCGGGACGCACCTGGGAATCCTCGCCCTGATCGTGACCTGGCTTGTGCTGCGAACGAGCAGGGGAGTGCGCTTCCGGGTGTGTGCAGTCGCGGCTGCAGCGCTCTGCTACGTGGTGATGACCGGCGTCCAGCCGTCCTCCGTGCGGGCGATGGTGATGGGGTCGGTCGCCGGTATCGCACGCCTAACCGGACGCCGGAGCGACAGTGTGGCTGCGCTCTCTGTCGTTGCAGCGGGGATGCTCGTTGCCCGCCCCTACGTTGCGTTCGACGCCGGGTTTCGCTTGTCGGTTGCGGCAGTGGCGGGCCTCCTGCTCTTCGCGCAGCTTGCCACCCGCTGGGTCGAGGAGGCAGTGGGGCGTAAGGGGCGCCGGCTGGCCGCACCGGTTGCACTCACCCTCGTCGCTCAGGCCGCCACTCTGCCGGTAGCGATCCCGCTCTTCGGGATGCTCTCGCTCGTGTCCCCGCTCGCAAACGTAGTGGCCGTGCCGCTCGTCACCGTGGCGCTGGCAGCAGGGCTCGTCGCGGGGCTCGCGGGGCTCGCGTCCGGACCGGCCGGTGCCATGCTCGCATGGGTTGCCGCGCTGCCACTCGAGGCTGTGGCATGGGTCGCGCGACATCTGGCGATGTTGCCGGGTGCCGCGCTGGGTGTCGAGGCCGGTGCG
>Ga0114946_10001627_pt1 | contig 15497 bp, 12 predicted proteins | sample WalLakDeSediment_FD_88676 | JGI IMG/M metagenome (GOLD analysis project Ga0114946, IMG submission 88676) | Lake sediment microbial communities from Walker lake, Nevada to study Microbial Dark Matter (Phase II) - Walker Lake 11/02/13 Deep Sediment | ecosystem: Environmental > Aquatic >... | reverse complement strand
GAGCTTGCCGAGGGGTTCGACCGGATCATCGAAGCTCCCGGGAAAAAAGCCGGACGACCATGGCCACGAGTCCTCGCACTCCGCGATGTCGGTGCCACCCCAGGAGGGCGCGGGTGAGCTTCCGGCTCCCCGGGCCGTAGGGAAACCACCAGAGTTCTCTCCTCCCGCGCCCGCGTCGGACCAGGATACTCCGGCTGCGACTGAAGGTCAGAAGCCCCTCGTGACCCCGGGTGCGGGACCACCCGGATTCGCCCACCCCGCCCATGGGAAGCCCCGGCACGGCCCAGTGGGAGAGGGTGTCGTTGATGGAGACGCCGCCGGCCCGGAGCCGATGGGCCAGGGCACGACCCCGTGCCAGGTCCCGGGTCCAGATGGAGGCGTAGAGGCCCATGGGGTGCCCGTTGATCCGGACGACGGCTTCCTCCACATCCTCCACCGGAACCACGGCCACCACCGGCCCGAAGGTCTCCTCGGTGAGAACCCGGGCCCCCTCCGGCACATCGGCCAGCACGGTGGGGAGGAAGATGTTGGACGCCGGATCGGCGCGCTCGCCCCCGCAGAGGACGCGGGCTCCTCGGGCCACGGCGTCCTCCACCTGCGCCTCCACGATCCGGAGCTGGGCATCCAGCGCCATGGGACCCACCTCCACGTTGCCACCACTCCCCACCCTCAGTTCGGAGGTGACCCGGACCAGGGAACGAAGAAACGTCTCGTAGACCGGGGCCTCCACATAGACGCGCTCGGTGGAGACGCAGGTCTGGCCCGCGTTGAAGAACGCGCCGAAGGCTATGCCCCGGGCGGCCCGGTCCAGGTTGGCGTCGGCCAGCACCAGCGCTGGGTCCTTCCCACCCAGCTCCACCGAAACGGGGATCAGGAGCGGGGCCGCCTGGGCCAGCACCGCGCGCCCGGTCTCGGGTCCCCCCACCAGATGGACATGGTCAGGTCGTGCCGCAACCAGGGCCCTGCCCGTGGCTGCGGCCCCCTGGACCACCAGGACCAGGTCCTCCGGAAGGCCGGCGGCCTCACAGAGTTCCGGAACGATCGCCCCCGTGAAGGGCGTATGTTCCGATGGCTTGAGTACCGCGGCGTTTCCGGCGAAGAGCGCCGTGATCACGGGCTCCATGGAGAGGATGAAGGGATAGTTCCAGGCCGAGAGGACGGCCACCACTCCCACGGGCTCGAGGTGAATCCGGGCCGAGCCCCCGGGGAACCACCCGGTCCGGACCCGCCGGGGTGCGAGCACCTTGCCCGCGGTCCGCTGGTAATGGCGGAGCAGGTCGAGAACCATGAGCACCTCCACCAGGGCCTCGTCCTCGGGCTTCCCCGTCTCGGCGATGATCCGATCGGCGATCTCGTCGGTGCGCCGGCCGATCTCCCGGCGCAGGTCCCCCATGCGCCGGGAACGTTCGCGTGCCGGGAGAGCCCCCCAGGCAGCCTGGGCGGCCCGGGCGCGGAGCACCGAGGCCTCCACCACGGCCACGGGATCCACCGGGACGACGCCCACGAGCCCCCGGTCGGCGGGCCGGCGGATCCGAAGTTCGGTCGGAGACGCCGGTGTCGGCTCCCCGAGTTCCGGCGCCCCGGAATCCGGCACACCAGACTCCGATTCCCCGGAATCTGATTCCCCTGGCTCGGAAGCCTCGCCGGGGTGGGGGGCCGCCTTCGCGGTTGCCGACCCCGACGCTGCCGCCCCGGTCGCCAGCCCCGGTTCGCCGGCAGAGCGGGGCCTCCGGAGCCTGGCCATCTCCTCGTCCATCACGGGGGAATCCCCGGCCTCCGACATGGCGCGGCTCATTCCCTTCCTCCGGCCTGAGCATCAGCGAGTCCGGTCCCTCGTCCGCCAACCCCTGTTCCATCAGCCCCGGCTCCGCCAGCCCCGGTTCCATCAGCCCCGGTTTCATCCATCCCGGTTTCATCCGTCCCGGTGAAGACGGCCTCCACCCCCCGGAGCAGACGGGCCCGCACCGGGTCGGAGACAGCGGGCTCCTCCCCTTCCACCCGAAGCGCTCCACCGGCGGCGGCCACGGCCTCTTCCAGCCGACGGCGCTCGGGGGTGCCGGGCCCCGGGACCCGGTCCGGAGAAAGCCGGACATCCACCCTGCCGTCCAGGAGATGCGCGGAGCTCCAGATCAGACCGTGGGTGGCAGCTGGAGTGTCGCCGCCCGGGACGGCCATGAAGGCCCGGAGGAGAGCCTCGACGGACGCCGGGCGTCCACCACTCCCCAGATTCCGGGTCCCCGCCAGCTCCGGTGTTGCCCCGCCCGCTTCCAGGGCGCGCTCCCGCCACCATGCCACGCTGTCCGCCCCCTCCATCGTTCTGGCCGGGGGTGCGGAACTCCCCTGCCCAGCGCGGAGCCCCGCCTCCATGCGGGCGACAGCCGCCTCGGAGCCCAGCATCCGTGCCGCGAGCTGCACCCCTGCCCCTTCAGAACCTGACCCGGGGAGGAACCCTCCGAAGGCATGGAGGGCGGCCACGGGCATCCCCATGGCAACCAGCTCCCGGCCAAGGGCGAGTGCGCTGGCCGCCTCCGGACAGTCCCAGAGGAGCGTCCGATCCCGTTCCGGGAGGGGAAAGAGGCGGAGGGTCACATCCTCGATGCGCCCGAGACGATGGCCGCTTCCCACGGCCAGGCGGACCAGGTCGAACCCGGCCACGTTCTTCACCACCCGGCCCCCCAGCGGAAGGCGCTCTCCGGCATGGGTGAGAAGGGTAAGCCCCAATACGTGATCCCGGATGCGGCCGAACCCGGCGCTGAGGGGACCGCTCCGTCCCAGGGCGATGGCATCGGCCAGGGTGAGCGTGTCCCCGCCCGGGGGATCGAAGGGGAGCCACTGTCCCGCCCGTGCGGCCTCCCCGGCCAGGTCGGCCAGGGTGGCCGAGGCATCCATGCGGATCACCAGGTCCGCAGGCTCGTACTCCAGGACCGGGGATGCCCCCGAGGTCCGGGATGCCCCGGATGCCCGGGATGCCCCGGATGCCCGGAAGTCGCCCGAGGCCCGGGAGTCGCCCGACATCTCCGCGGAAACGCCGACGGGGTCCGAGACGTTGACGGAGCCCGGCAGAAGGGGAGGCGACGGCGGGCCCCACCCATCGGGGAGGACCTTCCCGGGGTTGCATCGACCGGAGGGGTCGAAGACGCGCCGCACCTCGCCCAGGACCCGCAGCACCGGGGGCGGACAGACCAGCGGAAGGTACCGGCGCTTGTCGATTCCCACGCCGTGCTCCCCCGTGATGGTGCCGCCGGCCTCGATGCAGGCGGCCATGATCTCCCGGGAGGCCTCCTCGACCCGGGCGAGCTGGTCCGGGTCACGCCGGTCGAAGAGCAGGTTGGGGTGCAGGTTCCCGTCGCCGGCATGGAAGACGTTGGCCACCGTGAGGTCGTGGCGGCGGCCGATCTCCGAGATCCGGGCCAGGACCGCCGGAAGGCGGCTCCGGGGAACGGTGGCATCCTGTACCAGGAGATCCGGGGCGATGCGGCCCATGGCGCCGAAGGCCTTCTTCCGACCGCGCCAGAGGGCATCCCGCTCCGACGCGGAAGCCGCCAGGCGGATCTCCCGGGCGCCGGCGGTACGGCATTCAGCGGCCGCGGCGTCGAGCTCGGCATCGAGCCCTGCCTCCACCCCGTCGAACTCCACCACCAGGGCCGCCCCGGCGTCCGTGGGGAACCCGGCGGCGAAGACCGAGGCCTCCACGGCCCGGATCGTGGCCTGGTCCACGATCTCGAGGGCTGCCGGAAGGAGGCCCCGGGCCATGATCCCGGTCACGGCTTCCCCCGCGGACTCCATGGTCGGGAAGATTCCGAGCAGGGTACGAACGCCTTCCGGGGCCGGGACCAGGGCCACTTCGATCTCCACGGCCACGCCGAAGCAACCCTCGGACCCCACGAAGAGGCCGGCCAGGTCCAGTTCCCCTTCCGCCTCGGGTCCCCCCAGCCGTACCAGCTCGCCGGAGGGGAGGACCACCGTGAGGGCCGTGACGTAGCGCGAGGTGACCCCGTACTTGAGGCAGTGGGGTCCACCGGAATTTTCGGCCACGTTTCCTCCCAGGGTGCAGGCGCTCTGGGAGGACGGGTCCGGCGCGTAGATCAGGCCGTGGGGGAGGGTGGCCCGCGTCAGGAGGGCGTTGACGACGCCGGGCTCGACGCGGGCCCTCCGATTGACCGGATCCACCTCGAGGATGCGGTTCATCCGGGCCGTGCCCACGATGACGCCGCCCTGGGTGGCCAGGGCCCCCCCGGAGAGCCCGGTTCCGGCGCCCCGGGGCACCACGGGAACGTCCGCCTCATCAAGGACGCGGAGCACCTCGGCCACCTCCCCCACAGAGCGGGGGAGAACCACGGCGGAGGGAGCAACCCGGTACTGGGTGAGGCCATCCGACTCGTACACCAGGAGACGGTCGGCATCCTCCAGGAAGCCGGCCTCCCCCACGATCCCGCGCAGGCGAGCCGCCACCCTGGACGACAGCCGGGGTGCCGGAACCGACGCGGCGGGAGCGGAGGAAACCACGGGGGTGCGCGAGACGGGAGGGTGGAGGGAGGCGGGACCGAGGACGAAGCCGGGCCGAGGCGCCAGGGCGGAGGCAGACGCAGGGTGCGAGACCCGGCCGGAAGGTAGGCCGTGCGACTCCACGATACCAGCCCCGGCAGGGGCGCTCAAGGAAGGTCGCGCTCAGTCCCCCGACGGCAAACGGACCCCCCACCGACTCGACAGGAGAGTCGATGGGGAGTCCGCGTCAGCCGTGGTCTCCGGCCTATGGAGTGGCCGTGGCCGTGGCGATGGCCCGGATCCGCCGGCGTGCGACGGACGGGGAGGACCGGACGGGGAGAACCGGCCAGGGAGAACCGGTCAGGGAAGACCGGTCAGCGGCGCTCGGCGGCGATCTGCTCGGCCAGCTTGTCCGCCACGGCCTGGACCTGGGCCTCCGTATCGGCCGAGAAGCTGTTGAGCTCGTCGGAGTCGATGTCGATCTGGCCGTAGATCTCGTCGCCGGCGCGAATCAGCACCACGAGCTCGGACTGCACGTGGGGGCTGCATGCCAGGTAGTTCTTGATCTTGGAGATGTCCGGGATGTTCTGGTTGGCCTTCTCCGCCACGGCGGTTCCGCAGACCCCCTCGCCGATGGGGATGTGGGCATGCTCCGTCGGCTTGCCGACGTAGTTGTGAAGCCAGAGTTCGGTTTCTTCCCGGTTCACCAGGTAGACGCCGACCCAGTCGAAGCGGGAGTCGGCACGCTTGATCTGCTTGACGGCATGGCGCATCAGGGCATCCGAGAGGAAGCCGTTGTCCCGCATTTCCTGGAGTTCCTTCAGCATCTCGGTGGCGTTCAGCATCTCGATTCCGTGCCCTCGTGGTGTCGCGATCATCGATCCTGCCCTCCTCCCGCAGAATGGGTTCGGGGGATTCGGGACCGGTTCAGGTTTCCTTTACAGACTGGTAAGTTTACATGCCAGCAGCCGTTTTCGTCAACGCGCGTTCCCGTTCTTCCGGTGGATTCCGGCAAGGTGGCCGTCATGACCCCATCCAGCTTCCGACGCCTTTCCTGGGGTGTGGCAGGCTACACCCTCCTGGTCATTCTCTGGGGGTACTTCCTCCGGATCTCCGAGTCCGGCGACGGGTGCGGAACCGACTGGCCCCTCTGCAACGGGGCGGTGATCCCGGAAGCCCCGGCCTTCTCGACGCTGGTGGAGTTCTCCCACCGCCTCACCTCCGGGATCGTCCTCCTGGCGGTGATCGCGCTGGCGGTGGCCGCCTTCCGCACCTTCCCCCGTGGGCATGCGCTCCGGTTCGGAGCCCTGGCCGCTCTCGTCCTCACGATCACGGAATCCCTGTTCGGGGCGATCCTCGTGGTCTTCGGATGGGTGGCCGGTGACATCTCGGTGGGGCGCATCCTGATCCGCCCCGTGCACGTGACCAACACCTTCCTGCTCATGGCGGCCCTGGTGCTCACCGCCTGGTGGGCCACCCGGGGGGTTAGCCGAGTTCCGCGTCCCCTCCCCGGTTCCCAGGCCGGACGGGTGGCACCGCTCTTCCTCCCGGTCCTGGGGGTCCTGGCCCTGGCGTGGACGGGCGCGTGGACAGGACTCGCCGTCACCGCCTTCCCCGCCGAGACGCTGCGGGACGGGATGGGGCAGTACCTGGATCCGGAGCACCTGCTGATCTACCTCCGGATGACGCATCCGATCCTGGCCGTCCTCGTCATCGGAGTACTGGTGCGCCTCGCCGCTGGCACCCGGGAGCTCGCCCGGTCGCACGGGGATCCGGCCCTCGGTCGCCTGGCCATGGCCATGGGCGCCCTGGCACTGATCCAGCTCGCGGCGGGTCCCGTCACCATCGCGCTGGGTAACCCGGTGGGGATGCGCCTCGTCCACCTGCTCCTCGCCGACCTGCTCTGGGTGGCCCTGGTGGTGGTGATTTCCGCGCGTTTCGAGGTGGCGGCGGCGCAGGAAAGTGCGGTTGGAGCCGCGCCCCCCGCAGGACCGATCCTTCAGGGAATGCGGACTACTCGGGAATAAAGGAGCTGTCCCGATCCAGGGACCGGACGAACGCGGCCAGGAGCTGCGCGGCCCGGTCCAGATCCGAGGCACTCACCATCTCGGAAGGGGAGTGCATGTAGCGGTTGGGAATGGAGACGAGTCCCGTGGGAACGCCTCCACGGACCAGGAAGATTCCGTCGGCGTCGGTCCGGGTGGCACGGGGCGCCGCCTGCACCGAGTAGGGGATGTCGCGCCCCTCCGCCTCGGAAACGAGGCGGTCGAAGACGGCGGCGTTCGTGGCAGAGCCGCGACTGAGGACAGGACCTCCTCCCAGCTTGTGTTCCCCCACCTCCTTCTTCGGAACGTCGGGCACGTCGGTGGCGAAGGTCACGTCCACCACCAGCGCGGCATCGGGCTCGAGGGCGAAGGCGGCACTCCGGGCTCCCCCCCCGGAGTACCCGATCTCCTCCTGCACCGTCGCCACGGCCACACACCCGGCCACGGGCGCGGGGTCCTCGGCCAGGAGCCGAAGCGCCTCCAGCACCACGTAGGCGCCCACCCGGTTGTCGATGGCGCGGGACACCACCCGGTCTCCCGCCAACCGCTGGAAGCCCGTGGCCAGAACGCCCGGATCGCCGACCCGGATTCCCAGGTCCTTCACCTCTTCGGCCGAGGCGGCACCCACATCCACCCAGAGGTCCCGGATCTCCGAGACCTTCTTTCGCTCCTCGGGCTGCATCAGGTGGATGGGCTTCTTGCCCACGACCCCCGGCACTTCGCCGTCCTTCCCGAGGATGCGAACGCGCTGCCCCACCAGGACCTGGGGGTCCCATCCGCCGATCCCGTCAAAATGGATGAAGCCCTCCTCGTTCACCCAGGTGATCTGGAAGCCGATCTCGTCCACGTGGCCCGCCAGCATGACCCGGGGCCGCCGGGCCTCGCCCACGGCGGCGTAGGCGTTCCCGTGGACATCGGTCCACACGCGCTCCGCGAAGCTGCGGGCCTCCTCCTTCCAGACTCGGGAGGGCCGGGTTTCGAAACCGGAAGGTCCTGCCGCATCGAGAAGTCGCTCGAGGAAGGCGAGGTCGTGGCTCATGGGGAATACCGTGGGTGGAAAGGTGGAGTGGCAGCCTGGACAGCCTGGTACGGGAAGCCCCGCCGCATGGGAACCGCCGGCGGCGTCAGCGCTGGATGATCTCGCCGGGGCGCGGGGGTGGATCATCCGATCCCGGTGGAGCACCCGGTGGAGCACCCGGCGGAGCGTCCGGCGGAGGATTCCGCATCCCCATGCCATGGCTCCCCATGCCGTGCATGCCCATGAACGTAACATTCACCGTGCCGCTCCGAATCCCCCGCGCCATGCGCTCCACCGCCCACCGCTGGAGTCTCCGCCGGGTGGGAGGGAGGAGGAGGGCGAACCCGAGGAGGTCGCTCAGGATCCCCGGCGTGAGAAGCACGATTCCGCCCACCAGAATGGCAGCCCCATCGAGCATGGCCTGCGCCGGAATCTGGCCTTTCGCCGTCTGCGCCTGGAGCTCCGTCAGGGCCCGGAGGCCCTGCGTCCGGGCCAGCCATGCCCCCAGGAGACCGGTCACGGCCACGATGCCCACCGTGGGGAGGACCCCGATCCACCGCCCCACCTGCACCAGGAGGGCAAGTTCCAGGAGCGGGACCACCACGAAGAGACAGCCGAGTCGGGCGAACATGGGCGCTGGGTCGTCTGAGGCAGGAGTCGTGGGCAGGATGGCTGGAACCCGTTCCGTCCTTCGGAGGCCGGAGGTCCGGGGGCGTGGGGACCGGGCGACGAGGAACGTGGCGGCGTCCCCGGGGTTCCCTTGTGGGAACCGGAAACTCGGGTGAACCTTGGGGATTGTCCACGGTTGCATCCCGTGACCCGCACATCAGGCTGGGCAAACGCATGACCATCGAGCAGACCTATTTCAGACGCGGATTCGGCCTCAAGGAACAGGTCCGGCCGGTCATCGAGGCAGAGTACCACTCCGCGCTTGTGGAGCAGATCCGTTCTCGCGGATACCAGCAGACGTTCGGCGACGTCGACGTACGACTGGCCGAGGAGTTCGGGTTCTGCTACGGGGTGGATCGGGCGGTGGACTATGCCTACGAGACCCGCCGGAAGTTCCCCGAGAAGAAGGTCTACCTGGTAGGGGAGATCATTCACAACCCCCACGTGAACCAGCGCATGCGGGAGATGGACATCGAGTTCATCTACCCGGACGCCGATGGCGAATTCGACTACTCCCACCTGACCCCGGAGGACGCCGTTCTCCTGCCGGCCTTCGGCGTGACCATCGAGGACTTCGGGCGCCTTCGGGACGTCGGATGCGTCCTCGTGGACACGACCTGCGGCTCGGTCCTCCTGGTCTGGAAGCGGGTGGAGTCCTACGCACGCGACGGATTCACCGCCGTGATCCACGGCAAGTACACGCACGAGGAGAGCCGGGCCACGGCCTCGCAGGTCCGCCGCCACCCGGCGGGGAAGTACCTCATCGTCCGCGACATGGAAGAGGCGCAGGTCGTCTGCGACTACATGATGGGAGCCGAGGGGCGGATCACCCGTGACACCTTCCTCGCCCGGTTCGGCCACAAGGCGTCGGAAGGATTCGACCCGGACCTCCACCTCCAGAAGATCGGGGTGGCCAACCAGACCACCATGCTGGCCAACGAATCCATGGCCATCGGGGCCCGGCTGAGAAAGGCCATGGTGGAGGCCCACGGCGAGGACTACGCCGCCGAGAACTTCCGCTCCTTCGGCACCATCTGCTCAGCCACGCAGGAGCGCCAGGACGCCGTCAGGAAGATGATGGACACGCCCCCCGACATCATGGTGGTCATCGGCGGATACAACTCGTCCAACACGAACCACCTGGCGCACATGTGCCGGGAGTACACCCGGACCTTCCACGTGGAGGACTCGTCCTGCATCGACGTGGAGTCCGGGGAGATCCGTCACAAGCCCGAGCTGGCTGCGGACGCCCCCGAGGTCATCGACCGTGACTGGCTCCCCTCCGGTCCCTTCAGCCTCGGCATCACCGCAGGAGCTTCGACGCCGAACAACAAGATCGGCGACGCCGTGTTCCGCGTGCTGAAGCTCCGGGGGATCCACCCTGAAGACGTGATTGCAGGCGGCTCGGTGCAAGCCCCCACGCCCAGCACAAGGTAGCTCGGCAAGGCGTGGTCAGCCGAGAGGTTCCTCGCGTCCCATGAGTTCCGGGGTGCGCGCTGCGAGCCCCTTTCCCAGCCGCTTCAGGAGCTCGCGGAGCTCCTGCTGCTCAGTGGGATCCAGGTGCTCCACCATGCGCCCGAGAAACCGTGCATGGTCCGGGAACGTCCGCTCGATGAGGGCCCGTCCCTCGCTGGTGAGGCGAGCTTCCACCACGCGGCGATCCAGGTCGGATCGCTGCCGGTACACGAGGCCCTGTTCTTCCAGCCGATCCATGACGTACGTCACGTTACCGCCCGTCACCAGGAGCTTCTCCGCCAGCTCTCCCAGGGAAAGCGGACCCAGGTGGTAGAGCGCCTCGAGGATCCCGAACTGTGGAATGGTCAGGCCGGACTCCAGCACCCGTGAGCTGACCACCCGCGTAAAGGTCTGGTAGGACCGGGCCAGCGTGACCCAGAGGCGGAGGGCAGCGTCGTCGCGGGGATCCAGGACGAATCCCGCCTCCCCCCTGGGACCCGAATCCGGCGTCCCCGTCGGCGACATGCCGTTGCCTCCTCGGCGGCCGTCGTCCCGGTCACCGGTGACGGCATCATCGCCGCGAGGTGCCGTGACCTCCTCGGCGGAGTCATCGATGCTCTTGGACGTGCGGATGATGGTGCCTCCCGGTTGGCGGTTCGAGATCCTTGAACCCCAAAGCTTCCGGAAGTTCCCTGAACTCGTCCGCTCTCCGGTACCCGTTTCCGCCCTGAAGCCGATCCGGTCCGTCAGATGTGAATGGGTCGCCCCAGCGCCGCCAGGGCGGCCTCGGCCACGGCCTCCGACAGGGTGGGATGCGGGTGGATGGCCTTGTCCATCTCCTCGACGGTGGACTCCAGGTGGCGACCGAGCACGAACTCGGCAATCAGCTCGGTGGCGTGGGGCCCGACAATGTGGGCGCCGACGATCTCCGAGTACTTCCTGTCGCGGATCACCTTGATGAAGCCCTCTGCATCCCCGTGGGCCAGCGCACGGCCGTTGCCCACCCAGGGGAACTTCCCGACCTGGATGTCCAGCCCCTTCTCCCGGGCCTGCTCCTCGGTGAGACCCACCGACGCCACCTCGGGGTGGCAGTAGGTGCAGTTGGGGATGTTGTCGTAGTCCAGGGCGTGGTGCGCCTCACCGGCGATCTTCTCGACGCAGGCGACGCCCTCGTGGGATGCCTTGTGGGCCAGGAGCTGCCGTCCGGCGCAGTCCCCCACAGCGTAGACACCCTCCACGTTGGTGCGCATCCACTCGTCGACGGCAATGAAGTTGCCGCGCTCGGTGAGCTTGACCCCGGCGGCGTCGAGCCCCAGGTCCTCCGTGTTCGGGATCCGGCCGACGGCCGAGAGCACGCGGTCCACGGTAAGCGTCTGCTCCTGACCCTTGGCATCCTTGAAGGTCAGGGAAACCGCGTCGTCTCCGGGAACCGCCTTCTCGAGACGGGCTCCGGTGTGGATTGTCATCCCCCGCTTCCGGTAGACCTTTTCCACGTGCTTCGAGACGTCCACATCCTCCAGCGGCAGGACCCGGTCGAGGGCCTCGATGATCGTGACCTCGGATCCATAGGCGCTGAAGATGTCGGCGAACTCCATCCCGATGGCGCCGGAGCCGACGATGGCCAGGGTCTTCGGCGCCTCCTTCACGAAGAGGGCATGGTCCGAGGACCAGATGCGGTCGCCGTCGATCTGGAGGAAGGGGAGGCTCCGCGGACGGGACCCGGTGGCAAGGATGATGTGCTTCGCCGACAGCGTGCGGCCGGAGCCGTCGGGGCCCTTCACCTCCACCACGCCTTTCCCGGCGAGACGCCCATAGCCCTGCACGTGGGTGATCTTGTTCTTCTTGAAGAGCATCCCCACGCCGCGATTCAGCTGGTCGGCCACCTTTCGGCTGCGCTCCTGGGCCGGTCCCAGGGACACCTTGAGGTCGCTCATGGTGATCCCGTGGACCTCGGCTCCGGCGAGCTCGTTGACCAGGAGAGCGGAGGTCAGGAGCGACTTGGTGGGGATGCACCCGATGTTCAGGCAGACACCTCCCAGCTTGTCGGCCTCCACGCAGGCGACGTCCATCCCCAGCTGCGCCGCCCGAATGGCACCCACGTATCCGCCGGGCCCGCCGCCCACCACGATGAGATCAAACGAGCTCTTTTCGCTGCCGTTCCCCGCCACGCTGCACCTCGGGTCTGATTCCATGAAAGATCATGCGCCCCCGGGGCGCACGCATCGAATCCCGAACGGGACAGGACGCGGCCATTGCGGCCTCGCCTTCCGATCCGGACCGGCTGAAGTTAGAACCGGCAGAGGGGGGATGCCAGCCCTCGCCCGGCATGGGCGGTGGCTCCCATCCGTTTGCCGGACTCGCCTGGATGGCGTATTCATGTGGCGTGGTCTCCCGCGTGGGGAGGCTCTCCTCACTTTCTCCGGAGCGACCGACTCATGTGGGTGTTTCTCATCATCGTGCTGGTGGTCGTCGGGCTCGGCGTCCTCATCTACAACAGCCTCGTGCAGATGCGGGAGCACGTGGATTCGTCCTGGTCGGACATCGACGTGCAGCTCAAGCGGCGCCACGACCTGGTCCCGAACCTCGTGGAGACGGTCCGGGGCTACGCTTCCCATGAGCGGGAAACTCTGGAAGGGGTGATCCGGGCCCGGAATGCAGCCATGTCCGCCTCCGGCCCCGAGGACCAGGCGAAGGCCGAAAACCAGCTCTCGGGAGCCCTCCGGCAGATCTTCGCCCTTTCCGAGTCCTACCCGCAGCTCCAGGCGGCGGAAAACTTCCGGGACCTCCAGCAGACGCTCAAGCAGCTGGAAGATTCGATCCAGCGGGCTCGGGGGAGCTACAACAACCAGGTTCGGGAGTACAACACGAAGATCCGTTCCGTCCCGTCAAACATCGTGGCGAACGCCTTCAGCTTCCGGCCCCGCGAGTTCTTCGAGATCGAAGAGGCGGCCCGGGAGGTCCCCCGGGTCAGCTTCGACTGACGCCACCAGGGCTGGACCGCACAAAGGCGGCGCCGGACCCTGGGTCCGGCGCCGCCTTTGTCCGTTTCGAAAACCCGCCGCCGGAAGAGCGCGCCGCCCCGCCGGTGGTGGCACCCCCTCAGACCAGGGCGGCCAGCGGCTCTTCCAGAATCCGCTTCAGCGTCTGGAGGAACTGCGAGCCCAGTGCGCCGTCGATGACCCGATGGTCGCAGGACATGGTGACCTTCATCCGTGGCCGGATTTCCAGTTCCCCATCCACCACGACGGCGCGCTCCTCCATGGCGCCGACGGCCAGGATCCCCGCCTCCGGCGGGTTGATCACGGCGGTGAATTCCTCGATGCCGAACATCCCCAGGTTCGACACCGAGAAGGTGGCGCCGGTGTACTCCTCGGGCCGCAGCTTCTTCTCCCGAGCCCGTCCCGCCATCTCCCGGACCTCGGCTGAAATGGCCGCCATGCCCTTGCGGTCAGCATCCCGGACCACGGGGGTGATGAGGCCGTCGTCGATGGCCACGGCCACCCCCAGGTGCACCCGGTGGAAGCGGACGATGTGATCCCCCCCCCAGTGGGCATTGCACTCCGGGTGGCGCGCCAGGGCCATGGCCGTGGCCTTCAGAACGATGTCGTTGTAGCTGATCCTGACGCCGCTCTTCTCCAGGTCCCGGTTGATCCGGGTCCGGGCCTCGACGGCCCTCGACATGTCCACATCGATGGTGAGGAAGAAGTGGGGGACCGGACCGATGGACTCCACAAGGCGCTTCGCGATGGTCTTCCGCATCTGCGACAGGGGGACCTTCTCCGAGTCGGGTCCGTCGCCGGGCCGAGCCGCAACCGTCGCCGCGGCCGGTTCGGCGGCCTTCTCGGCGGGGCCCGCCTTCACGGCGTCCTCCACGTCCCGCTTGATGATGCGGCCGCCCGGACCCGAGCCCTCCAGGGCCGAAAGCTCCACCCCCTCCTCCCGGGCCAGACGCCGCGCCACAGGCGACGCCTTGATGCGGCCATCCTCCCCATCGGGCCCGGCGTCCTCCGGTGCCGCTTCGGGAGCGGACGCCTGGGGGGCATCACGCGCGGGAGCGGCCTCGCTCGCCGGCGGATCCCCCTCCGGTGCGCTGGCCGTTGCCTCGGCGGTACCGCCTGCCGCGTCGCCGCCCCCCTTGCCCGAGGACTCGTCGCCCAGGTCTTCCCCTTCGGCGGCGATCATGGCAATGACCTCCCCCACCGGTGCGGTCTCCCCCTCCTTCACCGTGATCTTGCGGAGGATCCCGTCACCCCGGGCCACGAGCTCCATGGTGGCCTTGTCCGTCTCGATCTCGGCCAGGATGTCGCCGGCAGCGACGGCCTCGCCTTCGGCCTTGAGCCACTGCACGACCTGCCCTTCCTCCATGGTGGGGGAAAGGGCCTCCATGTGGACCTTGGTTGCCATGCGCCGATTGCCTCGTTGGTCAGGTGGTTCGGGGGTTCCGGTAGAGCACCCGGTTGCACGCCGCCACGACCCGGTCCGCCGACGGCTTCGCCATCTGCTCCAGGTTCTTCGCGTACGGCATGGGAACATCGGCCTGTGTCACCCGGATCACGGGAGCGTCCAGGTGGTCGAAGGCCTCCTCCTGCAGGAGAGACACGACCTGGGCACCTACCCCGCCCCAGGGCCAGCCCTCCTCCAGGTAGACGGCACGGTTGGTCTTGCGCACCGTGGCCAGGATCGCGTCCACATCCAGAGGCCGGAGGGAGCGGAGGTCCAGCACTTCGGCCTGGATCCCGTCCTTTTCGAGCTTCTGGGCGGCCTGGAGGGCCACGTGCACCATCTTCCCGTGGGTGATGATGGAGACGTGCTCCCCCTCCCGCTTGAGGTCCGCAACTCCCAGCGGGATCACGAAGTCTCCGTCGTCCGGATCCGGGACCTCGCCCTTCAGGTTGTAGAGGAGTTCCCCTTCCATGAAGGCCACGGGGTCGTTGTCCCGGATCGAGGCCTTGAGCAGGCCCTTGGCATCGGCCGGCGTCGCCGGCGTCACGACCTTGATTCCCGGGGCATGCACGTACCAGATCTCGCAGGCCTGGGAATGCTGGGCGGAGAGCTGAAGGGCAGCTCCGGTGGGGCCGCGAAAGACCATGGGGCAGGAGATCTGTCCCCCGGACATGTAGAGCATCTTGGCGGCGGAGTTCAGGACCTGGTCCAGCGCCAGGATGGAAAAGTTGAAGGTCATGAACTCGATGATCGGCCGGAGTCCCACCATGGCCGCGCCCACCCCGAGCCCGGCAAAGCCCAGCTCCGAGATGGGGGAGTCCACCACGCGCCGGTCGCCGAAGCGGTCCAGAAGTCCCTTCGAGACCTTGTAGGCCCCGTCGTATTCCGCCACTTCCTCGCCCATGAGGAAGACCGCGTCGTCCCGCTCCATCTCTTCGGCGAGGGCCTGATTCAGGGCCTCGCGGTAGGTAATCACCGGCATGTCACGCCTCTCCTCGCTTGACGTCGCCCTCGGGATGCCCCGGTTCGCCCTCGCGCCCATCGAAGAAGAGGCGCCCGTGCTCGTTGATCTCGGCGTAGACGTGCGAGTAGAGTTCGGCAGGGTCGGGGAGAGGGGCTTCGTCGGCAAATTCGGCCGCCGCGTCCACGATCTTCCGGACCTCCTCGTCCATGGCGTCGAGCTCGTCTTCGGTCAGCAGCTCCGCCTCGAAGAGCCGGTCCCGGAGAATGGCGATGGGATCCTGCTCCTTCACGCGCCCCTCCACCTCTTCCTTGGAACGGTAGGTCCCGGAAACGGGATCCGACATGGAGTGGCCCTTGAACCGGTACGTCCGCGCCTCGACGAACTGCGGACCCGCCCCTTCGCGGACTTCCTTCACGAG
>Ga0114946_10001626_pt1 | contig 15502 bp, 10 predicted proteins | sample WalLakDeSediment_FD_88676 | JGI IMG/M metagenome (GOLD analysis project Ga0114946, IMG submission 88676) | Lake sediment microbial communities from Walker lake, Nevada to study Microbial Dark Matter (Phase II) - Walker Lake 11/02/13 Deep Sediment | ecosystem: Environmental > Aquatic >... | reverse complement strand
GGCCACGCCATCGCGGGCGGCCAGGAGGAGCGCGTACCAGAGGAGATCGTCGCGGTGCGCGGGCCGGGCCCGGCCGGACTTCACCTCGACGACCACCGAGGGACGCCCGGTGGGCGGCCCGCCGAGCACCACGTCGAACCGGGCCGAGCAGATCACCGCGCCGTCGGCGAGGACGACCGACGTGTCGACCTGGGTGCGGGGCCACCAGCCTCGGTCGACCTCGCCCCAGCCGTCCCGGAGGCACCCCGCGGCCACGACGAGGCGGCGCTCGATCGATGCGGCGTCGTCGCCCGACCGGTCCCACCAGTCCAGCGCGGCGGTGGCGCCGGACACCGCGAGCGCCTCCCGGGCCACGGCGACCGGATCGTCGAGATCACCCCCGAGCAGATGGTGGGCCACGAGGTGGTCCAGGGCCGCGCCGAGCACGAGCGGCGCGGCGGGCTCGGCCGGGCCCAGCGTGGCCAGCGTGTTCCGCTCACACGCCAGCACCCGGGTGAGGCGGTCCTTCGGCGCCCGGAGCGGTCGGGCCTCGTCGGGCAGCTCGACCGCCAGCTCGGCGACCACACGCTCGAGCTCGGCACGCAGATCGGCGATCTCGTCGGCGTCCACGAGTCCCGCGGGGTCGGCCGCGGCGACGTCCGCCAGCACGTCGCGCAGGCGGTACGAGCGATGGCGCGGCGGGGCGAAGGCGGGGTCGTCGCCCGCGCCGGCGGGGAGATCCGGGGCGCTCACCAGTCCCGCTCGTCCGACGGCGCGAAGTCGTCCCAGCTCGGCGGATCCGCTGTCCGGGAGGGCGCACTCGTGGGTTCCGACCCTCCGTCGGCGCCGGTCGGCTCGACGGGATCGGCCGAGGTGTGCAGCGGCGGCGGCGCGATCGGGCGGCGCACCAGCACCGCCAGCCCGGTGGTGATCGGCACCGCGGCCACGAGCCCGATGCTGCCGACGAGCGTGCGCACGATCTCCACCGCGACCACCTCGCGTCCCAGCGTGCGCAGGATCGGCTGTTCGGACTGCACGAAGAAGACGAGCAGGGCCAACGATGCGCCGGCGTAGGCGAGTACGAGGGTGTTCACCGTGGCCGCGATGTGCTCGCGTCCCACCCGCAGGGCCCGGCGGTAGAGCTCGGCGGAGGGGATCGTGGGGCTCACCGCCCGCAGCTCGGACACGGCGGCCACCTGGGTGACGGTGACGTCGTCGAGCACCCCGAGCGCGCCGATGACGATGCCGGCCACCAGCAGGCCGGCCGGGTCGAGCGCCTCGGCGCTCACCCGCAGAAGCTGGACGTCGGTCCCGGACAGGCCGGTGAGGTTGGCGAGCGACACGAACACGGTGCCGAGCGCGGTGATGAGGGCGAGGGCGGCCAGCGAGCCCACGAGCGCGACGGTGGTGTCGAAGCTGACGCCGTGGGCGAGGTAGAGGGTGGCGAAGGCAACGAGCGCGGCGGCGACGAGCGCCACGCCGATCGCGTGGTTGTCGCGCAGGAGCGAGGGCACCAGGAACCACAGCAGGATGCCGCCGGTGATGACGAGCCCGGCGAGGGCCCGCACCCCCTGCCACCGTCCGAGGGCGACCACCGCGACGACGAACACCGCGGCGAGCAGGAGCAGCGGGGCCTCGCGGCGGAACTCGAAGAACGTGTAGCGGAACTCCGGCGGGGCGAGCGGGTTGAGCTGCAGCACCACGCGATCGCCCGCCTCGAGCTGCGGGACCTGGAAGTCGATGTCGGCCACGTAGAGCTCGATGGTCTGGCCGGTGGTGGAGCCCGACTCGATCCGGGCCGACACCACGTCACAGGGGGAGGGCGCGGCGAACTCGAAGGTGGGGCACACGCCGCGGCGGAGTCCCACCACGGTGGCGTCGACGTACTCGAGCCCGGACAGGTCGGCCCCGGTGTCGGGCGCCTCGCCCCGGGGCCACAGCGCCACCAGGCCCACCGCGGTGGCGACCGCCACCAGCGCCACCGTCACCAGCAGAGCCCGGGCCATCCGGGGGTCGAGCGGCGGCGACGGGGCGTCGGGGTGGTGCGAGTGCACACCCGCGTTGGTAGCGCACCGCAGCGTCCAGGTGGGGGAGGCACCGGTTCGTGCCACCGCGGATCGGGCGCCTAGCCTGATCGTCAGTGGACACCACGACCTCCGCCCCCACCGCGGCCTGCGACCTCACCACCCCCCACCGCTCACCGGCCGATCGGCGCATGCGCCGCCTCCTCCGGCTCCCCGAGGACGCGCCCCGCGTCTCGATCTTCGAGGCCCAGAGCCTGTTCGGGAAGTCCATCGCCATCTCCGCGGTCCGCTGCCTGATCACCTACGTGCTCGTGCCCGTGCTCGGGCCGGTGATCAAGCTGAGCGGCGCCGTCGGACCGGTGGTCGGTCTCGTCATCGGCATCGTCTCCGCCGTCGCGATCGTGGTGGCGATCCGGCGGTTCTTCGCCGCCGACCACAAGTGGCGCTGGGGCTACACGGCCATCGCCGGCGGCATCCTCGTGCTGCTCGCGTTCCAGGCCGTCGTCGACCTCGCCGCACTCCTCCGCTGACTCTGGTGTCGTTCCCGGTCGCTGAGCGACCGGGAACGACACCAGAGTGCACGGGACCCTCCGATCAGGGGCGATCCGGCCCCCGCCCGTCAGCGGCACGGTTCCGTCTCCGGCCGCCCCCGGTGCGCACGTCGGGTGCTCCCATGCGGGCCGCGTCGGCCGTGCGGTCGTCGACCGCCTCCTGGCTCTCGCGCTCGGCCTCCACCCGGGCCAGGTAGTGCACCACCTCCCGCTCGATCGTGGTCTCGGACCACCCCAGGACGCCGGCCATGAGCTCGGCCACCTCCCGGGCCGCGCCGGTGCCCCGGTCCCAGGTCTCGATGGAGGTGCGGGTGCGCCGGGTGAGGGCGTCGTCGAGGTGCAGCGCCCCCTCGTGGGAGGCGGCGTGGACGAACTCGGCCCGGATGTGGTCGTCGGCGCCGGCGACCGGCCGGCCGAGGTCCGGGTCGTCGGCGACCAGGTCGAGCACCTCGTCGATGGCGCTGCCGTAGCGCTTGAGCATCCGCTCGATCCGGGCCACGTGGATCCCGCTCTCCTCGGCCAGGTGGTGGCGCCGGTTCCAGTAGGCGTGGAAGCCCTCGGCACCGATGAGGGGCACGTCCTCGGTGCACGATGGGGGCACGACCGCGTCGAGGCCCCGGGCGGCCATGTCGATGGCGTCGGCGGCCATGACCCGGTAGGTCGTGTACTTGCCCCCGGCCACGGTGATGAGACCGGGGACCGATTGCGACACCGCGTGCTCCCGGCTCAGCTCGCTCGAGTGCTCCGACTCTCCGTGGAGCAGCGGGCGCAGGCCGGCGTACACGCCCTCGATGTCCTCGTGGGTGAGCGGCGCCCGTAGCACCCGGTTGATCTGGGCGAGCAGGTAGTCGATGTCGGTGCGGCTCGCTGCGGGGTGGGCGAGGTCGAGCTCCCAGTCGGTGTCGGTGGTGCCGATGATCCAGTGGCGACCCCACGGCACCAGGAACAGCACGCTCGTCGGGGTGCGCAGGATGATCCCGCTGTCGGAGTGGATGCGATCGCGGGGCACGACGAGGTGGATGCCCTTGGACGCCCGCACCTGGATGCGGCCCCGGCCAGCCATGCCCTGGACCTCGTCGGTCCACACCCCCGTGGCGTTCACCATCTGGCGGGCCGCGATGTCGATGCGGCGGCCCGACTCGAGGCACGCGGCGACCACCCCGGTGACCCGGTCGCCCTGGCGCAGCACGTCGACCACCCGGATGCTCGTGGCGACGGTGGCGCCGTAGGCGGCGGCGGTGCGGGCCAGGGTCATGGTGTGGCGGGCGTCGTCCACCTGGGCGTCCCAGTACCGGATGGCGCCGACGAGGGCGTCGTCGCGCAGGGCGGGCACCAGTCGCAGCGCACCCCGACGGCTCAGGTGGCGGTGGTGGGGGACGTCGCCCCGGGCGAAGCCGGCCATGATGTCGTAGAGCAGGATCCCGGACCCCACGTAGGCCCGCTCCCACACCGGATGCGTGAGCGGGTAGATGAACGACACCGGCTCGACGAGGTGCGGGCACAGGCGCGACTGGATGAGACCCCGCTCGCGCAGGGCCTCGGCGACCAGGCCGAAGTTCATCTGCTCGAGGTAGCGCAGGCCGCCGTGGATGAGCTTGCTGGAGCGGCTCGACGTGCCCGCGGCGAGGTCGCGCTGCTCGACGAGGGCCACCGAGAGGCCGCGCGTGGCCGCGTCGAGGGCGGCGCCGGCGCCGGTGACGCCGCCCCCGACCACCAGCACGTCGAACGTCTCGGTGGCCATGCGCTCGAGCGCAGCCCGTCGTTCGTCCGGTCCCAGGCGAGCGGTCATGAGTTCTCCCGATGTGACGACGTGGTGATCAGGGTGCCGTGGCGACGGTACCGTCCCTGCGTGCCGGACCCGGGACGACCACCCCCCGATGCCCCCCCGTCACCCGGCCCCGACGGGACGGATCCGCGCCGCGCCCGGCTCGGCCCCCTCACACCGCAGGAGGAGGGGCGTCTGGCCCGGCTGCCGGTTCCCGAGTACCCCGACGACCTGCCCGTCGCCCAACGCCGCGAGGACCTCCTCGCGGCCATCGACGCCCACCAGGTAGTGGTGGTCGCGGGCGAGACCGGCTCGGGCAAGAGCACCCAGCTGCCCAAGCTCTGCCTCGAGCTCGGTCGCGGCGTGCGGGGACTGATCGGCCACACCCAGCCCCGGCGGATCGCCGCCCGCTCGATCGCCGAGCGGGTGGCCGCCGAGCTCGGCACCGAGGTGGGCGGCACGGTCGGGTACGCGGTCCGCTTCACCGACCGGGTGGGCGACGACACGTTCGTGAAGCTCATGACCGACGGCATCCTGCTCGCCGAGGTCCAGCGGGACCGGCTCCTGCGGCGCTACGACACGATCATCGTCGACGAGGCCCACGAGCGGAGCCTGAACATCGACTTCCTGCTCGGGTACCTCCGCCGGCTCCTCCCCCGCCGCCCGGATCTCAAGGTGATCATCACCTCGGCCACCATCGACACCGAGCGCTTCGCCGAGCACTTCGGCGGTGCGCCGGTCGTCGAGGTCTCGGGCCGGACCTACCCGGTCGAGCTGCGCTACCGACCGTTGGAGGATCCCGAGGCCGGCGACGCCCGCGACCAGGCCCAGGGCATCGCCGACGCGGTGGAGGAGCTCCGCCGGGCCGGCCCCGGCGATGTGCTCGTGTTCTGCAGCGGCGAGCGCGAGATCCGCGACGCGGCCGACGCCCTCCGGGGTCTGCGCCTGCCCGACACCGAGATCCTCCCGCTGTACGCCCGCCTGTCGTCGGCCGAGCAGCACCGGGTGTTCCAGCCGCACCCGGGCCGACGCATCGTGCTCGCCACCAACGTGGCCGAGACCTCGCTGACCGTGCCCGGCATCCGCTACGTGGTCGACCCGGGCACGGCCCGGATCTCGCGGTTCAACACCCGCACCAAGGTGCAGCGCCTGCCCATCGAGCCGGTCTCGCAGGCGTCGGCGAACCAGCGGGCGGGCCGGTGCGGGCGCCTCGGCCCGGGCATCTGCGTCCGGCTGTACTCCGAGGAGGACTTCGCCGCCCGCCCCGAGTTCACCGACCCCGAGATCCAGCGCACGAGCCTGGCCTCGGTGATCCTGCAGATGGCGGCGCTCGGCCTCGGCGAGGTGGCCTCGTTCCCGTTCGTCGACCCACCCGACGGGCGGGCGATCCGCGACGGCGTCGTCCTGCTCGCCGAGCTGGGCGCGATCGATCCGGACCGCGAGGGCACCCGACGCTGGATCACCCCGCTCGGCCGTCGCCTCGCCCAGCTGCCCGTCGACCCCCGCCTCGGTCGGATGGTGCTGGAGGCCGACGCCAACGGCTGCCTCCACGAGGTGATGGTGATCGCCGCCGGCCTGTCCATCCAGGACCCCCGGGAGCGCCCGACCGGCAAGGAGCAGGCCGCCGACGCCCTCCACGCCCGGTTCGCCCATCCCGACTCGGACTTCCTCGCCTATCTGCGGCTGTGGGACCACCTGCACGAGGCCCGGCGCGACCGCTCGTCGAACCAGTTCCGCACGCTCTGCCGGGACGAGCACCTCAACGTGCTGCGGGTGCGGGAGTGGCAGGACGTGTACGCCCAGCTCCGCCAGGTGGCCCAGCGCATGGGGCTCCGCCGCAACGCGGCCCCGGCCGACCCCGACGTGGTGCACCTCTCGGTCCTCGCCGGCCTGCTGACCCAGGTCGGGATGCGCGACCCGCGGACCGGTGAGTACCGCGGGGCCCGGAACGCCCGCTTCGCCATCGCCCCGGGCTCGAGCCTGTTCCGCAAGGGTCCCCGCTGGGTGATGGTGGCCGAGCTGGTCGAGACCAACCGGATGTGGGGCCGGGTCGCGGCCCGGATCCTCCCCGAGTGGATCGAACGGGTGGGCCCGCACCTGGTCCAGCGCACCCACGAGGAGGCGTGGTGGGACCGCGACCGGGGCGCGGCCATGACCAACGAGCGGGTGACCATCCACGGGCTGCCGCTGGTGGCCCAGCGCCCGGTCCACCTGGCCACCGTCGATCCCGCCGCGGCCCGTGAGCTCCTGATCCAGCACGCGCTCGTGGCCGGGGAGTGGGACACGCACCACCGCTTCGCCGCCACGAACCGGGAGCGGTTCGACCAGGTCCGGGTGCTCGAGGCCCGGGTCCGGCGCGACCTCCTCGTCGACGACGACGCGATCGCCGTGTTCTTCGACAGCCGCATCCCTCCCGAGATCGTGTCGGTGCGCCACCTCGACCGCTGGTGGCGGCGACATCGCGACACCGATCCCCACCTGCTCGACCTCCCGCTCGAGGTGCTCCTCGGGCGGGCCGGCGCGGGGATCGACCCGGCGGACTACCCCGACGAGTGGCGCCACGGCGACCTCGTCCTGCCCCTCACGTACACCTTCGATCCCGACAGCCGGTTCGACGGGGTCGCCGTGGCCCTGCCCGTCGCCGCGCTGAACCAGCTCGACGCCCGGCGCTTCGAGTGGGGTGTGCCGGGCTGGCGCGCCGAGGTCGTGGCCCACCTGGTGCGGTCGCTCCCGAAGAGCGTCCGGCGCGCGCTGGTGCCGGTCCCCGACACCGTCGCCTGGCTCCTCGAGCGGCTCGACCCGGCGTCGGGCGGGCTGCGCGACGCGCTGGCCCGCGCGCTGTCCCGCCGCGCCGGCACCGCGGTCGCACCCGACGACCTGGACCTCACCGTCCTGCCCGACCACCTCCGACCCACCTTCGAGATCGTCGACGACGACGGCCGCGTGCTGGCGGTGGGCAAGGACCTCGACGCGCTCCGGGCCCTCCTGCGCGAGCAGGTGCGGACGTCGCTGGCCGGGGCCCAGCCCGACATGGCCCGCACCGGCCTGTCCACCTTTCCCGGGGACCCCATCCCTCAGGTCGTGGAGACCGACGCGCCCGGCCACCGCGTCCGGGCGTACCCGGCGCTGGTCGACGAGGGCCGCACCGTGGGGCTCCGCCTGCTCGCCACCCGCGGCGAGCAGGCCGAGGCCCACTGGGCCGGGACCCGGCGCCTCCTGCAGCTCGCCCTCCCCGCCGCGACCCGCGCCCTCGGGCGGCTCCTCACCAACGAGGCCCGGCTCGCCCTCGCCGTGAGCCCGTACCGATCCGAGGCCGAGTGGGTCGACGACTGCTTCACCTGCGCGCTCGACCACCTGCTCGACGCGGCGGGGGGACCGGTGTGGGACCCCGACGGGTTCGCCGAGCTCCACGCCGCCGTGCGGGTCGGGCTCCCCGACGTGTTGTCGACGGTGGGTCCGGTCGCGGTCGACATCCTGCGATCGGTCGGGCGGATCGAGCGGACCCTGGCGTCCCTCGACGCGCCGGGGCTGGCGATCTCGGTCACCGATGTCCGCTCCCACCTGGGCCGGCTCGTGTACCCGGGGATGCTGGCCGGCGTCGGCACCGAGCGGATCGCCGACGTGGCCCGCTACCTCCGGGCCGTGGAGCGTCGCCTCGACGTGCTCCCCGGCGATCCGGTGCGCGACCAGGAGCGGATCGTGCGCTGTCGCCGCCTGGAGCGCGAGTACGACGAGCTCATCGCCGCCCGACCCCCGTCACCCGAGCTCGACGAGGTGGCGTGGCTCCTCGAGGAGTACCGGGTGTCGGTGTTCGCCCAGGCGGTCGGCACCGCGGTGCCGGTGAGCGAGAAGCGGATCCTGACCGCGCTGGCGGCCGCCGGTCGCCGCTGAGCGGCTCACCGGCCCGGGGCGTGCCGCGGCCAGGGGGCGGCGTCCTCCATCACCCGGGCCAGGCGGAGGCAGAGCTCCTCGGTGAAGCGCCGGGTCACGACCTGGAGTCCCACCGGGAGCCCGCCCGCGGTGACCCCGGCGGGGATGTTGATGGCGGGCAGGTTCACCAGGTTGGCGAGCATGGCGAAGGGGACCGACATCCCGCCGTGGACGGTCCGGCCGAGGATCTCGGTGGGCATCGGGCCCTCGGCGGCGAAGGCGGGGATGGCGGCCATCGGGGTGAGCAGGACGTCGGCCCCGGTGAACCACCCGCCCACCTGGCGCTCGATCCGGGTGCGGGCGTCCTCCACCGCGGCCAGCTTGGGCAGGGTGGCGCGCGCCGCCGAGGCCCACCCCGGCGCCACGAGCGGATCGAGCTCGTCGAGGCGCTCGGTCCACAGCGCGGGATCGACGCCCACGAACATGTCGACCCCCTCGATGCGGGCGTACACCGGCACGAAGTCGTCGAGCACCAGCGGATGGTCGACCAGCTCGAGCCCGGCCGCGTCCACCAGCACGGCCACGGCCCGCTCGCAGATGGCCCGCACCTCGGGATCCACCAGCCCGAACCCGAGGTCGGGCGACCACGCGGCCCGCCGGCCGGTGGCGTCGAGGTGCTCCACGGCGTCGGCGTAGCACACCGCGGGCGCGGGCAGGCAGGTGCGATCGCGGTCGTCGGGCCCGGCCATCACGTCGAGCAGCAGGGCGTGGTCGGGGACGGTGGTGGTGAGCGAGCCCACGGCAGCGTTCTGGGCCAGCCGGGTGACGTCGTAGGTGGGGATCCGGCCGTAGCACGGCTTCAGCCCGACCAGGCCGGTGAACCCGGCGGGCGTGCGGATCGACCCGCCGCCGTCGTCGCCGGTGCAGAACGGCACCATCCCCGCGCTGACGGCCGCGGCGGAGCCACCGCTCGAGCCGCCCGGCGTGCGGGTGGGATCCCACGGGTTGCGCGTCACCCCGAGGGCCGGGCTGGCCGTGTACGCCCAGGCCCCGAACTCGGGCGCCGCGGTCTTGCCGATCGGGATGGCCCCCGCGGCCCGGAGCCGGGCCACGTGCAGGTCGTCACGGTCGACGGGAGGGCCGCCGGCGAACCAGCGCGAGCCCTTGGTCGTCGGCATGCCGGCGCAGTCCTGCAGGTCCTTCACCCCGAACGGCACGCCGGCCAGCGGTCCCCGCTCGTCGTGGGGCGTGGCGTCCACGGCGTCGGCCGCCGCTCGCGCGCCCGCCGCGTCGACGTGGACGAACGCGTTCAGCTCGGGGTTGCGCTCCTCGATGGCGGTCAGGCAGCGCTCCACCAGGTCGCGGGCCGTGGTCTCGCCCCGACCGAGCAGGCCGAGTGCGTCGCGCACGCCCGGCATCGGCCCGTCGGTCGGCGGTGACGGTTCGGACATGGTCGGCTCCCCCTCAGGCTCGGTCCCCTGCCGCCGCACGGTAGGCGGCGGCGACCACCGCCAGCGCGGTGCGCCCCACCTCCGACGAGGCCCGCGGCGCCCGGCCCGTCGCGCCCGCGGCGACCACGTCGGCCATCTGGGCCGCGTACATGGGCAGGTCGCAGTGGACGTAGCCGGCCGGCGGGGGCAGCGGATCGGGCCAGATGCGGGCCGCGCCACCGGTGCCGAGCACCTCGGTGTCGGCCTCCAGCCCCCCGAGCCGGGGGGCCCACCACCCGAGCTCGACGAGCGAGCGCGCACCGCTCTCCCAGTCAATGATCACGAGCCCGTCGTCGTCGAGGGTGGTGGGGCCGAACTCGCCGTGCCCGAGGCTGGCTTGCACCCGCACCGGCACGGGGTCGCCGAGGAGGAACCGCGCCGTGTCGACGGCGTGGATGCCCATGTCGATGAGCGCCCCGCCCCCGGCCAGCTCCGGGTCGGTGAACCAGCCCGACGGCCCCCAGCCGGCGTGGACGCCCCACCCGTGGGTGCGCACGATCCGGCCCAGCTCGCCGGCGGCGATCCGCTCGCGGAGGGCGACCACCTCGTCCCGGTACCGCCACATGTGGCCGACGGCGAGGACGCGGTCGGCGGCGCGGGCCGCGGCGATCATCTCGTCGGCCTGGGCCAGGTCGAAGGCCATGGGCTTCTCGACCAGCACGTGCTTCCCGGCGCCGAGCGCGGCGAGGGCCTGCGGGTGGTGCAACGCGTTGGGCGTCCCGATGACCACCAGGTCGACCTCGGGCCGGGCGACGAGCGCCGTCCAGTCGTCCCCGGCCCAGCCGATGCCGTGCCCGACGGCGAACGCCCGGGCCCGGTCGCCCCGGTGCCCGGCCACACCGACCACCTCCAGGCCGAGGGCCCGGGCGGCACGCACGTGGAGGTCGGCGATGAACCCGTACCCGAGCACGGCGAGCCCGGGACTCATCGGGGCGGCCCGTCCAGGGTGTGCCGCGGCAGCGTCGTCACCCGCGACCACGCGTCGCGGGCATCGTCGACGGTGAGGTCGCGGAGGTCGGCCACGCCGATGTCGAGGTCCTCGGCCCGCGCGTCGGCGCGCAGGCCGAGCAGGGCCGCGGTGAAGTCTGCCTGGGTGATCGCGAGGTCCGCGGGGTGGGCCCGCACCCCGGTGGCCTCGACGATCCGCACGGCCCGGTCGGGATCGTGGCCCTGGACCGTGGCCAGCGCGACGACGCCGAGCGCGATGAGCTCGCCGTGCACGTGGCGGGTGCCGGTCGCGTGCTCCAGCGCGTAGGCCCAGAAGTGCTCCGATCCCTCCTCGAACCGGGAGTGGCCGGCCCACGCGCAGGCCGCGCCGATCCGGCGGTAGGCGTCGGCGAGGAAGCGCACCCCGGCGGTGGTGACGGTGCGGATGTCGGTCGCGGCGGCCTCGAGCTCGTCGAGCAGCCCGCGACCGAGACCGGCCAGGCCCTCGTCCCACGCCGGCCCGTGCCCGGCGTCGACCGCGGCCCGCCAGTCGGCCAGGCCCGTGTGGCAGGACAGGACATCGCCCACCCCGGCCCGGTTGAGGTGGGGCGGCGCCGCCCGCACCAGCTCGACGTCGAGCACCACCAGCTCCGGGACGACCCGCCCCACGTAGCGCACCCGGCCGTCGACCCGCACCCCGACCGCGTCGGTGAAGGCGGCGTCCACCGAGGTGATCGACGGGATCTGGACCAACGGGAGGCCGCGGCGCCAGGCCAGGTGCTTGGCCGTGTCGAGGGCCGTGCCCCCGCCCAGGCCCACGACGACCTCGGCGCCGTCGTCCACCGCGGCCAGGGCGTCGAGGTGGGCCAGCTCCATGTCGCCGGCGGCCACGACCCGCGCCGGGATGGGCACGTGCCGAGCCAGGCTCGACCACGGTGGATCGTGCACGGCCAGCGTGCACCGGCCCAGCCCGACGAGGACCTCCGCGGCCGACAGCTCCTCGCAGCGGAACGGCTCGCCGATGGTCGTGGTCATCGCCCGGCCAGCTCGCCCGCGTGGCGTTGGACCTTGGCCACGGCCCGCACCACGTCGGCCGCGTCGCCCTCGGAGCCCATGAGCACCGCGGTCGTGAACCAGAGGGTCTCGGCGGCGAGGCGCTCGGCCACCGGGAGCGAGAGCGCGGCGTAGTCCTGCAGCCCGGCCCGCGACCGGAGCCGCGGGGCGAAGCCGTCGGGGTCGGTGAACGCCTCGAGCCGGTGCAGCGGCGGATAGGACATGGTGAGCGGGATGCCCTCGGCGCCGAGCGCCAGGCGCACCGCCTCGCGGTCGGCGCCGAACGCGGCCTCGTCGATGCGGATCACGTAGCAGTAGTTGCCCTGGACCCCGCACCGCGGGTCCCGGGGCTGCGGGTGCACGCCGGGGATCGCCCCCAGCTCGCGGTTGAGCAGATCGGCGTTGGCGCTGCGGCGGGCCTGCTGGTCGCCGAACCGTTCGAGCTGGGCGAGCAGCACCGCGCCCTGCCACTCGGTCATGCGGAAGTTCCCGCCGAGCACGAAGTGGCTGTAGAACCACGCGCCGGGCCGCCGCCCGCAGTCGGCGAAGGACCGGGCCCGGTCGAGCACGTCGGCGTGGCGGGAGACGACGGCGCCGCCCTCGCCGGCGGTCATGAGCTTCGACGACTGGAACGAGTAGGTGCCGGCGTCGCCGAGGGTGCCGACCGGGCGACCGCGCCACGTGGAGCCGTGGGCGTGGGCGCAGTCCTCGACGAGGGCCAGGCCGCGGGCCGCGCAGATCGCGACGAGGCGGTCCATGTCGGCGGGGTGGCCGGCGATGTGGACGGCGATCACCGCCGCGGTGCGCGGCGTGATCGCCGCCTCGACCGCGTCGGGATCGACGCAGCCGGTCCGAGGATCGACGTCGACGAGCACCGGGACGGCGTTGACCATGAGCACCGAGGCGGCCGTGGCCAGGAACGTCCAGGTCGGGAGGATCACCTCGTCGCCCTGACCGATCCCGAGGGCGAGCAGGGCCAGGTCGATGGCGTGCGAGCCGTTGGTCACCGCCACGGCCGGATCCGTGCCGTGCACCTCCCCCCACCGCTGCTCGAGCTCACGCACCTTGGTGCCCTGCGTGGCCCACCACCGACGGCTCTCGAGCACCTCGAGCAGGAGCGCCCGCTCGCGCTCGTCGTACTGGGGCCACTCCGGGTAGGCGGCGGTGCGCACCGGCGCACCGCCGTGGACGGCCAGCTCAGACATGGACCGGGTCCCTTCGATCGGTGCGGTGCACGCGGCCGACGGTAGCGTCGCCCCGTGGCCGAGATCCTCGACGTCGCGCCCGGCGCGAGTCGGGTCGTCCTGCTCGTCGTGGCCCACGCCGACGACCCCGCGCTGTTCATCGGGGGCACGATCGCCCGTCTGGCCGATGCCGGCTGGCGCGTCGTGTGCGTCCGCGCCACCGACGACCGGTGGGACTCGTGCGACCTGTCCGAAGCCGAGACGATCACGGCCAACCACACCGAGCTCCGGGTGGCCGCGTCGATCCTCGGGATCGACGAGATCGTCGAGCTCGACCTGCCGACCGACGTGCTCGCCGACGCGAGCGAGGTCCGCCTCCGCGAGCGGATCATCCACGCGGTCCGGACCCACCGCCCCTACGCGCTCGTCACCTTCGACCCGTACGCCATGTTCGGCGAGGACAACCAGGACCACCTCGTCGTGGCCGCGGCCACCGACGAGGCGTTCTGGACCAGCCAGTTCCCCCTCCACCACCCCGAGCACCTCGCCGCCGGGCTCGAGCCGCACGGCTGCTTCGAACGGTGGTACTTCGGCCGGCGGGTCGTCGAGGTCACCCACGCAGTGGAGATCGGCGCGGTGATCGACCGCAAGGTCGACGCCGCGCTCGCCCACGACACGATGATGCGCAACTACCTGAACCAGATCCGCCTCCAGGCCCGCACCGGCGGGTGGGAGCTCCCCCACGTCGAGGCGGCGCTCGCCGACGGCGACCTGCGGCCGGTGCTCGAGCCCCTCCTGCGCCGCGGGGCCGAGCTGGTCGGTGCCCGGCACGGCGTCGCCATGGCCGAGGAGCTGCGCATCGTCCGCTTCGGTGGCCTCGAGGGACTGCTCGAGGCCCGCGGCCGTCGGCTCGCGTGAGCCGGCCCCCGGCCGCCGATCTCCGGTGGCTCCCGTGGAGGTGAGGGTGCTCCCCGGTGCCGACGCCGTGGCCGACGTCCTCGCCACCGCCGTCGTCGACGTGGTGGACGGCGCCCGAGCCGCGGGCCGGGCGGCCCGGCTCGGCGTCGCCACCGGCCGCTCCCCGCGCCAGGCCTACCAGCGCCTCGCGGCGCGCGTCCGGTCGGGGTGGGCGGTCGACCCCCGCACCGCGCTGGTGCTCCTCGACGAGTACCTCGACCTCCCCCGCGAGCACCCGGCGGTGTTCCGGAACGTGATCGAGCACGAGCTCGCCGCCCCGCTCGGGCTCGGACCGGATCGGGTCCTCGGGCCCGACCCCTGGTCCGACGACCTCGACACCGAGTGCCGACGGGTCGAGGCGCTGGTGGCCGACGGCGGCATCGACCTCCAGATCCTCGGCATCGGCCGCAACGGCCACATCGCGTTCAACGAGCCGGGCACGCCGTTCGACAGCCGAGCGCACGTGGTGGACCTCGCCCCGGCGACCCGGCTCGACGCGGCGCGCGCCTTCGGATCGCTCGAGTCCACCCCCCGGCGGGCCATCACCCAGGGCATCGCGACGATCCTCACGGCGCGGCGGATCGTGCTGGTCGCGCTGGGCGAGCACAAGGCGGCCGCCGTCCGCGCCGCCGTCGTCGGGCCGCAGACCGCGGCCACCCCGGCGTCGGCGCTGCGCGACCACCCCACCGTCGTGGTCCTGCTCGACGCCGCCGCCGCGTCGGGCCTGGATACGGAGGTCTCCGGGCTCGGATCGTGACCGGCCCCGACGCGCCCACGGCAGTCGGCCCGCCGGGGAGCTCAGGCGAATCCCATCCCCTCGGTGGAGGTCGACGGCGTGATGTCGGGCAGGCGCATCAGGCGGAACGAGTTGATGAACCCGAGCAGGCAGGCGAGGACCGGCACCAGCATCGCGATCTGCAGCGAGAGGTTGCCGGCATCGGCGTTGATGGCGATGATCTCCTGTTGGATCTCGTCGGGCTGGTCGGCCAGCAGCTCCTCGAGCTGGGTGGTGCTCACGAGCTGCGCGTTGTCCTCCAACGCTGCCGCAATGCGCTCCTGGTCGGCCGGGGGGATCACGTCGCTGGCCTCGGTCATGTTGACGAAGCTGAACGACAGCGCGGCCAGCAGGATGCCGCCGGCCAGGGCCAAGCCGAACGACATCCCGAACGACTGGCCGGCGGAGTTGACCCCGGAGGCCTCGCTGATCCGCTCCTCGTCGATGGGGGCCAAGATGTAGTTGTTGAGCTGGGAGACCAGGAGGCCGAAGCCGAATCCGCCGATCAGCAGCGGGACGAGGAGGGCCCAGCCGGATTCGCCGCGGGGGATGACCGCGATGACCAGCACCATCCCGACGAGCACGAGTCCGAATCCGGCCCGGATGAGGCTGGCCGGGCGTCGATCGCCTGCCTTCTTCCCCGCCAGCAGCGCGACGGCGAACATGGTGAGCGAGAGCGGCGCGAGTGATAGGCCGGCCTGCATCGCGTTGTACTCGAGCGTCACCTGCAGGTACAGCGGCAGTGCGATCATCGCGCCACCGAGGGTGATCTGCTGGAGCACCATCTGGGATGCACCGATCCGGAAGTTCGGCAGCCGGAACAGGTCCGGGTCCAACAACGTCACCAATCCGGCGCCATGCCGCCGGACGAGCCAGTAGGCGAGGGAGGCCAGCGCCACGGCCCCGATCGCCATGAGCAGCCCGACG
>Ga0114946_10001625_pt1 | contig 15506 bp, 12 predicted proteins | sample WalLakDeSediment_FD_88676 | JGI IMG/M metagenome (GOLD analysis project Ga0114946, IMG submission 88676) | Lake sediment microbial communities from Walker lake, Nevada to study Microbial Dark Matter (Phase II) - Walker Lake 11/02/13 Deep Sediment | ecosystem: Environmental > Aquatic >... | reverse complement strand
GCTGTTGGAGAGGGCTTAGATCAAAAGGAGACATTCAAATATATACGCATCCAAAAATTATGAGGCTTGAGATCAATCTCCCCTCAAATAAGAACTTAAACATTAATATGTAAATAATGCCCTGCTATGAAGAATGACTATTCCACACGATCAAACTCTTCGATGTTCCATAGCTCACTGGTCACAGAGGCATCCAAGCTAAAACCAGTGAGGTCAGGGTGGGTTAATGCAATTTTGAGGTGCAGATATAACGGAACCACAGGCAGTTGAGAGGCAAAGATTTCTTGAGCTTTGTACTGAGCATCCAGATAGCCTTCCTGGCCTGGCAAAACCATCAACGCTGCATAACAGGCTGAATCAAATTCTGGGTTACTAAAACCCGTCAGATTTTGCCCTCCCCAACCATACAGGAAATCAATTTCCTCATCTTGATTGAGAGGAGTCCAACTCTCTCCCGGAGGTCCCATGACCTCATCTGAGATGAATAAATTACATGGGGGTCGGTGCCCGGTCAACCACGCCAGTTGAGCCAGGTCAAATTGACGACCAAAAACCGGACCATCCGGTCCTTCCGCATAAACCTCATTTGCTGGTAAGACCTTCAACTCAACTTGGATGCCACACGCTGCTAACGATTCCGCCAGTATCATCGAAGCCTGCTGGCGTTGCACAGCGGCAGAGGTATAAAAATCTAGCGACAACATGGTGCCATCAAGTATATTGTGAACCCCTCGTGCAACACGGGGGGTTGCTGGATCTCCATCATGATCTACCCAGCCCACTTCTTCCAATAATGCCATACCTGCTTGAGGGTCATAATCATACCCCGTTATATCCGGATTAAAAAGAGGATGGGTTGGAGGGATATAGCTGGTTGGGACTAATGAAAATCCTGATAGTATTTCATCCACGACCCTCTGGCGGTCCAGACACAATGCAATTGCCTGGCGTGTTCGAGGGTCGCTGAAGAAGGCTGGACGATCCACACCAAGACGGTAGCCTCCATCGTATGACCGGGGTTGTATACCGAATGCGATCTGCTCCCAAACTGTACCAGTAGTGATGTTCGCAGCGATCTCTCCCTGTTGGTGGAATTCAAGGATCCTGTCACTATAGGCCCCAAACAATAGTTGACTGGCCTCCTGGTCAAGAAGATCGCACTCACCGGAAACCAAAGCTTCCAGGTTTGAATCCAGATTGCTCTCCAAGAAACGGATGATCAACATCGTGAACCTGGGTAAACCTTCTCCAGCCCGAAAGTAGTTAGGGTTGGCACGCAACCGTATGAACTCGCCTGGCTCCCAGTCATCGATCTGATAAGCTCCCCATCCTAATGGTGTCCGGGTGCTCTCGTGGGCGGAAAACAATTGCTCAGATGGGAGGTCGCCTAAGACATGCTGAGGTAATGGAATGAAGAAATTCACCTGATAATCAGGATCAATGAAACCAGGCACCCCCACCCATCTGACAACTTTGTCATTCAATGCAGTATATGTCTCAGTGTTTTCTACAGTCCGCTGGTCAGGCAGAACAAGGCCATTCCCACCACAACCTCTCCCATCTTCGGTCTGGCAGCTACGGGCAACATCGAAGCTAAAGACTGAGTCCTTACTGGTCAATGGTTGACCATCAGACCACTTAACGTCTTCGCGCAGGATAAACTCAGCCGAGAGCTGCGCCATTTCTAAGGGTTCCCCCTCCCAGGAGATGGCACAGTCTGATTGATTACAACCAAAGGGACGGACGACCTCCCCCAAGGTGAGTTGCACCAGGTTTCCGGCATTATTGATTACCCAATCTCCCTTATTGACGGTGACTGGTTGAATCCAGGCATCACCATCTGACAGGTCAGGCAGTTTTTCAAGGATCACAGGTTGGAAATCAAAGCCTCGTGTATCAATTGGGCCATCGTATATGGCTTCCAGAACATGGCTCTTAGCCAATGTCCTGCCGGAATAGATATACAGATCATCTGGCTCAGAAACGGTGCAAACGGTCAGTATACGTGGGACAGGAGTAGGAGACGGGATGACAGTTATTGTTGGCGTTATCTCTGACTGATGGCCAGGGGTCGGGGTTTTTTGTTCTGGCTCAGGATCACGGTCCCCAAAGATGGTACACGAAGCCAGAAAAATCAAGCAGGTCAAGAAAAATAAGGGGCGAAAATTTTCTCTGATCAGATAGGTCAGTATGGTTATCAGTTTAATACCCTCAAACCGAAATGAACGGTGCAGGTCGGCCTTTAATTGCACCAGGGGACATCACCTGCATCACGTTTCTTGCGGACAACTTAGCAAATATTACCTGAAGAGAGCCAAGTTGTCAAAGAGACCCATTAGCGACAGGCTGACCCAAGCAGCTTATTGATCGCGCTTGCATCAGGTTAGTTCTATTATGCTATAATCGTATCTAGTAAGTATCTAGAAAATTGAATGGGCTGTTGTTAAGTACATTAATCATCGTATTTCCTGTGCCAAAACGCATGTCATGGCAGTAAAAACCATTATCGGAACCTGCATTAACATCTACGATGCTCATATGGCAAGCTGAACACTCAAACCAACCACAAACCTATCAGGAATACGAAAACAACCCAATTTCCACACTCACGTACCACCAAAATCGATTTATCCTGAATAGCTACGTGATATATATTAATAGAAACTGATTGGTAAAAATAGACATATGCTTCAGAAAATTGTAAAAGTTATTGGGGGTGACCCCAATAAACGTCAGGTTGAGAAATATTCAGAGACTGTAGATCTGATCAACAGCCTTGAGCAGAAATTTGAGGCGTTCAGCGAAGATCAACTTCGATCCATGACAGTTGAGTTTCGCCGCCGGCTAGCCCAGGGTGAAACATTGGACGATATCCTCCCGGAAGCTTTTGCAGTCGTACGCGAGGCAGGCAAACGAACACTCGGACAGCGTCATTACGACGTTCAATTGATTGGCGGTATTGCTTTACACCAGAGCAAGATTGCTGAGATGCGCACTGGTGAAGGGAAAACCCTGGTTGCAACACTGCCAATTTATCTGAATGGACTGGCATTGAACCCAGAATGGGTGGAACACGCCCGAAAAAAGTGGGGAGAAGACCCCCAACAATGGAGCTTTGAACCTTTGGAAGGTTTGCCAGTTGGGAGCGGGACACACCTGATCACCGTAAACGATTACCTGGCTCGCCGCGATGCCCGTTGGATGGGACCTATTTATCACCTGCTTGGCCTGAATGTGGGGGTTCTACAGATGGCTTCACGCACTGAGAATGGTCGCAAAGCTTTCCTGGTGGACTTTGAGCGCGAATCCCCCCATGAGGACCAGCACCAACTACGTATGGAGGATCGCCGGGAAGCTTACGCCGCCGATATAACTTATGGCACTAATAGCGAATTCGGTTTCGATTATCTGCGTGACAACATGGCTATGCGCCTTGAAGATCGTGTTCAACGCGGTCACCATTTTGCCATAGTTGACGAGGTTGACAATGTCTTAATAGACGAAGCGCGTACTCCACTGATCATATCCGGGCCTGCCCAGGATGACACCGAATGGTACCTGCGTATGGCACAAGTGGTAAAAAACCTCAACCCTGAAGACTATGAAATCAACGAGCGAGACCGCAACATTTCACTTACAGAGTTAGGCGAGAGTCACGTCGAACGTTTGCTTTCTATGCCTCTACGAGATCCAGACCGCCCTGAGGATGTCACACCTGAACAGGCACGAATTATGGGTTATCTGGAACAGGCTCTACGTGCTCAATATCTCTTCAAACGCAATAAAGACTATCTGGTACAGGCTGGTAAAGTGATCATCATTGACGAGTTTACCGGACGTCTGATGCCTGGTCGACGCTGGTCAGACGGTCTCCATCAAGCTGTTGAGGCGAAAGAAGGAGCAAAAGTACAGCGCGAAAACGTCACTTACGCCACAATCACTATCCAGAACTACTTTCGTATGTATGAAAAACTGGCAGGGATGACTGGTACCGCAATGACAGAAGCGGAGGAATTCGATAAGATTTATAAGCTGGATGTATTAGCTATTCCCACCAACCTTGAATATATGGCTTCGCGAGCTGACGCCCACCTGATTGAAATTGAGGATCGCGACCAAGACGGTTATAAATACCAATATTACGCACTGCAGGATGATCTTGAAAGAAAACCAATTTTCTGGAAGCGTAAAGATCACACTGACATGATCTACCGCACAGAAGAAGCCAAGTTGCGCGCCATTGCAGAAGAGATCATTGAATATCACGTGCTGGGACGACCTATTTTGGTCGGTACTACCTCTGTTGAATTGTCTGAGCGCGTTTCCAACCGCTTACGTGCAGAACCTTTACGACGACTGGTACAGGTGCTGTTGTTGAGGCATGCCTGGATGAAAAAGAACCACCATGAAGAAGACGGCAGAGCAATCCCTGAACTGGCTTTTCTAAACCAACCATTGGAACAACTACCCCTTCCCGATATGCGTAAGATGGCTCGCGAGCTGGAAATCCCCTTCAATCCTGAAGCGCCAGAAAATATTGAGCTGCTCTTATCTATCTTAGGCCTGACCGGAGATGATAATGACCGCCTGCAAAAAGTCCTACAGGCCGGCATTCCTCACGAGGTTCTCAACGCCCGCAAGCACACGGAGGAAAGCCAGATCATCGCCGGGGCTGGGGCGTTTGGTGCGGTCACCATCGCTACAAATATGGCAGGACGTGGTGTCGATATCAAGTTGGGCGGTGAACTGGCTGAGGAGGTCATTACAGCCACAAGTCGCGTCCTGCGCCGCTCAGATAAGGACATCGATCCATTTGACATGACCATGGAAGAACGGCGGCAGGCTTTAATAAACATGCATCTCGAAGAATACGGTATCTACGAGACGGAGGTTAATTACTTTTTGCAATATATGGAAGATATGGAACGGGTGCGAAGCCTGGGTGGTTTACACGTGGTTGGTTCCGAACGCCACGAATCCAGACGGATTGATAACCAGCTCCGTGGTCGTGCCGCCCGACAGGGCGATCCTGGTTCATCACGTTTCTATCTCTCCATGGAAGACGACCTGATGCGCCTGTTTGGAGGTCAGCAAGCAGACAACCTGATGCAACGACTAAGGATTGACGATGCCTTACCTCTCGAAATTGGCCTGGTAGGCCGGATCGTCGAGCAATCCCAGTCACGGGTGGAAGGCGCTAATTTTGACGTCCGCAAACACTTATTGGAATACGATGATGTACTTAATACTCAGCGTGTAAAAATCTACGCTCAGCGAAATAGAATCTTCCAAAAAGAAGACTTGAGTGAAGATGTGCGTGACATGCTAAAAACTGAAGTCCAGCAGCGAATCCCTCAGGCACTGGAGGATCCCGAAGGACCATGGAAATTATTAGCCTGGTTGGACCAGATCCAACCCCCGCTTTCAGTTAATGGCAGTATTTTCCCATCCTATACACTGAAATTACTTCTTGAGCAGCTAAAGAGTGAGCTACCGTCAGAAAACAGTGGGGACGCGAGAACAGATGGTAGAGCCGGGAAGCAAAGAACACTTCAGGCTTTACTGGATGTTGCTGAGAACGCTCTGAGGGCGGAAGAAGAGCATATGTTGCGCACTGTTGATGAATTGTTGGAGACCACCCGTCAGAGGCTTGAAACCACGTTGAAAGAAAGACTGGAGACCATTGATACATTCTTTGAAGGATTGCAATTAGAGTACGAAACCGAAATCCGTTCACCCCGCCAGCTTGCTGACGAACTTTCCAGTTTAGTGCACGTACCTCTCAAACTCTCATCGGACGAATTACGTACCCTCCACGATGATCCTGAGCAGGTAGCCGAAATTGTCCAACAACAAGTGGAGGACACATTAATCGATCACTCCATCACGAGGCTGGTGGGCGCGGTAGAGAGGCGCTTGGAAGAAGAGCTTGACATGAACCCCGCCCAGCTAGAGAGTGAAGACTGGGATAGACTGGCAGATCAGGTGCTGGACGCCATAGAAAATGTCTATCTACAACGGCGCGAGCGGTTAATTGGACAAAATGGTGACGGCCTTATCGCAAAAGACCTGGAATCAGAGATCGCCAAAGTGGATGGTTCGTTGAATGATGCCCAACTGCTCTATCTTTTGTTACAGATGCCACAGGGCGCGCGGGCGGTATTTGATAAGCGAACACACCGGCGGGTTTGGCGGCGCACTACCAGGTTAACATACGTATATATGGCTGCACGATTCCTGGATAATCGCGAGCATGAAGACATCTCTGTTGAGGTCCTTGAACACCTGGAAGCTGCCCAATCTGCCATGTTGCGAGCCTGGGGGCAGAGCGAATGGAGTCGGTTGGCTAACTACCGCCCCATCGACCTGAGCGAGATGGCCATAAAAGGATTAAGTAGAACTCTGGGAGATAACCGTTTTGAGACGATTCACACCCTACCCCTCAAAAACCTGGAAGGGGATGAAAGGGTTGTCGTTATTGATGAATTAGGGCGCCAGGCGTTGACTGAGGTATATCGTCAACTATTGTTAGGTGTCATCTCAGAGCTGTGGGTAGAATACCTGACAAATATGGAGGCATTACGAGTCTCGATTGGGCTGGAAGCATATGGTCAACGTGATCCATTGGTTCAATACAAGAATCGTGCCTTCGAAATGTTCCAACAACTGCTCAGCAACATGCGCATGGGTGTTGTCACGCGTATGTTCACATTCCAACCTCGAGACTTGACCTCTATCCAGGCATCAACTACAGCCAGTCAAGAGGAGGCACCTGAACCACAGGTTGTTGAAGAGAAAGTTAAAGAGAAAAAGCCCAGTAAAGCAAAACGTCGCCGCCGCCGCCGTTAGCAGGAAAAACAATCAGCAGTTATTTGCTCATCACATTCTGTCTGGTAGTTGATTCTCCCACTCACTCACCGCTTCATGGATGATATCGCGGATTCCTTCTTCAGGAACATCTTCGACATCATTGTAACGCGTCAGTCCCACCATAACCGCAATACCCTGACCTGGGACTTCTACCAGGCGTACCCCCCGGCTTGAAAGCGGAGAATTTTCCAGCTTATCTTGTAGAATCTCATCAATTTGTGCCACAATACTCTTGGTTGTTTCCTCTTCAACTGGTTTTCGAGATTCTTGAATAGCCTCACTGAAAACTCTCAAAGGGTTCAGGTCTGGTTTACGACGCGAACTTTGCATTTCACCTGACAGATCAGATTCTGCTACAAATGAAGCCGCAGGAATGACATCCTGGGTTGAGGTTGAGTAAACACCTTTCTCTTCAGATGATTGTTCGGAAGGGAAAATTCCCAACCAGGTACGCAGGTCCACAGCAGTCATTGTAAGTTGTTGGCGATCTTCAGAGCTCATATCCCCAACCGACTTATACACCTGTTCACCTATCTCAACCACCAAATGCTTCGTGCGTGTGTCTCTCGAAAGCCTGATCTGCTCTTCAAGACCCGAAGCACCTTTTATTTTTCTTCCACCTTCATCTCTGCTGGTTCGCATCGCCTGAAGCAAGGAACTCAACAAGAATCCAATAAGAATGCAGACAAACGTAAAAATACCGACATAGACTAATTCCATGATGCCCTCCTTAAGGAACGAGTAGCTGGTTATCTGTTGTATTGAAAGGCTGGGTTATGTGATGCATAACGCTACTCAGATTTATTCCTCCAACCTTTGGCAATGGGGGCAAATGTGTGTTCCACGCTGCCCGACTATGATTCGATGAATAGGGACACCACATTCGGGACATGGTTCCCCGCTACGATGGTATGCTCGGAAATAGTTTTGAAAATCACCTCCTCGATATACCCAGTCAATCGAAGCCCCACTGCGACGGATTCCCTCACTAAGAACCTGACGGACACTTGTCCACAGACGTTGAGCATCGTGGTAACTTAAGGTATCTGAGATACGTAGGGGGTGCAGCTTTGCCAGGTGCAGTGCTTCATCAGTGTAGATATTTCCCAATCCAGCTAAAAAACTCTGATCCAGCAGCAAAGGCTTGAGCTGCCGATGGCGGTCTTTTAATCTCTGGTAGAAAATATCGGGTGTGAATTCCCTGTCAAATGGTTCTGGTCCCAGATGACCCAGCAAAGAATCAGGAGTAGCCGTTAACCAGGCGCGGGCAAATTTTCGGGGGTCATTTAGTGATAGGCGCAAGCCGCCTTCCATATCCAGCATTAAGCGATGATGATTAGCTGGGACAGCGTTGTCTGTCTCGATGACCAGGTCGCCGCTCATGCGTAAATGAACCAACAAAAATTCCCTCGAAAGAGAGAAAAGTAGATACTTACCCCTCCGGCCTACATCTTGGATAATCTGCCCGATAATTTGCCGGTTGAACTCTTCGGGAGAGGGATCAACCAGAGTACGATGCCACAAAACATGAGCGTTCCTGATACGTTTCCCCACCAGGGATGGCGAGGTGCAGCCATTCTGTCCCCCAATCCGCAGCCTTGTGGCTATTGTCTCAACTTCTGGAAGTTCAGGCATACTTTACTCGTTGAACATCTCTCCCACGCTGCGGCCTTCATGGGCTCGCCGGATAACTTCGCCCAACAAAGGAGCAACGGAGAGTAATATGAGCTTATCCTTCAAGAGATCCTGATCTTGTGGTGTGATCGGAATAGTGTTGGTCGTGATGAGGCTTTTTATAGGCGATGCAGCCAACCGTTGGGCAGCTGCATTGGAAAAAACAGGGTGGACTGTAATGACGTAGACATCAAGCGCGCCGTGTTCTTTAGCAAGTTGAACTGCCTGGATGATCGTCCCAGCAGTGTCTATTTCGTCGTCGATGATGATCACATCGCGTCCGGATACATTTCCAATCATTGTGAGGGCGACAGCATGGTCATCACTTCCGGTTCGCCGCTTTTCAACAAAAGCAATGGGTGCTCCAATCCTGGCTGCAAAATTTCGTCCTTTCTTAGCGAAACCAAGATCAGCAGCCACAACTACGGGATCCCTTAAACCAGGAAGTAAGTCCTTGACGTAGTCCATCAACAGGTGAAAGGCGCTTAAAACATCGCCCGGGATAGAAAAGAAACCTTGAATTTGCCCAGCGTGCAAATCGAGGGTCATATAGCGGTCAGCGCCAGCTACCTCGATCATATCAGCCACCAGACGAGCAGTGATTGGCACCCGTGGTTTATCTTTTTTATCAGAACGCGCATAAGCCAGGTAAGGAACCACTGCGGTAACTCGCCCGGCTGAGTCCAACCGGAGAGTTTGCAGCAAAATCAACAGCTCCATCAGGTTTCGGTGCACCGGCCTGGAAGTAGCCTGTATTACATAAACATCCTGACCACGTACACTGCTGTGCAATTTGACAAACAGATTGTCGTTGGGGAAAAGGGTAATTTCCCGTCCGCTGAGCGGGAGTTCCAGGTATTGGGCAATTTCATTTGCTAAGTCAGGGCAACTCGTCCCAGCAAACAGTTTTATTTCACCGTACATGCCACAATCACGGGGGGGTATATATGCAGGCATTGTATTCTCCGTTCACTCCTTTCCTTTTCTTATGAGAAATTATCTTGAGCTACCTCCATCCAGTAGATCTGCAACAGCCTGGTGAGGTGACATACGTCTGGCAACTAATTTATTCAGAGCATCCTGATATTTAGATCGTGGTATGGTTGCACGCCAACGGGTTACCAGAACATCCTTCAATAAGCCGTCCAATTCATTCTGCAGTCGAGCACGCTCCTTGTCTTCCCATTTCCCCGTTTCATGCAGATATTGGTAATGACTGGAGATTGCACTAGCTAATTCAGGCACGCCATCTCCCTGGGTAGCAACAGTACGCAATATGATTGGTGTCCACAACGTAGAGGCGTCCAATGTAGCCGCATCTTCCCCACAATCAACATTACCTTCTAACCTCATCGAGCGACTCGTTGGGTGTCCAAACTGCAGCATATTCTTTAAAGATCTCTCTGTGCTTTCTACCCCTGGACGGTCCGCCTTATTGACAACCAGGATATCGGCGATCTCTAAAATACCAGCCTTAATCGCTTGAATTTCATCGCCCAGTCCAGGGGCTTCGACCACTAAGGTGGTGTGCGCCAGACGAGCGATATCCACTTCAGCCTGACCAGCGCCGACTGTCTCGATCAAGATTATTTCAAATCCAGCAGCATCAAAAACTTGAACCAGGCTGGCAGTTGCCTGAGCCAAACCCCCAAGAGAACCACGTGCCGCCATTGAGCGGATGAAAACACCTGAATCACCAGCCAAATCCTGCATACGAACTCGATCGCCGAGGATCGCTCCACCGGTGAACGGGCTGGATGGGTCTACGGCAATGATAGCCACCGTCTGAGCAGTCTGTCCCTGAGGGGGATGGCGATAATAGTGTGCCAACCGGTTTACTAGAGAAGATTTCCCGGTGCCAGGAGCGCCTGTGACTCCCACCAGATGTGCCCGTCCAGTATGGGGGAACAATTCGTTGAGAGATACTAATCCTTCCTTGAGATTATTTTCGATTTTCGATAGCAGGCGAGCTAATGCCAGACGGTCACCTGCCAGAATTGATGGCGCTAATGTCATTCCACGCTCGTAAAAAAATGATTCACGAAACAGACTCTCCAAGAACAGAATCTCGAATGTCTTGGATAATGTCTTTAGTTATAGTGCCAGGTCCATAAATACCAACGACTCCCATTCCCTGCAGGCGGGGGATATCTTCATCCGGTATTATCCCCCCTACAAAGACCTTTACATGTTCCTGGCCATTAGCTTTGAGCAGCTCCAATATACGTGGGACAAGAGCCATGTGCGCACCAGACAAAACAGAGAGACCAACAACATCAACATCTTCTTGCAGAGCAGCTTCAGCAACCATCTCCGGAGTCTGTCGTAATCCGGTGTAGATTACTTCCATGCCAGCATCTCGCAAGGCACGCGCTACAACTTTTGCTCCCCGGTCATGACCATCCAGTCCAGGTTTGGCTACCAGGACGCGGATTCTTCGCTCACTCATCGCGCCTCCCAATGATTGATATGGTTAATCCCGATTATACCGCGTTCCCCACTAACTCGGCGTATAGGGCTTACTAATCTGCGATATCATCTTTTTGGGCTATTTCTTGCACCTAATAATTAGCATAAATAAATGGTTGAAGCATTTAGAGTGATCAAAAACCTGTGATCAGAACAGGCTGATGATAAGGACATGCGCACGTCTAAATCTTCAATCACAGCTCAACGTAAAGGCCTTCTTGCTGAAATGAGTAACATAAACAGGAAAAATGAGTTAATGTATATAAGAGTATAATTGAGGTTGAAAGATTTCGGGGCTGAGTACCGATAAAGGGGAGCGTTTCGTTGGCATACATCAAAGCTATTTCACTGCTCATTGCGATAATTTCTGGCTTCATCTTTCCTATCCAGGAATTCCTGGATGCCAAAAATAGCAATGAAGCCTCAGGCACCCATCGTCAGATAGAAACCAGTTCTGATTTTGAGATCAAAACATTCGATTTAATAGAGACACGCAAAGATCACATTGAACCAATCGGAGATGAGAGTCAGACGAGCTCAGAGATCATTACCAGCCACAGAAATTCGGATAGAATTTCTCATTCCACCGATGAAACCTCATTTGTAGACCAAATCAAAACTCTGACCGAAACTGCTGATTCACTTACTGAAGAACCAGTATTCTCCCTAAATCCAATCTTAACCCCGCAAGCAGAAAAAATTCGAAGCCTAGATTCTTCTACCAGAAGTCCAACTGGCTCAAATGCCCCTGCCACTGATGAGCTGCCAGATACCCCTTTCACCCAAGATGCACCGTCATCCCAGATCGTCACTGTCAAGACACTGCCCCCAGTGCCCATCATCCTGATCCAATATGACCAGCGTGGGAGGTATGACGCTCGTACAACCTGGCAAGGTGTCGAAGATATCGATCTTCTAGCCAGATCCATGTTGGCTGAAGAAAACGAAAAGCTGTTTGATACTGACCGGTTCATTGATTTTATTGGTGCTGGTTGGGTAATGGTCAACCGTACCAGGAATTGTGAAGGACTGTTCCAGTATGCCAGTGGAGACCTGTTCAAAGCATTAACCCCTTACCAGCAATTTGCTCTTGGAGGTTTTTTTGGCATTGAAGGTAAGGTTCTTCCCGGAAATGTTGCCTATGTGGCCAACCCAGAAGCTTATCCTGCCTGGTTTGGAGGGATTCCACGCGAAGCTTATTGGAGAGCTTACGAAATCGCTCAAGGAATCCTGGACGGGAGTATCCCCGATCCCACCTTCGGCGCGCTCTTTTTCGCTGATGCCTATTTCGACGAAAGTCACCAACTGGTCTACTATCCTGATGGTCGTACCCGATTCTCGCAGGTATATTCACCCTGTTACACTATTCCCCAGATTGAACAGCTGGAAAAGCCTCCATGGCCACCTCCTTCAACCCACTGTATCAGTTCACATAACATGCCAGAAATACAGGACGAAAGTAAGCCTATCTCTAACCCGAGTGGCTTCCCTCAATAGGTTTATGTATTTAGTTTTCTGAGAAAAGGGGGAAAAGCTGCCATGAGAACACCTTCATCAAGAAACCCAAACACCATCTCAATGGTATATTAATTTGCTTTCACTATTCAGCGCGTTTACCTGGCTGAATGAATTGGATCTGCTTGTAAGGTTTGACTTGTTCTCCAACAGCATCTTTGATGATATTTCCAGAGATGTGCATTAAAGTATCGCCATAATCAGCATCAATACCCATGCTTGCCAGACAAGGATAATGGTGATGCAAAAGTCCAGCCTGCTTTTCGGCGTCTTCGGCATGCACACCAATTAAACCACCGGCAACATAGCTGGCACAACCACAGACTGCATCACGGCGGACTTCCACAGAAATGATCTCTTTGGTTTGCGGATCGACTTGAATATCCATTTCAGGTTTACCAAAATAACGAGCAAATTCTGCAATCAGTGGGTCAACAAATTCAATCCACCCCCGGCGGGAGATTTGGTACCGGTTTTCGGTCAACGTGCACAATGGTTTAGGGGTCACACACACGATACCCATAGCATCTAGCCAACCTCGTAACTGGCTAGCCAAACCCCGTGGTAACCAGGCTTCATTATCTACCGGGGCGATCACTGCCTTCCCACCACAAATCCGAACTATGTCCGGCAGCAACTCGGCTACCCCTTTGTGCTCTGCAAAAGAGAGCACCAGATCCGCTGATGGAAGTTCCTCTGGCAAGTAATCTTCCGGATAATCTATGACTGGGGGTAACACAGCAGGCGCCTGGAAGACCTGGATATCCCAATTATCAGGTTCGTTTTTACGGATATTGGCTACATGACGAGCACCATAATCGCCATTGATGACCGCCAGAATTCGCATGTTATTCTCCTTAAGTATTCAGTCTCCGCTGAAGGACAAAGTTTATAAGTCTGACAAACTTTTGGTAACCCTGCCAGATTGGAGGTTCTACCATAACTGGCAGGATTATGGCATCTTTGTTTGAATTGGGATCCATTCTAATCCAGACCCAGCAAGCCAGACCAACCTAAGATCACCGGGCATGCTCGTAGTGATTACAACGAAAGGAAAAGGGGATTACCCATAGTAATCCCCAAGAATTCAGGACTTGAGTAGAGTGAGAAGCATCTTCACTGCAGTCTTCGCCTGCAGACTGTGGGGGAGGTTGGGGGTCATATGCACCCAGGTGCCTCCAGTGGCATCTTGAGTATCCTCGCCCAGTGTAAGCGTTGCTTCGCCATCGAGAATGTGAATCAAAGCTGGTTGAGAAGCCGTGTGCTCAGAGAGCTCCTGGCCTGGCGCAAATCCGAACAAGACCACTTTCATCCGTTCATCCGAATACAATGTTCGGCTGACAATGCTGTCCGCAGGTATTTCGGGAAGTTGAGAGATTAAATCATTGAGATATGTGTATGGCGGGTTCATAAGTTTGCTCGCTAAAGATCGGTAATGTTCAATTGTTGTGGGGTTCCCCGGGAAGGCACTACAAGTTGAATGAATAAATCTATTCAACTATTAAGACCCCAATAGGTCTAATTATACCACCAGTTCTTAAATTTCAAAAAACCCACCGGTTTGCGGTGGGTTTCTCATACCTGAAGTTAGTCTCGGCGATCCCGACCACGACGGCCGCGATCTCCAGGTCTCCTGGGGGAGGAGTCTTTGCGCCAACCTCCACCACGAGGACGTTCCTCCCGCGGGCGCGCAATATTGACTTTGAGAGCCCGGTTATCCAGGTCGTAACCATTAAAGGTACTGATGGCTTTTTCAGCTTCACTCTGGCTGCCCATCTCAATGAAAGCAAACCCCTTTGAGCTTCCCGTGTCTCGATCTTTGATCAACTCCACAGATGCCACAGTGCCTGCCTGGCTGAACAAATCACGCAGCTCTGTCTCAGTGGTGTTATAAGACAGGTTTCCAACATACAATTTCTTTTCCATTCTTCTTTACTCCTTAAATAAGTGGCAGATCCGTGGTTAAAAATAATCGCTGGCCTTATAGCACAGAACAGCGGTAAAAGAAAACACGCAAATCTGGTTGTAAGTTAACGCCATTCTATCATGAAAAAGGAAAAGTTGGTAAGCAGAATCCAGTCAACTCAATTTACCTAGGTTATCATGAAGCCTAAATCAACAAGATGTAGAAAAGGGATAATAAGATACTGCAGCCACGGATTTAGATGTATGGTTGGTTCGGTAAGAGAAAGGTCATTGGTATTTATATGCAGGGGATCTATCAGGGAATGAAAATTTATGTCCGTTTAGTGAAAATCTATTAATAATTCATTCAGCCTAACTTCGGTAATGATATACTACAATAAGCCATATTGTTAGATCGAGCAACTCCTTGAATCCATGATGGTCTGCAAAGACCATTAGAGGTTCGTAATGTATCTGGATATTCGCCATTTGAAGCCATTCATCCTCATCCTTTTCATCCTGGTCTTTTCTTCTTTTTATGACAGGGTAAAAGCTCAGGAAATTGAGCCTCCCCGGCCGGTAGATATGATGATCGTCATTGACGATTCTTGCTCGATGTTCCCCAGGAACCAGATTCTGCCAGGTTGTACGGTTTGGGGCAGTGACCCAGATTTCCTGCGTATTGATGGTGCCAACCTGTTCATCGCTCGCCTGGGTTTTGCCCAACCAAACGAGGAAGAATACCAGGCTGGCGTAATCAGTTTTGGTGAAGACCCTCCCACCTTGGTAAGCCCGCTTGTCCCATTGATTGAATCACGTGATTTTCTCGCCAGAGAAATAGCCAACCTACCAGCCCAGGGTGCAACCCACATGGTCCCAGCAATGAAGATGGCTTACCAGGAACTGCGCGAATCCCCAAATCGCAAAGATGATAACCTGCAGGCAATGGTACTGATCACCGATGGGGTTCCCTGGCCGCGTGCAGGTCAGACCAACGCCGACATCGAACGATTGATCACAGAAAATCGGGATATCCCTCTATTCATCCTGCTATTGAAAGACCCTGGCGAGTT
>Ga0114946_10001624_pt1 | contig 15507 bp, 13 predicted proteins | sample WalLakDeSediment_FD_88676 | JGI IMG/M metagenome (GOLD analysis project Ga0114946, IMG submission 88676) | Lake sediment microbial communities from Walker lake, Nevada to study Microbial Dark Matter (Phase II) - Walker Lake 11/02/13 Deep Sediment | ecosystem: Environmental > Aquatic >... | reverse complement strand
CCGCACATACCGGCGAATCGTCTTGCGCACATGGCCGGTGGTTCGGGCCACCGCTGCCTGGCTCTCGCCCCGGCCGATCCGTTCCAGAACCGTCAGAATCTCCCACATGGCCACCTCTCGATAGGCCATCTGCGCACCTCCCGTTTAGGGTCCGGTGCCAAGATGGCTCGGGCGGCCCCGAAAGGGGTGAGTCATGCTCGTGAGAAACTCGAGCTCAACCCTGGGTCATGCTCGTGAGAAACTCGACCTCAGAACTGGGTCATGCTGGTGGGAAATGACAGGCGATTGACTCGCCGCGCGCCGGTATGGTATTTTGGTAGCGAGGGATCTTCCCACGCAGGCACTTATGCGGTATCAAGTTATCTCCTGGATCTCGAGCGCAGCGTTGCTAGCCGGTGCGGCTGTAGGCGTGTCCGGGCAGGTGACGATTGTGGGTACCGTCCTCGAGAACAAAGCGGAGATTCACATCGTCGGCGTTCAGGTGGAGATCCTCGACCCGCAGTCGCGCCGCCTGGCGACCCGCTACACCGACGAGAACGGGCGGTTCGAGGCCAAGGTCCCGACTGTGGAGGCGTACCGCCTCCGCGCCAGCCGGATGGGCTATGTGCGGACCACGACTCCACTCCTCTGGACCGACGGCTACACCCAACTCCATCTCGACATCCGGCTCGACCCGGACGCGGTGGTGCTCGCGCCGTTGGAGGTAGTGGCGCGTGCCCGGGCACGACCCAGCCCGGTCCTGGAAGGGTTCCATCAACGCGAACAGAGCGGGATCGGACATTTCATCACCCGCCGGGAAGTGGAGCAGCGCAGACCCACTCTGGTAACGGACCTGATCGCCACTGTCCCCGGCGTCCACCTCGAATCCACCGGCCGGGGACTGAGTCGGGTCATCTACCTGTCGCGCGGAACGCGCGCCTGTCCCGCTCAGATTTTCGTGGACGGGAGGCCACTCAACCCCCGCACCGCCAGCGGGCCCGGAGCCTATCTGACGGTGGACGATGCCGTATCGCCAGGCTCCATCGAGGGAATCGAAGTCTACAGCGGGCTTTCCACCGTGCCCGCCGAGTTCCTGACGCCAGAAGCCATGTGCGGCGTGGTGGCCATCTGGACCCGGCGGGGCGGGCCGAGCCATGGCACCCTTCCGCCAGATTCCAAACCACCGGAGCAGTTGTGACGTCAGTCGCCCCGTGTCCTCAGGACAATGGCTCCATCGATGTGTCGGCTGCCCAGGCCAGGCAGCGTGGCGGCAGCCTTGGCCCCGTCCATGTACTCGATGGCCCGGACCGATTCCGGACCGAACTGCCTCAAGATTTCCGGCCCGCCCAGAAGCGTCTGTTCCTGGTAGACCACGATCGACGTCTGGATCCCACCGGTAAGGCTCCGCCCGCCGCGCACGGTAAGCCAGCGCGGCCGCAACTGGCTCACCACGTCGTAGAGCGTGCTGACGGTGGTGAGTTCGGCGATCTCCTCGGCCGTGATCAGATCGGCACTTCGACGCGTTGTGCCGTCGCTGGTGCTGGCGCACGCAGCCACCAGAGTCACCAGGAGGATCACGGCCAGCGCCAGGAACATGTTCTTCTTCATCATCGATCCCACCCTTTCGATGCGGGGAGGGTCACGGAACCAAGCGTGCCCCTTCCTGTGTATACTATATTTAATCAGTGTCTTGTTCCACAGGTCCGATGTTGAGGGACCCATCATGCGCAGATACGTAACGCTGGGACTCCTTGCCTTCTTCCTGGCGGCTTGCGAGCCGCTGACGGAACCTCGTATGCCCACGGACAAGGACGACGGCGATTCGGATGGCGACGGGCAGTCCGGTGCCATGACCTTGGCGCTTTCAAGGCCACCCATCCCCGCTCCCGGGTTCTACCTCCTCTGATTCGAGGCTGCGCCAGTCCAGGCGCAGCAGGGTAACTCACAGAGGCCGGGCCCCCGCCTCCTGGCGTCGGCCCGGCCTCTGGTTCCATGGGGGACGCATCCGATGACGCGCCCCCCATGGCCTTCCCTAATCAGTACCCGTAGGTACCGACCGGCGCGCTCCAAGCCTGGCCGCCGCCGACCTGCTCGATGGGCTGGCCCTCTAGCTCCGCCACGATGGCCGGCACCGGCCAGCTCAGAATGGTGCCCGCGTAGAGGTCGCCCCAGCCGCGACCTTCGAAGTACATCATGGCGCCCATGAAGCCGTTGTTGTGCGCCGCCAGCATGCGCTTCTCCCACTTGATCATCTCCAGCAGGCCACCGCAGCTGTTGTTGGGCAGCTTCGGAACGCAGCTGGTGTTGGTGCCCGCAGCGTCCGTGGCGTTGAGTCCGGCGGCCTCACGGGTGATGTTGACCAACAGAGCGGCCTGGTCCGGGTTACCGGTGCGATAATACGCCTCCGCCGCCAGCATGTTCATCTCCACCATGCTGATGTCAGGCACCGTGGCAGCATACGCCGTGAAGCTCGGGTCCCGATTGTCCCGGTAGTACGACCACCGCCAGGTGCCGCGACCCGCCTGGCCCCACTGACCGCCGGGGCTCGCCGTTGCGGTGGGGCAGCCGGGACCGGCGGCGCAGAACCGGAGCTCTGACTTCCGCTGGACTTGGTCCGCGAGCTGCGCGGCCCGATCGGCGCCCTGCGGGAACCGCAGGTCCGGCGTCTGAATGATGAAGGGGGTGCCGGTGCCCAGGTCCGGATGCTTCTGGTCTGTGGGCATGGACATCCACTGCTGGTACTTTTCCGACTGATCCGCCATCCCGAACACCCAGTAGGGCATCTGGCTCCACTGGTAGAACAGCGTGTAAAGAAGCATCTGTTGCCACTGCGGCCAAGTCCCCGTGTTCTCGTATGAGAAGTCGCTGGTGACCCCGGCGTTGATCTCGCTGAGCACCGTCGGCCAGTTCACGGCCGCGCGCTCTTCGGGCGTCCGCGCCGTGGCGGCGCGGATACGCGCCTTGTAAGAGCTGGCGACTCGGGCCAGCTGGGCCGATGTCACGGGCTCCGGGGTGAAGCCCCAGGTAGTGGGGATCTCGAAATCACTGCTGTTGGCGATGCTGATGGCCTCGTCCAGGTAACGGATGGCAACATCCCGCAACTCCATGTAGTCAACGAACTCGACGCCCGCCGCCAGGTCCGTTGTCTCGTCCACCACCGGGCCGTTGGTGAACGTCATGGCCAGGTAACCGTAGCTGATCCCCTGAACATAGCGAGCGAAGGCCCGAGCCCGATCGTTCCGGTTCCGATCCGCACCGGTCCCCGTCAGCTCCACGGTGCCGAGGGGAACCAGGGCCCGGAGACCATCGTTGGAGGCCGCGATGGCTCGGTAAAGGTACGTGTAGACCGAGGAGAATTGCGAATAGAACTGGGCTGCCGGGTCATTGCCCGTCCCCGGCCGAGGGATGGCCGAGTACAGGACCATCCCGAAGTTCGCCGGCCACGCACTGTGCTGGAACGACATGGTGCTCAGCATCGGACCCAGGAAGCCAATATTTTGAGTGTTGAACCACCAGTTCACCCACGACCCGGAGATGAGCGATTCCACGTCGCCCGGGTTCTGTAGCGCCTGCTCGGCGTCCGGGTCGTTCGTGTTGGGAACCACCAGGTCTCCGCACGCTGCCACTCCAGTGAGAAGCAGCGTCGAGAGCGCCAGTATCTTGAATTGTCTCATTGGATTCGGTGCCCCCTATCAGAAGTTGAACTCGAGCCCGAATGTGAACGTCCGGAAGTTCGGGTAGTTGAACCCGTCCACCCGGGCGAGGGCGGCGGAGCCGACGGTCCCGCCACCACGTCCAACCTCAGGATCGTAACCGTCGTAGTCAGACCAGGTGATCAGATTGCGGCCGATCACCGACAGCGTCATGGCATCGAAGACGTTGAGACCGGGCACCCCTGCCAGGGTGGCCCCGTCGATCCGGTAGCGAAGGCTCAGCTCCCGGAGCTTCGCGAAGCTGGCGTCCTGGACCCAGGCGCTGGAGGGTGCCAGGCCACCGAGGCCGTTGTAGAGGCCGTCCGTGTAGTAGCCCACGGGCTTCTGCTGATCCTCAGGCAGGCCCTCCTGGTTCATCACTCCCGAGTAGCCCGAGAACGTAGCCCACTGGAGCGGCTGGTTATAGACATCGAAGCCCCGAACCGCATCCAGCAAAGCGTAGACCGAGAGGCCGCGCCAGGTGGCGGTGGTGGAGACGGCGAAGCTGAAATCCGGCGAGGTGTCGCCGATGGGGCAGAAGGTCGTCTCCTCCCCCGTCACCCGGTCCTCGCAGGCGCCGGTGAACGGCGTGCCCCACAGAATGGGGCGGCCAGCTGACGACATGCCGGAGCCAGTGCCCCACCAGTGCTGCGTGTTGCCGTTGGCGTCGATGAACGTCTGCCAGCCGGCGTTGGGGTTGCCGGCGGCGCCGACCCACACCAGATACCCTTCGTTGTTGACCGCGAACTCGTTGCACCGATCCCGGATGGAAGCGGGCAGGTGCCCGCAGGTCAGGGCGGCCTGTGCGCCATAGAACGTGCCGATGGCCTCGCCGACACGGGCATAGAACACGTCACCCATGGCTTGGCCGCCCACGCCGTAGCGGTAGGCCGGCCGATCCAGCGCCGTGATCTCCTGGCGCGTCCGGTCGTACAGGAGCCGGGCGGACCAGTTGAACGTGGGGGTCGTGATGAGCCGGGCGTTCAGCGAGGCTTCCCAGGTGTTGCTCTCCAGGGTGCCCGCGTTCCGCCACTGGGACCCGTAGCCGAAGTACGGGGCCAGCGGAATGTTGAGGATCTGGTCCGTCGTGGTCGTCGTCGCGTAGACGAGACTGGCATCGAACCGGTCGAGGAAGGCGGCTTCGATCGCGAACTCGTGCTCGGTGGAGAACTCAGGCCGGAGATCCCGGTTGCCCAGGGTCACCGGCGAGACACGGCCACCGGCTACGGAGTAGGTCTCGTATTGGGCCGCCCACGAGGGCCGGCCACCGGCGGTACCGACGGCGTACCGCAACTTCAACTCGTTCAAGGCCGGGATGTTGAGCCAAGGCTCCTCCGTTATGCGCCAGGCGCCGGCCACGCGGTAGTACCACTGCCGCCGCTCGTCCGGACCGAACAGCGAGCTGCCGTCGTTGCGGATCAGCGCGTCGATGATGTAGCGCTCCCGAAGATCGATGTACGTGTTCAGGAAGTACCCGTCCGAGCGGACCGGGTTGAGGCCGGAGGACGCGGTGACGTTTTCCTGATCCACGTTGCTCAGGTGCGGGATGTCGGCCACGGCAAAGTTCCACCCCCCGGCGTTCGTAAACTCGAAGTCCTCCTGCTCCCACAGGTACTGGAGCACCGTGCGGGCCGTCCCCCAGTCGCCCAGCATGGTCCGAAACGTACCACGGATGCTGGCGTTGAGGCCTTCCGTGAGGGAGGTGTACCGTTCGAGGGTGCCCTCCCGCAAGCTCGGCGTGTCGCGGATGTCCCGGTAACCCTTGGGGTAGTAGTTCTGCTGGTTGTAGTCCAGCCGGTCGTAGCTGACGTTTCCGTCCACGTTGAACCAGTTGATGGGCGTCCAGCGCACGTTGGTTGTGGCCAAGAAACGGCCGCGGTCCGCCGTGAACTCCCGGTTCAAAAGCTCGTAGAGGGGGCTGTCGTTTTCGTTGAAGGGGTCCGGCATGATGACGAGCCGGCCCAGGCGATCGTCCGCCCCGGTGCATTCGGCGTTGAGGTCATCGACGCAGGCACGAAGGTTGACGCCTGCGGGCATGCGGGTGAGCCGGAAGATGGGGTTGCCCTGGCCCTCCGGGAACGCGTTCTGGGTCGATCGGCTGTAGAAGGCGCTCCCGGAAAGCGTCAGCCCCGAGCGCACCGACTGGTCCAGGTTGAGGCGGAAGTTGTGCCGGTCGAAGCCCTCATGGCCGGGCATGACGCCCTCGTCCTGCAAGTTGCTGAAGGACACATGGTAGTTGGTGGCGCCGGACCGTCCCTCGGCAGAAATGTAGTTCTGCATGAAGTCGCCGCCCTGGAAGAATTCCTCTACGTGGTCGTAGGTCACCCCGGGCCACGCCTCGCGGTGGATCGTGTTCCAATTGCTCGCCCCCCGGCCCGGCAGGGCATTCTGGCCGGCGGGACCGACACTGGGGCAATCGAGCCAGTCGCAGGGGTTGCCCTGGGCATCCAGGAACCGCGACCCGTCCGGCGTCATGGCGAACTGGTGCCGCGGGGTCAGGTTGAACCTACCCGGCAGCTGGCTGCCGCCGAACTCGCTCCGGACCGTGTAGCGTACCTGATCCTCCCTGAAGCGGTTGCCACGGCGCGTGGTGATCTGGATGGCACCCGCACCCGCCCGTGAACCGTAAAGCGACGCCGCCGAAGCGCCCTTCACCACCTCGATGGTCTCGATGTCCAGCGCGTCGATGTCCACCATGCTGGAGGAGAGGATCACGCCGTCCACGATGTAGAGCGGGTCCTGGTTACGGCCCGAGGCGTTAATGCTGGTGGGCGCGCGCAGCAGGATCGTGGGCACCGACCCGGGACGACCGGAGCCGCTCAAGACCTGGGCGCCGGCAACCTTGCCCTGGATCGCACCCGCGGCCGTAATCTGGGGCACGGGCAGATCCGCTGCCGTGAGCTGGGCCACCGTGATCGGGAGCTTCGTCCTGGCCGTGGCCTCGGCCACACCCGTGACGACGATGGCCCCAAGGGCTACGACCTCCTGCTCCATCTGGATGTCGAGGGCGGTGACCTGCCCGGCGATGACCGTCACATCGCGCGCTACCGAGCTGAAGCCGAGACGCTCGATCCGAAGTTGGTGCGCACCCGCCGGGACATTGACCTGGAACCGGCCCTGGGCGTTCGTCAGGGTGCCGAGTCCCGTGCCCGTGACGGAGACCTGAGCGCCCCAGACGGGCAGGTTATTGAGGTCCGTCACGACGCCCTGGATGGTACCCGTCTGCTGAGCAGCGAGCACCCCCGGCGCAAGGGCTACCGCGAGGATCGCAAATAGCCAACGTAAGTTAGGCATAACCGAAATTCTCCTTGGTGTCTGGGAATGGAGAGCCCTTCTGGACCGGACAGAGTGCCCCCACCCGAGCGTCTGTCGATCGCACGGAGGGGAAATAGCAGGGGTCACCGGAGGTCCTTCTCTGCCGGAAGAACCCAAGACCGTCTTCGGGGCCGAGCTGACTAACGATGACGTGAGCCACAGCCTCCTTTCTGTGGAAAACCACTCAATGGGCTCGGCGGTGCGCATGCACCGCCCCGATGCGCCACGAGGCGTCCACAACTGTTCGGTATGTGTCGGCCGCCGACCCGGCAAGTTCGATCGGCATCACAAGGTCAAACTATGGAGTGCGCATCATCTTTGTCAAGAAAGAGCGTGAGCGAACAGCAATTTCGGAACTTGTCTTGTTGGGAGCTTCAGGAAGGGCCAAGAGGGCTTGTCGGACCTGGTTTCTGCAGGACAGGGGGTGGCGGTGAGGGCGAAGGAGCATCTTCGCAGGGCCTGCCGAGCGGCGCGGGGCGGCGCCTCAGGCGAGGATGGCGGGGGACGGAACGGAGCCCCTGGCGGCTAGCTGGTGTCGTAGGTGGTGGACACCGTGCTCCTGTGCCTGAGCATCGGCATGGAGCGGGTCTACCTCTTCCATATAGGTGAGCTGCTACTGGGGATGGCCCTGCCCGTCCACACAGTGGCAGGTGGCCTTGCCGCAGCAGCGGTAGGTGAGGGACAGCAATTTCGGCAGCCCGTCTTCGGGCAGCTTCAGCTCCCGCACCAAGGCCACCTTGCGCAGGCGGGCCTTGGAGGCTCGTTCCCCCTTGGGTCGCGTCAGGTCTCCCCTAAAGTACCGTCTCATACTGAAGGTAAGGATAGATGCAGACAAGGACTCCCGCAGAGCGGAAATAGACGGGGTAGCCTCCACAAGGGAAACAGCCTCGAATCCCGCAACCACAGGGTACCTTCTCAACTCACTTCATCGCGCGTTCCGAAATCGCTGGTGTCTCCCCGTTGCCCGGGGTGGAGCCGCCTGCTACTATGGAGCGGAGTTCATCCCACTCACCGTTCGTTCCCGGATCGTCAATGCGACGCTCGTTCATGTTCGGTCTGGTGGCTCTGGCAGTGTCCGTATCCACGCCAGCGGCCGAAGCGCAACAAGCGCCGCTCACCTTCGGCTTCGGCTACGCGGCAAATGTCCCGTCCCAGGCAGTCGGTTTCGGCGCACACGTTCTGTTCCCTCTCTGGGGAGGAACCGGCCTTTACGCGGACATGAAGTTTGACCCGAGCTCGCCGGACCGGGAAGCCTCGTTTGAACCCGAATTGACGCACGAACAGGCCGCAGCGTTTGGCGACCGGTGGTTTCAGGATCAGGCGAGTTGGCGGAACCTGAACCTCGGACTCATCCACCGATTCACGGACGAGCTCATGGTTTACGCCGGCGCTGGATATGCGCGGCGCCGGGCGTTCTCCGAGTATTATGACGACCGGATTCCGCCCGAGCGAGGAGACCGGGGTTACTACTGGATCGAGGACCCGGAGAACCATGGTGACGGGGTGAACTTCTTCGGTGGGGCGTTCCTCCGCGTCCGTGCTGGGCTGTGGGTGCAGTTTGGGGCCGAGGCGGCGCCCCCGGGGGTGACCCTGGGGCTGAGTCTGTCGTTCCCGCGCACGTAGTCGAACGGATCGGGTCAGTCGATCCCGGGAGCGCCTGTGCGCACAACGAGATCGACAGGGGTGAGCCGGCGTACGGACGCACGCGCCACCTGCTCACCTTCCATCATGCTGAGCGCCCACCGGGCCTCGGACAGGCCCGAGTCGTCGGTGATGGGGTTGAGTGGGGTGATCTGACCGCCTCCACTCACCACGCTCCAGGAGACGGTGACCCCCGGCGCTGCCCGGCCCGTCCTGGCGATGACCCGGACGCCGACGGTGATGGTGTCTCCGGGGTTCGCGACCTCGGGGTAGTCAACAGCTCCTACGGCATAGGGGTCGTCCACTACGATGGGGTCGCATGCGACGGTGCCGAAGGCCAAGAGCAGTGCGGGAAGCAGAAACGGTTTCCTTCGCGGCATCGAGCCTCCATTTCGCCACCGGGCCGGACCTTGCGGGGCTTCCGCCTCACAGTTGCGCCCGGTGGGTCTCAGGTTGTGGACTTCAGAAAAGTGACCGCCCTCCCCCCGACGGTCAAGCGGCCGTGCGCGGTGCCGTTGACGGTGGCCTTCAAACCGCCTAACCTTGAGCGTCCAGGCAGGGACCCTTGTGCATCAAGTAGCCATGAAGCGACGAATCCTCCCAATGCTGGCAGCAAGCCTGCTCGCGATCGGCTGTGGCCCGGCCGACGAATCGATGGGGGTTCTGGAGTTCGCGGTCGAGGGGACGAGCTATCGGGTCGAGCACGTCACCCTGTCGGTTCGGGCGAATCCAAGGGTCTACGAGGGCTCGCAGTTCAAAACGATCAACCGAGGCGAAGAGCACGTCTTCGGATACTTCCTAGCTCGTCCCGCCGCCACAGAGAGTCCGGACTACGTGGTAGACGTCCAGTGGTTGCTGCTGACTGCGGACCCCGATGACGGGCTCTCTGGCCTGATCCGGACCGCAGGGGCGGACGGTAAGGCCATGGTCCTGACGCTTCTGATCACGCTACCCGAGATCTACATCTCCAACGAGCTTCGTGGCGACCATACCGCCTGGGTGGCCGTGGACGCCATTGGGAACGGCAGGGCGCGCGGCCGTTTTGGGGGCCGTGTGAGTGCCGTGCGCCCGGACGAGGAGGCCGGTGTGATCACGGGCCTGGTCGAGATCGAGCAGGGTACCTTCGACGTCCCGTTTCAGAGGCTGTTCCAGTTCGCCGAGGGTGACTGACGGTCCCAACTCCAACCGCACGCCAGCCTCAGCCGACAAATTCGAATAGGGGTACGAGACCACGAACGGCACGTGCGCCGTCATCTGACCCATTTTCGGATCCCTCCTTCGGGGCCACATATGGGTCTCTGTTATCTACCTCGGGGGGTCGGGTAGCCCGGGCGGTTGCCCGCCCGGGCTACCCGACCCCCCATTCACCGGAACCGGAGGAGAGGGAGTGCGGCTCCACCGGAGGGCGTGCCGGCTGTCATGCCGCCCCCCTCTCCACGAAGCTTGCCCTTGTCGCCCCTCATGGCCTGCGCTTCCCCAAGGGTGCCCAGGACCCCCGGCTATCCCGGGGCACTCTCTCGCCGAGGCGCCGACCAGCCCCAGAGAGATTCCGGAGCTCGTCCCATGACGAGGATCGGCGAGAAGATCTCCCACTACCCCCTCCTCTCGAAGCTGGGAGCGACACTACATCTATTATGTCCATGCAGGGTTTCCAAGCGTTCCGGTACGAAGGGACGGTCTCACAACGGTATCGCCGTCACACCACCGCCGGCGCCAGCATCCGTATGGCGCCGGCCCCGGCGTCCACCTCCACCTCCAATCCCACCGGGAGGGTGAACTGCATGGGGATGTGGCCGATCTGGGCGCCGTGCCAGGCCGGGACCCCCAGGGCCTGGACGTGTTCCACCAGGACGTCGTCCAGGGTGAGGGAGCCGTACCCGTCCGACGGTTCGCAGTTGGTGCACCGACCGAAGATCACGGTAGCGGCGGCGTCCAGGATCCCGGCGAGCTTGAGCTGCGTGAGCATCCGGTCCACCCGGTAGGGCTCTTCGTTGGTATCTTCCAGGAAGAGGACGCACCCGTCGAAGTCCGGCAGATACCGGGAGCCCACGATGGCCGACAGGACCGTGAGGTTCCCTCCCAGGAGGGGCCCCCGGGCCACGCCAGGGGTGAGGACCCGGTTCCGGTTCTCCCGCTGCACCAGGGTCTGGGCCGGGTCGAAGGAGCTGTCGTTCTCGAAGGTCACCGCTTCCCCCTCGAACACCACCCGGCGCAGCCAGTCCACGCTGAACCGGCTCCAGCGGGAGCTGCCCCCGGGGCCGTGGAAGGTGACGAGACCTGTCCGGGCGTGGATCCCCATGTGGAGGGCCGTGATGTCGCTGTATCCCAGAAGCACCTTCGGGTCGTCCCGGATGGCCCCGTAGTCCAACAGGGGGAGGATCCGGGCGCATCCCCAGCCGCCCCGGATGCACACCACGCCCCTCACCTCCGGATCGGCAAACATCCGGTTCACGTCCGCGGCCCGGTCCTCGTCCAGCCCCGCAAGGTATCCGTACCGGTCCAGGACGTGGGCTCCCACCTTCACCCTGAGGCCCAGGGCCTCGAAGGTCTCCCGGACGATGTCCACGTCCATGGCGTCGTACGTGACGCCGGCGGGGCTCACCAGGCCCACGGTATCCCCGGGCCGTAGACGGGACGGGCGAACGGGGGCAGGCCAGGCTCCGCCCGTCCCCGGATAAGCAGGAAAGGCTCCAGCCTGTGCCCCCCCTGCACGCCCGGGCATGGATACGGTGGCCCCCAGGGCAAGAACGGACGAAGCGCCCAGGGCAAGGAAGTCGCGTCGTGAACGGTGGCTCGGCATGGGAATCACTCGTGGGAAGGCGACGTCGGATCGAGGGAAGCGGAACCTAGGAACCCCCGCCGCGACGGGCAACCTCAGGCAGCCGACCTCACGGCCTCACCGCCCGTATCCACGCGATCTCCAGCTGGAAGGGGCCTTCCAACTTGTCGCCGAGGAGGAACCCGATCTGGCGGATGGACGTGAGGTCCAGCGCTGACGCGCCTCGGGGCACCCGTCCCCGGAAGCTCGGCTGGAAGGCGGAGAACGGGAGGAAGACCTCCGTCCATTCGCCCTGAGTGGTGCCGAACTCGGCCCGGTAGGCGATGCCGTCGAAGTTGGGCTCCATCCGCAGGCGAAGCTCGTAGCTCCGCCCGTCGCCCTTCACCCGGACGGCAAATCCCGTGAACCCGGTGAGGTCCATGGTGTCCAGGAGGGCCCGGGTGGACGCGAATCCCCCGTTGTTCTCAAGGGACAGGACCCCTGCGAAGATGGCCGTGCCCTCGTCCGTGAGCCGCAGGGAGCTTTCGGATCGCCCACCCATCACCCCGTCGTTGACGATGGCCCACCGGGTGGGTGCGGGATCGGAGAAATCGATGATCTCTTTCATGCGTTGCTGCTCCTGGGCGGAGGTCGGCTCCTCCTGGGCGAAGGCCGGCTGCAGCCCGGAAGGGGCCGAAAGGATCGACAGCATCAGGGCTGCTGTTGGGATTTTCATCTCATGAACCCGAGGTCGTGGACGTTTGAAGGGCGGCGGATGCCGGCCCGAGGAGGGCGGCACGGGACCGGCCGGCGCCCCGGGGCGAAGTTCGCGGCGCCCTGCCTCATCGGACGAGCAGCGCCTCCACCACCAGGCCTGGGCCGAAGGCCAGGCCTACCAGGGGAAGCGGCGCCCCCTGCATCCGCATGCGCTGCAGGATGAAGAGGATGGTGGCCGAGGACATGTTGCCGAACTCGGACAGAACCTGTCGGGGCACCACGCTGGCCGCCCTCTCCAGGCCCAGGGCTTCCTCCACCGCCGTGAGGATGCGGGGGCCGCCGGGATGGACGGCCCAGCTGGCCACGTCCTGCATGGACAGGCCCTGGGCCGCCAGCCACTCCCTCAGCCACCCCTCCAGATGGGTCTGGATGAGATCGGGCACCCGGGCCGAGAGGGTCATGCGAAAGCCGTGATTGCCGATCCGCCACGACATGGCATCGGCCGAGTCGGGAAGGAGGTAGGTGCCGTTGGCCTCCACCGTCCAGGCGCCGTCGGGGCGCGAGGCACCGGGCCCGGACGTCCCGACCCCGGTCCCAACCACCGCGGCGGCCCCGTCCCCGAAGATGGCGTTGGCCACCAGGTCGTCGGGGTCGCTACCGTAGGCCAGGTGCAGGCTGCAGAGTTCCACCGAGGCCACCAGGACCCGGGCGTCGGGGTCGGCCCCGGTGAACGAGGACGCCACCCGGAGGCCGTTCATGGATCCGTGGCATCCCATGAACCCCACCTGGGTGCGATGCACGTCCCGAGGCAGGCCCAGGGTGTCCCGGAGTACCGCGTCCAGCCCCGGGGCGAAGAACCCGGTGCAGGTCACCGTCACCAGGTGGGTGATGTCGGCGGCGTTCCATCCGGCCTCGGCCAGGGCGGCTCGGGCCGCCTGGGCCGCCAGGGGGGGAGCGTCCGTCTCGAAGCGGGCCATGCGCACGGCCGTGGTGGGACCCTCATCGCCGGGAGCCGGATCCGGATCGTAGAAGGATTGCCGCTCTTCCAGGGGCCCCGCCTCCGAATCCAGGACGGTGAAGTGCCGCTTCTCCACGCCGCTTCGCCGGTAGAGGACCTTCAGGGTGCGGTCCTCTCGTCCGCCGGGACCCGCAAGGCCGTGGGCGAGCCCGGCCAACTCGTCCTGCATGGCGAAGTGCTGGGGAACGGCGGTGCCGATGCCGCAGATGATGAAGCTCACGAGGCTCTCCGTGGAAGGGATGGTGGCGGCGAGGCGCCGAGGCCGGGAAGAACGAAGCTCACGAGGCTCTCCCTGCCAGGGATGGGGGTGGGGATGCGGCCCCGGCCACGAACGGCGCCGCGGCCTGGGGAAGAACGCTCAGGAGGCGGATGGCCGCCCTGGACAGGCGGGGCCGGCCCAGGGTCCAGACCGCCCCCCGGCACACCCGCTGGGCCCGTCCGACGGTGTGCCCGTACGCGTGGCGCCACTCCTCCAGGTGATGGTGGCTCCATCCGTCCACGGCCCGGCGGACGATGGGGGCCAGGGTCCAGGCTCCCGCCAGAGCCCAGCTCATGCCCTCCCCCGTGAAGGGCTCCACGTATCCCGCCGCGTCTCCCACGGCGAAGACCCGCTCTCCCCCCGGCATCCGTGGGTGATAGCCCAGGCCCGGCGTGCCCCGCCACCCCTCCACGGGCTCGCCCTCCAGGGACGGGAAGGAGGCCTCCCGCAGGATGGCGGCCACCACCTCGGCCGGGGGCCGCCCCCGCCCAACGGCGGCGGCCCTGACGGCTGCCCCCACGTTCAGGTGCCCGTCCTCCGTGCGGACGAGCCCCACGTACCCCTCCGCCCCCACCGCCATGTGGATGACCCCGGCCGTATAGCCCGGGTCCGCCTCCGCGAACACGGCGCCGAGCCCCACCTTGCCGGATTCCGAGCCGGTCGGCGGAGCGCCCCGGCCGCCCCCCCGGGCCTCGCCCCCGTCGCCCTCCCGGCCGCTCCCACCGGCGGCGCCCCCGTCCCCTCCCCGCCCCGCCCCGCCGCATCGCGCCAGGATCCCGCTCCGGAGGCCGTCGGCGGCCACCACCACCCCGGCCGTCACCTCCTGGGCCCCACCCTCAAGACCCACCCGGAGCTGGGCCCCCTCCGGCGTGACCTCCTCCAGGCGGGCGCCGGCCCCCGACACGAAGAGGACCCCCTCCGCCCTGGCCGCCTCCACCAGGGCCGTGTCGAAGGCCCCCCGGGAGAGGGCCAGGGACCCCCGCAGCGGGACATGGGCCGTCGACGACCACCCCCCCAGCCGGAGGATCTCCAGGGGCCGGGCGCCCTGCTGGGCGGGCAGATCCCCCAGCCCGGCCCGCCTCAGCACGTCCTGGGCGCCGGGGCTGAGGCACGCGCCGCAGACCTTCCAGCGAGGGAACTCCTGACGCTCCAGGAGGACCACCCGGCACCCCAGCCTGGCCAGCTCCCGGGCGGCCAGGGCCCCGGCGGGTCCGGCGCCCACCACAGCCACATCCCACATTCCGCTCCCCTGGAGAGGCCCGGGCGTCGTCGTAGACTCGGGTCCGGCCATCATGACCTCCTCGCAAGACGGGTCGAGGCAGCGGCGCCGGCAATGGCGCTCAGTCTGTCGTCCCCCGACAATGGCAATGAAACAGCCCCGCCGCCGGCCGCCGCAGCCCTCATCATCTCTTCCTCCAGTACAAAGTGAACCGCTGGGGCCAGCATGGGACGATCCTGGCCCCATGCAGCCCGGCCTCCCCGGCCAGGGCGGCCACCTCCGGGATCCGGAAGGAAGCCTGGACCGATCTGGGTCCGTCCACCTGGGCCACCCGTGACCGGGACACGAGCCTCAAGGTCCACCACGCCAGCCAGTAACCGATGCGGCTTCGGAGCAGGTCCTGCAGGACCAGGGCGTTCCCGGCCTCCGCCATCCTGGCCATCACCTCCACTGCCTGCTCTTCCGTGAGGTGATGCAGAAAGAGAGACGAGCAGACGATGTCATATCCGGCGGGAAGGGGGGCCCGAAGGGCATCCAGCTGGAAGAAGTGGACATCCGTCCCCTCCCGCCGGGCTCGCTCCCGGGCATGGGCCACGGCCGTAGGGCTCACGTCGCATCCGTGAATCTCAAGCGGCAAGTCTTCCCGATCCGCCCGACGCTTCAAGGCCCTCACCGTGTCCCCACCACCACACGCCACATCCAGGACCCGGAGGGGCGTGCTCAACCCTTCCTGTCGTCGCACTTCCCTCCACACCCGCCCCGCCGTGAGGGAAAGGCGGTTCACCACGGCCAGGGCCTCAAGGGCCCGGTAGTGCTCCGAAGGCCTGAGCCCAGGGTCGTCCATGAGCTCGTCCTGGAGGACACGCTCCGAGAGATCGGGGGGCATCACAGCCGGCAGCTTCCGTCCTT
>Ga0114946_10001623_pt1 | contig 15509 bp, 16 predicted proteins | sample WalLakDeSediment_FD_88676 | JGI IMG/M metagenome (GOLD analysis project Ga0114946, IMG submission 88676) | Lake sediment microbial communities from Walker lake, Nevada to study Microbial Dark Matter (Phase II) - Walker Lake 11/02/13 Deep Sediment | ecosystem: Environmental > Aquatic >... | reverse complement strand
TAGATCCGATTGGTTCGTTAATGCTGCTTTTTGTCGGGTTTGGTTGGGCAAAACCAGTTCCTGTCAACCCTTACGCCCTTGGTCGCCACTCACCGGCAGCGATGATGTGGGTTGCGCTGGCTGGGCCATTATCCAACTTCATCATGGCTGCCATAGCGGCTATTGCGTTTCGCCTTGGGATTGTTACTGTGTTTGCTGCTGTTTATAATCCTGGAACAGTTTTCCCAACGGTTGATAAATTGTTCTATGAGTTTATCTTTATTAACTTACTTTTGATGTTGTTTAACCTGATCCCCCTGGCACCGTTAGATGGGGACAAAATTGCTGATTATTTCTTGCCCCCCAACTGGTCCCGCTTTATGGATTCGATCCGTCCTTATGGTCCGATGATCCTGATGGCTATCCTGTTTTTGGGGCCAATGATGGGGTTGCCCATTATCAGATGGATTATCGTCCCACCGATGACAGCATTATTCCGAATTTTGGTAGGATGAACCCAGCTCGAATGCTCTACCGTACACGCCAATTCTGGCAGGTTGTAGGGAGAAGACGAACTGACAGCGATCTAGAATTGGCTGAGTCAGTGCTGACACCGGCAGAATATGATCTTTTTCAGCAAATGAGCCGCAGCGACCAAGCCCATAGCATTCGAGTTTTACGTTTCTTGTTAGAAAAAGGGCAGCATCAGCCGGATCTATTAAAGGCAGCTCTACTCCACGATGTGGGTAAGAGCATCTTTCCTTTGCACATTTGGGAGCGAGTGATTATCGTGCTTTCCAAAGCAATCATCCCTAAAAAGGTTTCAGTTTGGGGGTCCAGTCCAATGGATGAAGATCAGGGTTTTATGTGTTGGCGGCGTGGGTTTATTGTCTCAGAGCAGCATCCAGAATGGGGCGCGCAGATGGCTGCTGAAGCCAGTGTGTCAGCGCTCACCAGGACATTGATCCGCTACCATCATGTGGCATTACCAGTTGGAAGGGAAGTCGACCAATCTTTAGAAGAGCGCTTACTTCGTGCTCTGCAGGCTGCTGATGAGGAAAGTTGAGATAAAAACATGGCTGTTCAAATAACCATTATTGGCTTGGGGCAAATTGGCGCCTCGATCGGTTTAGCCCTGGCGGACCACAAAGAGTTAACCTTCCGGGTAGGCCACGATCGTGAAATGCGGATTGCCCGAAAAGCAGAGAAGATAGGAGCAGTAGATAAAGTCCTGTCCAATCTGCCATCTGCAGTGCGAAAAGCGGATCTGGTGATCCTTTCTTTGCCAGTGAATCAGATTCGTGTAGTCATGGAAATGATTGCACTGGATCTGAAAGAAGGTGCGGTGGTCATGGATACTGCCCCAGTGAAGGAAGTGGTAGCCAAATGGTCGCTGGAGTTGCTGCCGGCTGGCTGCAGTTATATTGGCCTGACACCAGTTGTTAACCCAGCTTACCTGCATGAGATAGATTCTGGGATTGAAACTGCTCATGCTGATCTTTTCCATGGTGGTCTAATGGCAATTGCTTCAAACCCAGGTACATCTTCTGAGGCTATCAAGTTAGCAGCTGACCTGACCCGTTTGTTGGGTTCGAATCCATTCTTTGTCGACCTTTTGGAAATAGATGGGTTAATGGCTGCCTTGCACATTCTGCCACAAATCATGGCCGCTGCTTTGCTCAATTCCACCGTAGACCAACCGGGATGGAAAGAAGGACGAAAGGTTGCGGGACGCGCTTATGCGGAGGCGACTGATCCGGTTACCCATCCCTATCAAGCCAATACGATCAGCACTTCTGCAATAATGAATCGTGAAAATGTGCTGCGGGTGATGGATAACCTGGTCGCTGCTCTTCAGGCTATTCGGGGTGATATTGAACAGGAAGATGCTGATTCGTTAGATGAACGTTTGGAACGAGCCCGCCGCGGCCGGGAAGATTGGTGGCGACAACGAACCGCTTCTGAATGGACGGGTGAAGACCTGCCTAAAGTCGAGATTCCATCTGCTTCAGATTGGTTTGGCCGGTTGATCGGCAGAAGACCAAAGTAAGCTAAATCATGCCTGCGTACTCAGCTATGAATTTATATAGTGAGCCATCTATTCAGGCTATAGGGGAAATATGTCATTAGAATTTCTTGACGAATGATTCTGGACAAAAATCCCAGGGTGATTTACAGTATGAACTCTGAAATTAGGAACTGGCGGATTACGGGTTACGCTTTTTTGTTGAGGTGGACATTGAAGGCACCGTGCTTAAAATGTGTGGGTGCGAAAAATCTTTTTTGAGACCTTAGGCTAAAGGTTATTTTGCTATGATCTTCGGAGTTGGAACCGACATTATCGAGGTAGATCGTATGGAGAAATTGCTTTCCAGGGGCAGACCCTATCTGGAAACCATCTTCACACAGCTTGAGATCGAGTATTGTGAAAATAAAAATCGAAGAGCAGAGCATTATGCAGCCCGTTTCGCGGCCAAAGAGGCCTTCTTGAAAGCATTGGGCACGGGCTGGCGAGATGGGCTTGGTTTTTCTGATATTGAAATCTCTAACGACAAACAAGGAAAACCACAAATCCAACTTTTTGGTGAAGCCAAAGAACGAATCCAGGAAAACCAGATCCAGCGTATTTCGGTTTCCCTGTCTCATATTAAAGAAATGGCGATTGCGGTAGTAATCGTAGAAAAATAAAGAATAAGAGGAGCATCTAGTATATGTCAAATATTGGATCTTATGAAGCCAGAATAAAGGATTTCGATTGGTCGATCTCCGAAAAAGAACTTGGATACCAGGCAGGAAATTCGATCAATATCGGCTGGTATTGCTCGGACCGCATCTGTGATATGGGCAAATCCGAAAAACTGGCCCTACTGTGGGAAAATGCCATGGGCGTAGAAAAGCGCTACACGTATAATGACGTCCGCCTTTTCAGTAATACTATCGGCGCGTTTCTGCGTAGCCTGGGTATCACAAATGGAGACCGTGTCTGTCTCTTCCTGGATCGTGTCCCAGAGCTATATATCGGTTTGCTGGGGATCGTCAAGATAGGCGCAATTGCTCAGCCCTTATTCTCTGCATTTGGGGATGAATCGCTGTTTGTCCGCCTGGAAAATGCGGGAACCAAAGCCGTTATAACACAGAGAAAACATGTCTCCAAAATCCGTAAGATCCTGGATCGCATGCCACATCTGGAACACATTATCATTGTGGACCATGATGGCAAACGCGCCCTCAAAGAAAGGGAAATTGCATTTTCCATGGAGGCGGAGAAGGTTGAAGATCTGGAGATCTACCCCACCACAGCTGAAAGCCCATCCCTGCTGCATTACACCTCTGGCACGACCGGGCAGCCTAAGGGAGTGCAGCATGTTCACTATTCGCTTATATCCCAATATCTGACAGCAAAATGGGTGCTGGATCTCCAGGATAATGATATTTACTGGTGCACTGCAGACCCTGGGTGGGTGACGGGAACCTCCTATGGCATCATCTCTCCCTGGGCCTTGGGTGTGACCCAGTGTGTGTTAGACGCGGGCTTCTCTGCTGAGGCGTGGTACCGGTTCATTGAGAAATATAAGGTAAGTGTGTGGTATTCTGCCCCAACCGCCATCCGCTCACTCATGAAAGCTGGAGATGATGTAGTCAGAAAATTTGACCTCTCAAGCCTGCGCCATCTGATTAGCGTAGGAGAGCCGCTCAACCCTGAAGCGGTTATCTGGTCTGAAAAAGTGTATGGGCTTCCATTTCACGATTCCTACTGGCAGACTGAGACTGGTTCGATCATGATTTCTAACTACCCTGGAATGGAGATAAAACCTGGTTCTATGGGTAAGCCCTTCCCTGGGATCACCAGTGTCTTGTTGCATCCCCAGACCCACCAACCTGTTGATGAAAACGGTGTAATCGGCTTAATTGCCTTTCGCCCTGGCTGGCCGGCGATGATGCGTACCTACTGGAAAAATCAAGAAGTGTACAATGCAAAATTTGTCAATGGCTGGTACCTGTCAGGTGATCGCGCTCGTCTGGATTCGGACGGATATTTCTGGTTTGTCGGTCGTGATGATGATGTCATCAATACCGGTGGGCACCTGGTCAGCCCATTTGAAGTTGAATCAGCTTTGCTTGAACATCCCGCGGTTGCAGAATCGGCTGTTGTATCGAAACCGGACGAGATAAACATGGAAGTAGTTAAAGCTTTTGTAACGTTAAAACCGGGATTTGAGGCGAGTGATGAAATGGAGCTGGAAATCATGAATTTCATCCGTAAGAAGCTGTCGCCACTGGCAATGCCGCAGGAAATTGAGTATGTCGATACCTTGCCGAAAACCCGAAGTGGAAAAATTATGCGGCGGTTACTGCATGCTAAAGAATGGGGTGAAGAAGTTGGTGATATATCAACTCTCGAAAACGATTAAAATATAGGCGATCATTCTGAATTACAGTGGAGGCCACCTGGCACTGCGTACTGCACTGCGAACTTATAGCAATCCAAACCTAATCCTATGATCAAGGAGATTTAAAATGGACGATTTGAAAGATGTCATTCTGGAATATGTTATTGAAGAGTATGCGGATGAGGATGATGAAGTCACCTTTGATACCCCACTGATTTCAGGTGGCTTTGTGGACTCATTTTCGATGGTATCTTTGAAACGTTTCTTGGAAGTCAAGTACAAAATCTCGATACCCGACGAGGACGCCAGTCCCGAAGCATTTGACAGTGTAGACAAGATTGCAGACTTGGTTACACGCTTCCTCAGTAAACAGTCTTAGACATGTAAACAAAGAGAAATGCCTGACTAACTCCATTTTTTATTCTTTCATGCTACCAGTCATAAGGAGCAATACATGAGTTTTAATGATCGGGTAAGTCGAATATACCAGCAAGAACTTGACGAAATACGTGGTGCTGGCCTGTTCAAGCAAGAGCGGTTCATTCATTCACCCCAGGCTGCGGATATTGAGGTTGAATTTCCTGTAGGCGCTGCCGTCCAAAAGGTCATAAATATCTGTGCGAATAACTATCTGGGTCTCTCAAGCCATCCGGAGGTACTTGAAGCTGCACATGAAGGCCTGGACCGGCGTGGATATGGTATGTCATCTGTTCGTTTCATCTGCGGCACGCAGGATATTCATCGTGAACTGGAAAGCAAGGTCACGGAATTTCTGGGCACCGAAGACACAATCTTGTTTCCATCCTGTATGGATGCCAATGCTGGTGTTTTTGAAGCAATACTGACCAATGAAGATATCATGATTTCAGACCGGTTGGTGCACGCTTCAATCATTGACGGGATGCGTTTGTGCAGCGCAGAACATGACACCTTCAAACACGGGGATATGAAGCATCTGGAGAAAAAACTTCAGCAATTCCAGGATAAAAGGTTCCGGGTGATTATCAACGATGGGGTCTATTCCATGGACGGTGACACCGCCAAACTGGATGCGATAGTGCAACTTGCTGAAGCGTACGATGCCATGGTCTTTCTAGATGACTCACATGCTTCTGGTTTCATTGGCAAAACCGGACGAGGTACTCATGAGAAATACGGCGTGGTAGGTAAAATTGACATTATTACCACAACTTTCGGGAAGGCGTTAGGTGGGGCATCGGGTGGCTGTGTTTCCGGCAGGCGTGAAATCGTCGAGTTATGTCGCCAACGAGCGCGCCCGTACCTTTTCTCCAACGCATTAGCGCCGGTTATCATCTCAGGTGTGCTTAAAGCGCTTGAGATCTTAAATCGCAGTACCGAACTGCGTGATAAGTTGGAGTGGAACGCCAGTTACTGGCGTAAAGGGCTTACCGAGGCTGGGTTCATCCTCAAAGAAGGTGATTCACCCATTGTGCCGGTCATGCTGTTCAATGCCAAACTCTCACAGGACTTCTCGCGTGACCTTTATGGTGAGGGTATCTATGCTATCGGTTTCTTCTTCCCAGTTGTGCCCAAGGGGCAGGCGCGCATCCGCACCCAACTTTCTGCCAGTCATGATAAACATCATCTAGACAAAGCCCTGGAGGCGTTTATAAAGATTGGTAAAAAATATGTTGTTCTCGGGAAAACTAAAGAGCAAATCATTGAGATGTACGGATTGTAATCCGTTATTGTTCGTTTTTCGCACCTTTTGTTTAACTTCTACAACTATCTATGCCAGAGATTGAAAGATAGATAAGTGTACTTCTCCTTAGTGAGCTGCCTATGTCAAAGCTGCAATGGATAAATGACGAGCTAACCAACCTTAAAGATTCGGGTCTTTATATGAATATTCGCACGCTAGGTTCTGCTCAAGGGGCCTGGTTGGTTGTTGATGGCCGGCGTGCACTCAATTTTTCTTCAAATAATTACCTCGGCCTCGCAAACCACCCGCGCTTGCTTAAGGCAGCCACAGCAGCCATGGATGAATACGGCCTTGGTCCAGCAGCAGTTCGCAGCATTGCTGGAACGATGGACTTGCATTTACGCCTCGAAGAACGCCTGGCGGTCTTTAAGGGCGTTGAAGCAGCCATTACCTTTCAATCTGGCTTTAATGCTAATCTGGCAACCATCCCTGCCCTGGTTGGTAAAGGGGACGCGATCTTTTCCGATGAACTCAACCATGCCAGTATTATTGACGGTTGTCGACTTTCAGGTGCAAAGATATTCCGTTACGCAAACTGCAACGTTGCTGACCTGCAACGTTTATTGGGTGAACACCGCGCCAGTTTTGAGCATGTATTAGTGATCACTGACGGGGTCTTCAGTATGGATGGGGATATCGTGCCGTTGGATGAAATCCTTAAGGTTGCCAGGCAATATGATGCAATCTTGATGGTGGACGATGCCCATGGAGAAGGTGTGCTGGGAAAGGGTGGACGGGGAATAGTGGACCAATTTGGGCTGCATGGCAAGGTAGATGTAGAGGTGGGTACCCTTTCCAAAGCATTTGGTGTTGTGGGGGGTGTGGTTGCAGGTGACCCACTGGTAGTTGAGTGGCTGCGACAGCGTGGTCGTCCTTTCTTATTCTCGTCAGCTATGACTGTCCCCGATGTGGCTGCTTGCCTGGCAGCGATAGATATTCTCGAGGAGTCTACCGAGTTAGTCGACCAGTTGTGGGAAAATACACGCTATTTTAAAAATGAATTACAGCGGATGGGATTTGATATTGGTCGGTCTGCCACACCGATAACGCCAGTTATGTTGGGAGAAGCTCCCCTGGCGCAAATCTTTAGCCAAGAACTATTCGAGATGGATGTCTTTGCCATGGCGATTGGGTATCCGGTTGTGCCACAGGGGAAAGCTCGCATTCGGGTGATGATATCGGCTGCTCACCAGGTGGACGACCTGGATCATGGGTTGAACGCATTTGTTGAAGTTGGTAAAAAAATGGGCGTTATCTAAACTGGGGTTTATAAATACTATATCCTAAACAGACCAACCCCGGAGGTGATTTTCCGGGGTTGTTTTTTTGAGGTTAGATGAAAGTAGAGAAAAAACGTTATTAGGTCTCAAAAGGGTCGTATGCAGGGTTAGTCCCAGCCCACACGCAGATAGGGCGGTCTTTCAGGTTGCAGATTAGCGCATGGGAGCAGCGGTGAGCCAGAACCCTGGGAGGTTGATCTGGCATTATATCGGCCGGGTAAACCACCTGCACCTCCAGGGCAACCTCGTCGCTGACATGCTGACAATATTGCACTTTGATCGATTCCCAGTTTTTCAACGCCATAATTAACGCTCCTCAAGATATTTTGATACGATTAAATACAAGTTTGAGACTCAAAGCACTATTTTTTAGTATATTCCCCTTTACAGGCTTAGTAATGTGTCAGGTGTCATATTTATTCAAGACAAAGCGCGCCTTTTCTGGTTGAATTGCCTGCGGTTTTATTGTTGCAATAACGAGTCCCAGGCATTATTTCTTCAATACAGTAACAACCTTTGACATTCTTGCTTGCACAGGCTAAAATGTAAAATAATAATTGTGAACAGCATGAGAATGGAGGATCAATGGGCGCCTGGCCGGGCAAATTTGTTATTGGTCTGACTGGAAATATCGCCACCGGCAAGAGCGTCGTGCGAAAAATGTTGGAGCACCTGGGTGCATACGGGATTGATGCCGATGCCCTGGGTCATCGTGCTATTGCTAAGGGGGCACCAGGGTTTCAGCCGGTAGTAGACAGCTTTGGCAAGTGGATACTGGATACCAACGGACAGATAGACCGAAGCCGCCTGGCGCGAATCGTGTTCAGTGACCCGCAGGCACTGGCATACCTGGAATCAATTGTGCACCCTTTGGTCAGGCAGGCTGTGGATTTATTGGTGCGTAGGAGCACCCACAGGGTTGTCGTTGTGGAGGCAATCAAATTATTAGAAGGTGAACTTCGAGATAGATGCGATGCAATTTGGGTTACGTATGCATCGCGAGAGGTTCAACTCGAGCGATTGGTACAAAAGAGAGGTATGAGTGACGAAATTGCTCGTCAACGAATAAACGCTCAACCTGCTCAGGAGCAGAAACTCGCTGCTGCAGACGTGGTGATCACGAATGAAGGCTCCTATGAAGATGCCTGGGTTCAGGTTGTGACTGCCTGGTTGGAAACGGTACCAGTGTTAGAAACTACACCGCTTATTCCCCAACCAGAAACGGATGGCGAAATTTTGGTTGAGCGAGCCCGGCCAAGGCAAGCCAGTCAAATTGCTGCGTTCATCAACCGCTTGAGCGCTGATGACCATCACCTTGACCGTGAAGATATTATGGCCGCCTTTGGAGAGAAAGCTTATTTGTTACTGAAGAGGGGTACGCGCATCGTGGGACTGGTAGGCTGGCAAGTTGAAAATTTAGTTGCCAGGACAGCGGATGTGTTTTTAGAGCCAGGTCTGTCTTTGGATGACTCCATGAGTCTTTTGCTTGCAGAGGTTGAACGGGCTTCATCCGAACTACAATGTGAAGTATCATTACTTTTTCTTTCACCAGATTTAGCCAGTCATCGATCCTTGTGGCACAACCTGGGTTACGAACCACGATCAATCCAGAGTCTGGGAGTGCGTGCCTGGCAAGAGGCTGCGATCGAGTCTTTGCCTGCTGGGGCAGTACTGCTCTTCAAACAACTTCGCAAGGATCGAATATTGCAACCTATATGAAACCCGGTATTATGTGGTGTGGACCTGGCGATGGGTTAGCGTAGGCATTCCCTATCGCTGACAACCTGCCGGAGATGGATGTAACGTGACCGAGATTATCATCAATTTCTTTGACAACCTGACTTTTACCTTCGCCCGCCTTGACTGGCTGGATTTATTTGATTTATTGTTGGTCACATTGATATTCTTTGCGATCCTCAGGTTGTTGAGGGATACTCAGGCTATGGTTTTGCTGCGCGGTGTGTTGCTATTGATTGCCTTGATCAGCTTGCTGACCAGCCTGGAAGTCCTTCCGGCTTTCTCCTGGCTCATGCAGTCTACTTTACCTGCGCTGGTTGTAGTTATCCCGGTAATTTTTGCTCCCGAAATTCGTCGTGCTCTAGAACGGCTTGGTAGGGCAGGCGCTATCCTGGAAGGTGGTAAACCTTCTGGAAGTTCTGGTGATATCAACTCCACCATTAATGCAGTCGTGAGCGCGTCTGCGCGGCTCTCTGACCGGAAACACGGCGCTTTGATTGTAATGCAACGTCTGGACAGCCTGCAAGAGTACCTTGAGACTGGGGTGATCATCAATGCTCGGGTTACTCCGGAATTACTGCTCCAGGTTTTTTTTCCAAACACACCGTTGCACGATGGGGCAGTGATCATTTCAGGTACCCGATTGGTAGCGGCTGCTACTGTGATGCCGCTTTCTGCCAGTGGTGTCCTTTCTCGCTCGCCAGAACGGCAAATGGGTTTGCGTCATCGAGCTGCTTTGGGAATCTCGGAGGTTAGTGATGCAGTGGCCGTGATCATATCTGAAGAAACCGGTGCGATGTCCGTCGTTCATGGTGGTCGTATGATTCGGCGGGTGGATCCAGAGAGGTTGGAAAATATCTTGCGTGCTTTATATCGCCCCATTTATACAAAACGAGGTGTGGAAAGTTTGTTGACCCGCTTTTTCCCGAAAATGGCGGAAAGATATGAGGAGGATGATTGATGTTACCAGCCCCATTCCGCTGGCTTTTTAGTAATTTGGGCACCATGCTGCTGGCTCTAGCTTTAGCGATGGTAGTTTGGATCGCATCCGTGACAGCTGCAGATCCTGATGTTGAGTTTACTCGCACAGTATCGATGGAAATCTTTGGTCTTGAAGACGATTATGTCTTGATCAGTGAGCGTCCGAGTATGGCCAGGGTAACACTCCGAGCACCTCAATCTGTACGGGACAGGATGATCGTTGCAGAAAATTCGGTTCACGCCTGGATTGACCTGGCGGAGTTTGAAGAGGGTACGCACATGGTTGAGGTGCGAGCGCAGGTAAGCGAGGCTTTCCGACCGGCGCGTGTGATCGGCGTCAACCCAGAGTTTGTGACCGTTATCCTGGATCAGAGGATTTCACGGACTTTCCAGGTCAGGTTGGACGTTGTTGGTGAACCAGCAATTGGCTACCAAAAAGGGATCGCAACTCGCAACCCATCCAGAGTGACAATTATTGGTCCTGAATCCTTGGTTTTGCAAGTGGATGAAGTGCGCGCCAGATTAGATATTTCGGACGCTCGCGAGACAATCAACATTGACCTTCCCCTTGAAGCATTGGATGCAGACGGTGTTCGAATCGGTGATGACCCAGATGTAACGGATCTTAAAATTACCATTATTCCTAACGAGATCTCTGTTACCCAACCCATCTCACTCCTGGGTGGCTATCGTAATGTTGTGGTGAGAGCTTTGACCATTGGGGAACCAGCCAGTGGATACAATTTACGGAACATTACCGTATCTCCGCCAAATGTCTTGGTCTTCTCAGCTGATCCTCAACTGGTTATGGATTTACCTGGTTATGTGGAAACCGCGCCTTTGGATATTACCGGCTTAGAAGATGATATCGATACCCTGGTAGTGTTGGACTTGCCGGAAGGAATTTCAGTTGTTGGAGACCGGACAGTCTTGGTTCAGGTGAGCATTTCTCCTATTCTTGGAAATATTCGTATTTCCCTGCCCGTGATACCCATTGGTTTACTCCCCTATCAAGCTGCCGAGATATCACCTGACAGGGTCGAGCTGATCATCTCGGGGCCTGTTCCAATTCTAAATCAACTTGAGTCCACGGATATTGAGGTAGTGGTTGATCTGCGCAATTTTGATCTGGGAACTTACTTGGTGGAACCCATTGTGGATGTAATTCCAGAAGAATTGCAGGTTGATTCTATACTTCCCGAAAGCGTTGAAGTAAACGTTATCCGGGCACCGACACCAACCCCCGCGCCTTAGGCATTAACCAGAGGGAGATCAATATGCCTAAACCGCTTGTGGCCATTGTGGGTCGCCCGAATGTTGGTAAGAGCACCCTATTTAATCGTCTGGCTGAAGAGCGCCTGGCAGTCGTGGATGCTGTGCCCGGGACCACACGCGACCGCCTGATGGCAGAAGCAGATTGGGCAGGCGTTGTTTTTGACATCGTTGATACGGGGGGGATCGATCCCAGCCAGATAGGTCCTGGCCGGTCTCGGCAGCCGCTCTCTGTCGGATCAGCCGATTTTATCGACGAAATCCGTAAACAGGCTGAGATTGCTATTCAGGACTCGGATGTGGTTATTTTTGTCACCGATGTAGAAGAAGGCGCAACTCCAGCGGATCATGAAGTTGCCAGTATACTGCGGCATAACCAGTCTATTAGAAACAATCAGCCATGGCCACCAGTTATAGTCGCTGTCAACAAAACCGATAATATTTCTCGTTTGAATCAAGCCTATCAGTTTTATGAATTGGGGATGGGAGAACCTTTTGCTATCTCTGCCTTGCACGGCACCGGTGTCGGAGATTTACTCGATGCGGTAGTGGGTACTTTTGAAGGGCTTGCTGAAGAACAGGCGGAGGACGACTCAGTCAAGATATCCATTGTCGGAAAACCGAATGTTGGGAAATCCAGCCTGTTAAACCAATTATTGGGGGAGGAACGAGCCATTGTGAGTGAAATCCCGGGAACTACCCGGGATGCGCTCGATACACACCTGATGGTTTCCGATGTGCAGGTTACTTTAATCGATACAGCTGGGATCCGACGGCGCGGTCGTATTGAACCCGGCGTCGAAAAGTACAGTGTCATCCGCACCATGCGGGCAATTGAACGTGCCAGTGTTGTGTTATTAATGGTTGATGCCACAACCGGGCTGACAGCCCAAGATGCTCATATTGCTGGTTATATTCTTGATGCCTGGAAGAGTGTTGTAGTGATCGTAAACAAATGGGATGCGGTACAGAAAGACACCCACACGATGGATGATTTTTCCAATCACATTCGGAACGAGTTGAAATTTTTAGACTATGTTCCGATGCTCTTTATCTCTGCTGTTACAGGGCAACGGGTGCATCAGGTTCTCCCTATGGCATTGAGGGTGCACGAGGAAAGACTTGTCCGTTTGTCCACGCCACAGTTGAACAAGATCCTCCACGCAGCTCAAGATCGGCACCCAGCGCCCTCCCGCTCTGGCAAGCAGCTCAAAATATACTATGGTACCCAGGTGCGCAGCGACCCTCCTACATTTCTGCTGTATGTAAATAATCCCAAGTTGTCACACTTTACATATCAGCGGTACTTAGAAAATCAAATCCGTGAAGCTTATAACTTTCTGGGGACACCAATCCGGATTTTCCTACGACCTCGACGTTAGTAAATGCCAAGTTGTTCGAATAATAATAATGCAAGTTGCGGCTGCTCTTCCTGCGCTTACCCTTGCTATCATTCAAAAGGGGTTTTATAATCATTTATGAAGGTTTAAGTGGAGGTAATTTGCACACCATCGATTCTGAAAACTTAACTGAAATGCACGAACCTGACCGTAAACGACCTGGGTTTGTACGCTTTCTAGTTGATGTGTTAGAAACGCTGATTTTATCTGTGATCCTCTTTGCGGTGATCAATGCAGTATCTGCCCGCATCCGAGTTGACGGCTCGAGCATGGAGCCCACCTTGAGCAGTGGGGAATATGTGGTTATTAATAAATTGGCGTACAAATTTGGGACTCCAAAGATCCGAGACGTGGTGGTTTTTCATTTTCCCCGTGATCCCCAACAAGAATATATAAAACGGGTGATTGGTCTTCCTGGTGATCGGGTTGAAATTTCTAGCGGACGAGTCACCGTAAATGGCAAGGAGTTGAGAGAAGATTACATTGCTGCAGCACCACAATACGAGGACGCATGGGACATTCCTGAAAATGCCATATTTGTTCTGGGTGATAATCGTAATAATTCTTCCGATTCCCATAATTGGGGATCAGTACCGATGGATTATGTAGTAGGAAAAGCAGTTCTAATCTACTGGCCACCGCAGCAGTGGGGGATGATTGACGGCCCCTCCATGGCAATTGCTGCTCCTTAACCAAATTGGTTAATCACAGCGAGCTTATTATTAGGTGTAGAAATTATTGAGTATCTGGGTGTTTATGAACAAGCCAAAAATGGATGATGACCCCAATCAAAACGTAGCCATTTGTCCGGAATGTCCGGCAGGCCTGATGCGGATGCAGCATATAACCTATTTCACCTGGCTTAATCAGGAATTGGTTACCGTGCCCAATTTTCCAGCCTGGGTGTGTGATATTTGTGGGCGCCGAGAATTTGATCCTAGCGCCATCACCTGGTTAAATACATTATTGAACCCCGTCACTGGACGATCACGGATGAATCGTTTGCGTCGCAAAGGTGGTTCGACTCGAGGTGACCGCATACAACCTTAATGGGTTGCCCTGTTAATAACAACAACATAGAATTAGAAAGTGAAAAAAGTCGCTCCGGTTATAAATACTGGAGCGACTTTCTTCTTTGGTGGTAATTTAGTTTGTTTTCAATAGTTGCAAGTTGACAATCGAGTGATACCGCAACTGGAAATTAACAATCATTTATGCGGGCGGTTGGGTTGACTCGCTGGGTGATGGAATTTGACGTTGCAACAAGATAGGATGTTTTCTGGTTGATCTAGAAGTGTGAGTTCAAATAAGGTCGAGCTAGAAAAAGGGTTGCCAGAGTTTTACAATCCTGTATCTGTCCAGTTTCAGCCAGTTGGAATGCCTTTTTTACAGGAATCTGCTCAGTTGTCAAGAATTCATCGACGTCATTCTCCAAGGGGTCTGGACGCAGTCCGGTTGCCAGGTAAACATACATATACTCAGTGGAATATCCAGGAGCAAGGTAGAATTCCCCAATCTTGTGGAGATGCTGAGCAGACATACCAATCTCTTCACGGATCTCGCGCAGAGCGCAAACCTCAGGTGGCTCATTGTCATCGAGTGTACCTGCTGGCAATTCCAGGATATTCTGTCCGGCTGCATGACGGTACTGGCGGACAAACCAGATCGATCCTGTAGCGTCGAGCGGAAGCATGGTGACCGCGCCATTATGTTCCACAATGTCCAACTGAACCGAATTTCTATCTGGAAGGCGAACAAAGTCCCGGCGGACGTCAAATATTCGTCCCTGGTAGATAATCTCTGAAGATATCGTTTTAAACATCATCGAAATGCCATATTTATTTAATGTTTAGGAGTAGCGAGCGAAAATGTGCTGGCTACTCCTTTTAGCTTTACAGGTTTTAAGATAAAAACCTTGTGTCTCTATTGACCAACAGTGAAGGATGCTTTATTTGAAAGCTGGTCAAGGGATATTGATGATCTGACCAGTTGTTATCGTATAGGGCGACGATAATCCGTTGGTTTCTGCAATGGCTTCAGGACTAACGGCTCCGAACAGGCACGCAATCGAATAAATTGTATCCCCAGCTGAAACGGTATAGGTGGCGGGGTGCTCCCGTAATGAACGATCACCAACAAAGGGATTTCCAGTCTGTGGAATTTGAAGCGTGAATCCTACATCTGGTCTGGCATTTGGGCCTAATCCATTTAGATTGAGCAGTTCGGTCTGGTCGACATTAAATCGACGAGCAATGCAATACGGGTGTTCACCATCCCGAAGCTCGTAGCTTGTTGGGATTCCGGGAGTCGGCGAGGATACTGGTATGGGGGTGGAGATAATGGGAGTAAAAGTGGGCTCAACGGGAGGTTCAGTGGTTTCATCTACTGGCGTGGGGATACCCGGTGTGACTTCATTTGGTGGCTGGGTTGGCGGGTCTACTTGCCCTCCACCAGCAGCGGCGGTTTGAGTGGCAATAATACTCAATTCTTTTTGCAGGGTAGCCATGGGGCCATCGATTGTTGGCACAGACGGAGGGGGTGTAGCTGCTGATAGCTCGCAGGCTGAAAGAATAAAGATCGATAAAACCATCGCTAATACAAACAGGACACGTTGGATGGTCATTTTGCCTCCTCCTAAAGAGAAAAGCCTGGATAAGGGTTAGCGCCATAACCAGGCAACAGGTTTGATTGGCGCACTTGATGATGATACTAGCACAATCCTTGAAGTGCGTCAAGCAGATAGCTG
>Ga0114946_10001622_pt1 | contig 15510 bp, 13 predicted proteins | sample WalLakDeSediment_FD_88676 | JGI IMG/M metagenome (GOLD analysis project Ga0114946, IMG submission 88676) | Lake sediment microbial communities from Walker lake, Nevada to study Microbial Dark Matter (Phase II) - Walker Lake 11/02/13 Deep Sediment | ecosystem: Environmental > Aquatic >... | reverse complement strand
CTTTACCAACCGCTTCTACGGGCCCACCACCCTGCGCGACGGCCTGGTTTTTTCCCGCAATGTGGTAACGGTCAAAATCCTGCGGCAAACCGGTATCGATCCGGTGATCCAGTTGGCCCGGCGGCTGGGCATCAGCAGCCCGCTGAGCAACAACCTCTCCCTGGCCCTGGGCTCGGCGGAGCTTTCGGTTATGGAACTGACCGCCGCCTATGCCGCTTTCGCCAATGGCGGCATCTATCACCAGCCGATTTTCGTCCAAAGCGTCCGCGACCGACACGGCAACCTGCTGGAGCAGAATCGCTCGACGGGCAGCCGGGCCCTGGATCCCCGCACCGCCTACCAGGTGACCCGGCTGCTGGAAGGGGTCATCAAGGATGGCACCGGCCGGGGCGTGGCCGGGATCGCCATTCCGGCGGCCGGCAAAACCGGCACCACTGATCGCTACATGGACGCCTGGTTCATCGGCTACAACCCGGAGCTGGTAACCGGGGTCTGGGTCGGCTTCGACCGTCTGGCCCCCCTGGGGACCAACGAAAGCGGCGGTCGCGCCGCCGCCCCGATCTGGCAGCATTTTATGCAGGAAGCCAAAAAACAATTGAAAAATGAGGAATTTCCGCGGCCGCCGGGGATCGTGCTGATCCCCATCAACAACGCGGTGGGAAAATTCGAGGAGAGCCCCCGCCGCATATCATGGGAGGCCTTTCGAACCGATAATCTACCCCCCAGCATGGTGAGCCCGCTACCGGGGGCGGCAGAGTCGTCGGCCCGGGAAGTACGGCAAGCGAAGCCGGGAGGATGATCGAGGTCGGCCCCCCGACTGCCCGCCCGGGTCAACGCGAAATGCGTCAAGAGGCGGAAAGCCGGGCGGGGCCGGAAGAAGGCGGGAGATTCAGGATTTATGCTTGCGGGGGCGGTTTTTGACGTCGTCGATACCGAAGTTGACCAGGGTGAAATTGGTCAGCAATTCCTTATGCAGTGCCTCGGCCTTAGCCGTATCGGTACTGGTAATCCGGATGGAAACCCTTTTCTTGCCATCGGGGGCGTCCTCGAAGGAGGTGAGGATGCTGATCACCCGGACATCATAACCCCGCAGGATTTCAATAACCCTGGTAACCGAGCCCGGGGCGTCGGGAAGATCGAAGACATAACAGCGGGCGCCGTCCTTAATCCCGCTGGTCCGCACGAAGGCCCGCAGAACATCGGTTTCGCTGATCAGGCCGACCAGCCGGCCGCCGTCATCGACCACCGGCAGGCCGGAAATCTTGTCCTCGAGCATTATAACCGCCGCCAGTTCCAGGCTGTCCCTGCCCTTTAGGGTCAGGGGGGCAGAGGTCATAACGTCCTTGACCTTCATCTCGGAGAGCAGGTAGTAAAGCTCATGGATATCCAGGGAAGAGGTCTTGGAGGGCGAAGCATCCTTGACATCGCGATCGGTGACGATCCCCAGCAGCTTGCCGTGGGAAACCACCGGCAGGCGCCGGATGTTGTTCTCCTTCATGACCCTGGTCGCCCGCATCAGCGAAGTATTTTCATCCACGGTCAGAACATTTTTGGCCATCCAGTCTTCAATCAGCATGATATCCTCCTCGTAAAAGGGCGGTTACTGGCGCAACCGCCGCCATTAGATGACAACCCTGAGAAACCCTCGGCTAATCGCCTTAATCCCTGTTTATATAAAGTATTCCCGTCTCCACTGCAACAGGTATAGTAAGCCTGTAGGTGAAACCGGCCGCAATAAATCCGCCAGAGGCCGCGTCAACAAACAGCTTGCCAAGAACCTCCCGAACCCGTAAAAAACCTGCATGCATCGACAAGCGTCCCCAACCGGCCGGCCCGGCCGGCCCTTCAGCGACCAGCAACTGGATCAAATCCTGGGTTTCCTGGCCGAGGAAGAAAATTACGTCTTTCTCGAAAGCGCTCGCGTCACCCGGGAAAATCACCGCTCCCTGCTTTTTCACTCTCCGCGGAAAATCCTGGTGCTCCAACCCGGTGAAAGCGGCGAGGCCTTTTTTGCCGCCCTGGAAGAGGAGCTGCGGCAAGGCCGGCACCTGGCGGGCTGGTTTGCCTACGAACTGGGCTACCTGCTCGAACCGCGCCTCAGCAAGCTGCTGCCGGCTGACGGCGGCTCCCTGGCGGTACTCGGGGTATTCCCCGCGCCGCTGGTTTACGACCATCTCCCCGGCCGCTGGCAAGAGGCAGCAGGGGCGGGGGCCGCGGCCCTGGAGCGGATCCTGAGTCAACCGCTTCCTGATCGGCCCCCCTCCCAGGCGGACCCCCAACTGGCGGCAATCGAGCGGCGCCTCAATCTGACCGAAGCCCATTATTTGCGGCAAATCGAACGGATCAAGGAATATATCGCCGCCGGCGATACCTACCAGGTCAACTACACCTTCAAACAGCAAATGCCCTGCCAAGGAACGGCGGCGGCCCTTTACAGCGCCCTGCGCCGCAACCAGCGGGTCTGCTACGCCGCCCTGCTAAGGCTGGCCGGACAAAATTTGCTCTCCTTGTCGCCGGAGCTCTTTTTGCGCCGGGAGGGCCGCTACTGCACGGTCCGGCCGATGAAGGGCACCATGCGCCGGGGCTTGACCCCCGAGGAAGATCGGCGCCTGGCCGAATTTCTCCGCCGGGATGAAAAAAACCGCAGCGAAAACGTGATGATCGTCGATCTGCTGCGTAACGACCTCGGCCGGATCTGCCGCCCCGGGACGGTTCAAGCCCTCGAACTCTTCACGGTGGAGAGTTATGAAACCCTCCACCAGATGACCTCCACCATCCGGGGGGAGTTGCGCCCCAACCTGGGACTGCTGGAGATCTTCCGGGCCCTCTTCCCCTGCGGCTCGGTGACCGGGGCCCCGAAAATCCGGACCATGGAAATTATCCGCGAACTGGAACCTGAACCCCGGGGCGTCTATACCGGGGCCATCGGTTTTATCAGCCCCGGTGGGGAAATGGTCTTCAACGTTCCCATTCGTACCGTCAGCCTGCAAAACGGCACGGCCAGCATGGGTCTCGGTTCAGGGATCGTCTATGATTCCAAGCCCCGCCGGGAATGGCGGGAGTGCCTGCTCAAAGGCCAATTTCTCACCCGAACGGCAGCTCCCTTTGTCCTGTTTGAAACCATGCTCTGGCAGCCCGACCACGGCTATCGCCTGCTGGATCTGCACCTGGAGCGGTTGCTGGCCTCCGCCGCCGCTTTGGATTTTTGCGCCGATCGCGACGAAATCCAGGCCCTGCTGACCAGCCGGGCCGCGACCTACAGCGAACCGCAACGGGTCCGGCTGACCCTGGCCAAGGACGGAACCCTGGAGCTGACCAGCGCTCCTTTCAAGGGCCGGCCCTGCTTCAGCTGGGATGATCTGCCCGCCGGTGAAGGGAAGTTGCCGCTGGTTACCATCGCCGACCGGCCCGTCGATCCCGGCCGGCCCCTGCTCTATCACAAAACCAGCCAGCGGGCTTTCTACGACCAGGAACGGGAACGGGCTCTGGCCGCCGGTTATCAGGAAGTGCTTTTTGTCAATACCAGGGGGGAGTTAAGCGAGGGAGCGGTAAGCAATCTCTTCATCCGCAAAAACGGCCGGCTCCTCACCCCGCCGCTGACCGCCGGCCTGCTCAACGGGGTTCTGCGCCGCCATCTGCTGCGCCAGGGCCAGCCACCCTTGCAGGAAGCCACCCTATATCCCGCAGATCTGGCCGGGGCGGAAGCGATTTATATCGGCAATTCTCTGCGCGGGCTGATCAGGGTCCGCCTGGCCAACGAGCCGCGGCAGCTGATCCCGGGGCGCCCGGACCGGACCACCTAGCAGATGGAGCTTACCGGACCGCTGGCGCCGAACCGCGCGGCCAAGGCCGGGAGGCTCAGGTCTTCTTTTCCCTCATCAGGGTCCGGATGATATCAGCCTTGCCGATCACTCCGACCAGCCGGCCCTGATCCACCACCGGCAGGGTATGGATCTGCTTTTCCGCCATGATGGTGGCGATTTCATCAAGAGGGGTGTTGGGTTTTACGCTAACTGGCTTGCTGGCGGAGATATCTTTGACCCTGCTGCCGGCCATTTTGCTGACCTGCTCTTCCACCTTGCGGCCCCGTTCCAGGAAGATTACCGCCTCGAGAATGGTGATGGCGGTGGGAATATGCAGCTTCTTGGCCTGGTCGATCAAGTCGCTTTCGGTCACCACCCCGAGCAGGTTTCCCGCCCCGTCCACCACCGGCGCCCCACTGATTTTTTTCTCCCAGAGCAGGGCCGCCAATTCTTCCACCGGCATTTCCGGACTGACGGTGATCACTTCAGTGGTCATGATATCTTGGGCGCATTTCATCTTTATTTCTCCTTTTCTTCCTTCAGGCCGCGGAAGGCGGCCGGCAGCCGGTGGGCCAGTTCCGAAGGGGTGTAAGCAAAATCGAGCCCGCTGGCTTCGGCCAGCAGATCTCCGGCCAGGCCATGGACAAAAACTCCCAGGCAGGCCGCCTGCCAGGGGGACATCCGTTGGCAGAGCAAGCCGCCGATGAGTCCGGCGAGCACATCACCCATTCCGCCGACGGCCATGCCGGGGTTGCCGGTGGGGTTGACGGCCAGCCGGCCGTCCGGCGAGGCGATCACCGTTTCGGCCCCCTTGAGCACCACGAAAACACCGTGGTTCTCGGCCAACTCAGCGGCCAGCGACCAGCGGTTTTCCTGGACCCGAACCGTGCTGGTTTTAAGCAGGCGGGCCATTTCGCCGGGATGGGGGGTCAGGATCCTGGGCCCGGGGGGGTGGGCCAGCTCCGCCGGATCGGCCGCCATGATATTCAAGGCATCGGCATCAAGGACCATGGGCAGTGATTGGTCCCGGTAAAGGGCCCGGACCAGGGCGGCGGTCTCCGGGGCGGTCCCCAGGCCCGGGCCCAGAACCAGGGCGGACTTGCCGGCCAGGGCGGTCGTCACCACCGGCAGATCCGCTTCTGCGGCCACGGTGGTGGAAACCGGCAGCGGCACGGTCATCAATTCCGGCAGGGCCCCGGCCAGAATCGGGTACAACTCCCGGGGCACGCAGGCACTGACCAGGCCCACCCCGCTGCGCAATGCGCCCTGGGCCGCCAGCAGGGCCGCTCCGGTTTTACCCTGGGAGCCGGCCAGGAGCAAAAGGTGGCCGAAACTGCCCTTATGGTCAAGGGCCCGGCGCCGGGGCAGCCAGGTCGCCAGTTCGGCTCGTTCCAGTAATTCCAGGCGGAAATCGAGCCGGGCATAAATTTCGCGGGGAATACCGATATCCACCACCTCCACCTTCCCCGCCCAGACTCGACCGGGCAGGGTGACCAGGCCGGGCTTGGCCAAGGCGAAGGTAACGGTGCGATCCGCCCGCACCGCTTCACCCAGGACCGTGCCGTCATCGCTGTTCAGCCCTGAAGGCGCATCCACCGCGATGACCGGGCCGGCAAAGCGATTGATCAGGCGAACGGCGGCGAGAAAGCAACCGCTTACCTCCCGGCTCAGGCCGGTGCCGAAAATCCCGTCCACCACCAATTGGCCGGCCAGAACCCGCGCCGCCAGCCCGGCCAGATCCTCAGCCGTGGTGGCAACCTCCAGGGCAACGGGCAGCTTCTTCAGGGCTTGCAGGTTGACGGCGGCATCGCCGCGGAGCTTGGCCGGTTCGGCCAGCAGCACGACCCAGGGCCGGGCCCCGAGCTGGTGCAGCTGGCGGGCAATGACCAGGGCGTCGCCGCCGTTATTGCCCGGGCCGGCGAAAATCGGGATTTCCCGCCCGGCCAGGGGCCCCCAACGCCGGGACAGCACCTCCACCACCGCCCGCCCGGCGTTTTCCATCAGCACCAGGCCGGAAATACCGAAGGACTCCATGGCCAGTCGATCGCATTCCCGCATCTGTTCGGCCGTGGCCAATCTCATCTTCCCTCTCCTTGCTCTACCGGTATCCCCTTGCCGGCAGGGAACTCTCAGCTTAGACCAGTAAAGCTTTCTTGTCTTTTGGCCGGCCCTGTGCTAAAAAGTTGCTTCTCCTGCCGGACTCACCGGCCACGGACGCAATTTCCGGGCAAAGGTCACATGCAGCAAGGCGCAGGGTTGCCCGGGACCTGCCCCGAGGGGTAATTGTCAACGGCCAAAGGCCTCGTAGCTCAGGGGATAGAGCACAGGATTCCTAATCCTGGTGTCGCAGGTTCGATTCCTGCCGGGGCCACCACTAAAACAACAAATTAAGAATCGGCCCAATAACTCAATTTTATTTAGTAAGCACATAGTAAGCAAAACAACGGCCTTTTTGCTTACTAATATTTTAATCTACCAAGCCCACAAGCCTTGGGCAATGTGATTTGTTTCCGCCTCGGCAAACGGAAGAGGTGGCCCCGGTTGTTAGGACAGGCTGGCGGCCGAAATAAGGTGAAAAGCCGGCATGAACCCCACCGCCCCCATCATCTCCAAGGTCTGGAGTTTCTGCACCACCCTGCGCGATGACGGGGTGAGCTACGGCGACTACCTGGATCAGCTCACCTACCTGATTTTTCTCAAGATGGCCGATGAATACGCCGGGCCGCCTTACCACCGCGATGTCGGCATCCCGCCCGAGTACCGCTGGCCGACCCTGAAGGCCAGGCGGGGGGCCGAGCTGGAAGTCCATTACGCTGAACTGCTGCGTAAACTGGGCACCCGCAAGGGGATGCTGGGCCAGATTTTCACCAAGGCCCAGAACAAGATCCAGGACCCGGCCCCAGCTCAAGCCGGCGACTGCTTCCCCGGCCAACGGCGATGACGCCCCCCTCCTGTTCGAGCTGCATACTCCCAGGCACGGCATCCACGCCACCGCCCGTCTGGAAGGCGGTGAATTTGTCGTCCAGGCCGGCTCCCAATCTCGCGGAACCTGGGCCGGCAAGGGAACTGTGGCGCCCCAGCGCAGCCGCCGCCGTAGTCAACGGCCGCCCGGCCAACGGCACCATCGAATGGAAACTCCAAACCACCGGCCAAACCTACAAGGAATGGGAAGTCGAAAAGCTGAACCAGGAAGGGTAATGCAAAAAATGATTCTTCGGCGGAGTTAAAGGCTTTGAAGGAAACGGCCGACTCGCCAGAATGCTGGCGGTGCTAATGGGGTTGCAGGCGGGATTACCGCCTTTTAACTTCGGCGGCATAAAGGGAAGGGCTAAACAGGGATACTTCGCCTCAGTACAGGCAGGCATGGATTATAACTACGCGCCCATGGAGAGCATTTTCAGGTCGGACCTGGCGCGGACGATTCGGCAGAAGTAGGCGATGTCCGTTTCTGAGCCAACTCCAGCGCACGGGCGGCAGACTTGCCCGCACCCTCCACGGCACAGGAGGTCAGGACCGTCCGGCGCAGGAGCTTATCACGGCTGTCGCGGTCTTTCAGGTAACTGTTTGTCGCCAGCAAAGAATTCTTTTTCATGAACGGAATATAGCACAAACTCCTGAAATACGAAAGAGCTGGCCAAGGGAATAGGTAGCGGAAAAAAGGCCAAAAAAGCTAAAGCCGCCCCGAGGGACGGCCTCGTTACTCCTTCCACACATGGCGGATGAGTTGTTGAAAACATCGGCTGTATGGTTGCAAAATTCAATGATTTTACGAGGGGAAAAACTTTGCCGTCCAACCATAACCAGGAATGGTAAGAATCCGGCTGGCCGGTGAAATGCTTGGCGTAAAACTGATCGGCCGTGATGAGGTGCTGAAGCTGCTCGATTATCCGGCCTGTTTCAGTCTGCTTTCCCTGCCGCTTCCCGAGGGGATCGGAAAACACTATTCATTGGGCTTCGCCGGTCTGCAACTGGCGGACCTGGCCGGCAATTTCCACCAGATCTCCGGCCCGCAGTTGCCGGCCGCGCCTTCTTTCCACCTCACCGTTGACCTTGACCTCTCCCTGCTGAATACGCAGTTTGGCCTCGCCGCCGGTGCCAACCAGGTTGGCCATTTTCAGAAATTGCCCCAACCGGATCATGGCGGTGTTGATGACGACGGTTTCCATAGATTCTCCGGGCTGTTTGGATGACGCTGCGGTAAAAACCGGCTGCCGCCGGGGGCTTCAGGCCCGGCCGCTTTTCTCCAGGTAATAGCTGTAATCTCCCTGGTAGCTTCGCAACTCGCCGTGATCGAGCTCGAAGACCCGATTGGTCACGGCCCGCAGAAAATGGCGGTCGTGGCTGACCAGCACCACGGTGCCGCCGAACTCTTGCAGGGCCGTGAGCAGAACCTCTCGCGACTGAATATCGAGATGATTGGTCGGTTCGTCGAGAATTAGAAAATTGAGGGGCTGGGACAACAGGGTGGCCAGCACCACCCGGCTTTTTTCGCCGCCGGAGAGATTGGCGATCCGCTTTTCAATCTCATCCCCCCGAAAGAGGAACGCGGCCAGGATATTGCGCAGTACCCCGATCCCGGCTTCGGGCAGGGCCGCCTGCAGGGTTTCGAAGACGGTCAGCCGGGGATCGAGGACATCCATGGCGTGCTGGCTGAAATATCCGGGGGCAACGGCGGCCCCCATGGTCAGCGAACCGCTGGTCGGCAAGGTCCGGCCGGCCAGGATCTTGAGGAAGGTCGATTTGCCGGCCCCGTTGACGCCCACCACCGCAATCTTGTCCTGCCTCCTGATCAGTCCGGAGACTCCGCCAAAAATCAGTTTTGCCCCGCCATTCCGGCCATCTTGACCGGGCCAGACCTTGCCCAGCTCTTCCAGGCGAACCACGTCGTCGCCGCTGCGGGGGGTGGCGGCAAAAAGGAATTTTACCGGCCGCTGCTCCGGCGGCAGTTCGATCCGGTCAATTTTTTCGATCTTTTTAACCCGGGACTGAACCTGGGCGGCATGGGAGGCCCGGGCGGCGAAGCGGGCGATGAACTCCTCCTCCTTGGCCAGCATCTCCTGCTGGCGCCGGTGGCTGGCCACCAGTTGCTCTCGCCGGATCTCCCTTTCCCGCTCGTAAAAATCGTAGTTGCCGCTGTAAGTTGTGACCGTCTGGTTGGCCACCTCGACGATCCGGCCGACCAGGCGGTTCATGAAATCGCGGTCATGGCAGGTCATCAGCAAGGCCCCCTTGAAATCGTTGACCAGCCAGTTCTCCAGCCAGAGGATCGATTCGATGTCCAGGTGATTGGTGGGCTCATCCAGGAGCAGCACATCGGGATTAATGGTCAGAATTCGAGCCAGGGCGATCCGCATCTTCCAGCCGCCGCTGAATGATTCCACCGGGCGCTGGTAGTCGGCGGGGCCGATCCCCAAGCCGGTAAGCACCGCCTGGGCCCGGGCCTCCAGATCATAGCCGCTGCGGTGCTCAAACTCTTCAACCACTTCCCCGTAACGGGCCAGGAGATTGTCAAGATCCTCCGGCTCCATGGGCTCGGCCATGGCCGTCTCCATGTCAGCCATTCGGGCTCCCAGCTCGACGGTGCGGGCCGAGGCCGCCATCACTTCGGCCAGGGCCGAGCGACCGGCCATTTCGCCCACCTCCTGGGAGAAGTAGCCGATCACGCTCTGGCCGGGGCGGGAAACCTCGCCCTGGTCCGGTTGCTCCTCCCCGGTGATCAAGCGAAAAATCGTGGTCTTGCCGGCTCCGTTGGGCCCGACCAGGCCGGTACGGGTCTGGGGAATAATCTGAAAGCTGGCATCTTTAAAGAGAATCCGGGAACCATGCTGACGGGTGACTTTGTTGAAGTGGATCATATCCTCAATTTCTTGGCGCTCTGGTTGCTGTGGGTTACCCGCCGTTTGCGGCAGCAAGTTCAGCCGGCACCGGGTTCGAACCGCTCAGCGGCCCCAGGCCGTACCGCTGACCGTGACCCGGACCTGGGAGGTGCCCGCCTCGACCGCCGGGGCCGCGGCTTCCCCGACCATGGCCATGTCGGCCCGCATCAGGGGCTGGATCGGCTGGTACTGCTCATCCTGGATCTGGAGTTCATGGGGCCGCCAGACTTGGCCGCCCAACCGTTTGATCGCGGTCTCGGCCTTGGTCTGCCAGGCATCGAGGGCCGCGGCGGTCAGGCTCTTCCGCAGGGCTTCCCGCCGGGCCGGGGAAACGCTGAAGCTCAGCCCGGTCAGCTGCAAATCGAGGGCCTGCAAACGGCCGATCAGTTCGGTGATCGCCTCAACCTCGGTACTCTCGAGGCGCAAGGTCTGCCGGACCCGCCAGCCCACCCTTTCGCTTTGCCCGTCGCGGCGCTGGTAAACCGGCTGGGTGGAATAGGCGGTGGTTGCGGCCTTGACCTGGGGATAATTGCCGGCCTCGGCCAGGGCCCGACCCATGATCTCGGCCACCGTCGCAGCCAGGCGGGCGCTGTCGGAACCGGTGCGTTCAACGCTGAGGGAAGCGATCAACAAATCGTTGGCCGCTTCCTCTTCCGCCCAGGCCGTCAAGTGGACGGTAAAGCCATCCTCCAGGCTCGCCGGCCCGCCACCGGCCAGCGCCACGCCGGCCGGTCCTGCCAACAACCAGATAACTGCCCATACCAGGACAAAGCGTACCATCGCCATAGCAGTTCCTCCTCTTCTCAGTTACCCTGCCCCAACCGGGAACCCAGCAGAACCCCGACCGCTTACAACCCGCAGCAAAACACCGCGCTTATCACTTCCTTGCCCAGACCTGCCGGGGTTTCCCGCCAGGAACAACTGCGGGCCAAGGCGGCAAAAGAAAAGGCCCCGCACCATCAGAAATCAACGGTAAACCGGAGCCTTTTCCCTTGCCGGCGGTAGCAGGTTGCCTGAAATCAGGCAATCTCCACCAGCTCGATATCAAAAATCAAATCCTCGCCGGCCAGAGGCGGATTGGCATCGAGTTTGATCAATTCCTCCGTCACCTCGACCACCTTTACCACCACGTTTTCGCCGTTGGGACCGCTCATCTGCAGGCGCTGATCCACCTCGGGATTAAGGTCCGGGGGCACCTGGCTGCGGGGAACGTCAATAATCAGCTGCTCGACCCGGGGGCCATAAGCCCGATCCATGGGGATGGTCACATTCTTGCTTTCACCCACTGCCATCCCGGCAACAGCGTCGTCAAAACCGGGAATAACCTGACCGCTGCCAAGGGTGAAAGCGAGAGGATCACGTCCCGAGGAAGAATCAAACACCGTGCCGTCGGTCAACCTGCCGGTATAATGAATTTTAACGTTATCGCCTGATTTCGCTTGAGCCATAATAACAATCTCCTTTATCTGGGGTTGGCGGCACCGCCTTTTTTGGTCGGCCCCACAAAAAGCCGCTACGCCAGATCTCCAGGCTTATCAACTTGTTCCTTGCGCTTAACCCTGACCAGGGTCCGGTTCCTTTTGCGGGCTTGGCAAAATAAGGGGGCCAATATTTCCGCAACCATAACATATTGTGGCGGAAATCACACCCTGAGATTCCCCCGGCGGCAAGCTGTTCCCGCTGACCCTACTTAACCGCCGGGTCTGCCAGCCGCCGTCTTTTAATGACCCGGGTCAGGGCCTCTTCAATATCGTCGGTGACAATCGGTTTCTCGATGAACTCATGGACCCCGAGGCGGAATGCTTCGGCCAGCACCTCCTCGTTCATGTAGGCGGTCAGCAGGATCTTCTGGGCCGCCGGTTGCAGTTCCTGCAGGATGCGCAAAAAATCCAGCCCGTTCATGCCGGGCAGCCGGAAGTCGGTGATCACCACGTCGAAAGGGCGATGGTGGATGATCTCCAGGCCATCCTCGGCGCTTTCCCGGACCTCCAGCCGGCAACCCTCGTTGGCAAAAAACAGGGCCAGGGAATCGCGGACCAGCTCGTCATCCTCAACCAGCAGCATGTTAAGTCTTTTTAAAAGTGCATAAAGATCGTCATTTTGGGGACCCGGCATCGCTCTATCCTCCCGCTGACCACCTTGCTGGCCGAAACCGGCACCAATCCGATCCAGCCCCATCATTTAATTATCGCATATTCAGTCCGCTCTTGTCATTTTTTTTACCTGCCCGGCCGGCCCCAGACCGGCGATCGGCAGAATGACGCGAAAACCGGCGCCGCCCAGGTCGCTGGGCCCCGCCTCCAGGCGGCCGCCATGATCCTTGATGATCCGCTGACTGATATTGAGCCCGATCCCGGTTCCTTCCAGCTTGGTGGTGAAAAAGGGATCGAAGATTTTCCCCCGCACCTCCGGAGCCAGCCCCGGCCCGCTGTCATCCACTTGGATTTCCACCTCGTTGGGCCGTCCCAGGGTCCGTACCCGCAAGAGGCGGGGAGCGGCCGAGGGCAGGATGCCCATGGCCTCGGCACTGTTGGACAGCAGGTTGAGGATGACCTGCTCGATCTGGTTGCCATCGATACGGCAAGGCGGCAGACCGGGGGCCAGATCACGGTCCAGCTCGACTCCGTGTTTTTTCAGGAAAACCGCGGCCAGATCCAGGGCCGCCAGCACCGGCTCGTTAATTGGGATCAAATCCATCAGCGGCTGCCCCGGTTGGGCGAAATCAACCACCCGCTTGATTACCGCCTCGATCTTGGTCGAGGCCTGCGCCAGGCGGCGAAAAATCTCCTCAGCCTGGTCCCGTTGCTCCGGTCGCTGGTAAATCCGATGCAGGGTTGCCAGGTAAATATTAAACCCGGAAAGGGGGTTGCGGATTTCATGGGCCAGGCCGGCGGCCACCCGGCCCAGAGATGACATCTTGTCCTGAATCCGGACCAGCCCCTCCAGCTCCTTAGCCCGAGTCATATCCATCATGCTGATCAGCAGAGTTTTGCGGCCCTGGAAATCAATGAGCCGGGCCCGGCCGTAAACCCAGACCAGGGCCGCCTCGTCCTGCCGGCCCCCGGTATAAAAACGAAAATCGAGATCCTCCTGGCGCGAATGACCTTTACTGATCCGGCGGTAACTTTCCCTTACCTTGGCCTGGTCGTCGGGATGAACGGCGGCAAAATTTTCCAGGCGCACATGGCGGGGATACCTTCCCAGCAAGCGCTGCTGCTCAGGATTCTGGTAAATTATTTTGCCATCCTGGATCAGCATAATCCCCACCAGGGAATTCTCGACCAGTTCACGGAAATTCCGCTCACTGTGGCGCAAGGCCGCTTCCACCCTTTTGCGCTCGGTGATGTTGATGGCGATTTCCAGTCGCACCAGGCGGCCGTCAAACCAGTCCAGGGCCCGGGCGATACCAAGATACCAGTTGTCGTTCCAGGGATTACGAAACTCCCGCACCACCGGGGGACCGGGTTTGCCGTCCGGCCCCAGCAGAATCTGGTCGGTGCAGAACAGACAAGGTCCTGGGCTGCCCGGTCCTGGGCCCGGGATGCCCTTTCCCCCCAACAGAGCCCCCTGGAAACAATCTCGATCGCGACCGGCGATGGCCAGGATTTCATGGGTTTCCATGTCCGCCACGTAAATCCCGCCGGCAATGGCATGGAAAACCGCAAAGATATCTTCGACCTGCCGGCCCATGGCAGCCTTGACCTGCACTTCCCGCTCCGTTTCGGCCCGTTGCAGCAGACGACGATGGTGGAGCCGGCCCAACCAGGCCGCCGGCAAGCCCGCCAACCCGCCGGCCAGCGCCACCCATCCCAGGCTGCCAAGCCCGTGCCCCTTGACGGCCAGCCAATAGCCTCCTCCGGCGGCCAGGATAACCCCAACCGCGCCAACAGCGAATATCAATGGGAAAAACCGGTTTATCTGCATGGCTTTGCCCCCCGGGCGCGCCGACTCGCCGGCGCTGAACAGAGGTTTAAAGGGCCATGAAAGCCCCAAGCGCCCCTCCTGGCAGCAGGGGTCCTGGTGACGGGAAGCTGAGGCACAGTCGCCCTGCTGCTCAGAAAGTTCCCAGACCGCTGAATTCCTGCCAGGAGGACACGATTTTTTTAACAAGCCCCGGCTGGGCCAATTCCCCATAAGCCAAGGTATAATTTGCGTCGCGGTTGGTCCAGAGCCGATTGAAAAAATCCCCCGCCTCGCCGGCGACCGGATCGGCGGAGCCGGCCCGGATTTCCAGGCAGGTTTCCAGGTTGTAACCGGCCAGGTTGCGGCGGGTAAAATTGGCCGAACCACCGATTATCAGAACCTCGGCACCGGCAAGCAATTCCCGGGGCAGACGGGATTCCGGCTCCGCCTGAGGATCGCCGCCCGCCGCGGCCGCCGTGACCCGGCCAGATTCAATCATGATCAACTTGGCGTGAAACTGTTCTCCCTGGGTATCATACCAGCGGATTTCCATCTTTTCCCCCGCCTGCTCCCGGAGTCGGGCCGCCGAACTCAGGTTGGGAATGCCATACTTGTTGCGTCCAAAGGCATGGCGGCTGGGGTCAATGATCAGGCGTACCGCCACCCCACGGTGAGCGGCGGCAACCAGGGCGGCCATAACCTGGCGGTCGGTCAGATAAAACTGGGCCAGCCAGATCCGATCCCCGGCCCCGGTGGCGGCAAGGGCCCCCAACAGGGCTTTTTTGATCGCGCTTTCGGTCAGCAGGCGGACCCGGGGAGGTGCCAGCCCCGCTGCGCCGGCGGCAGCAGGAGTGGCGGCGGCAACCGACGGCAGCGCCCCGGCGGGAAAGGTGAAATCATGGCCGGAAAATCGCACCGCCGCCAATTCGCTGGCCACCAGGTCGGCAATGATTTCTCCACTGACTACCCGAAAGGCGATATTACTGTGGCGGGCGCTGGCATCGTGGATGTTGCCCGAGCTCACCACCGCGGCCCGTTCGGTGATCAGCAGCTTGCGGTGATTGGCCTTGAAGTTGAGCAGCCGCAGGTATGAACCCAAACTCATCGCCGGAGCCTCGGCGGCGAAAGGATTGGGCAGCCGGACGCGATCGGCGGCGGGAAACCACTGCAGGAGGGGGCGCCAAAGCCCGCTGTAGAGGATATTGGAGTCGGGCAGGCGGCTCAAATCGACCGGAACTACAACCGCCCCGTGAGCGACCAGCCGTTCCAGGTGCGGTTCGGGATAAGACCCGTAGCCGGTGTTGATTTCGTCGGTGAGGAAAAGGATCGCCAGCTCCGGCCTTACCCGCCGGGCGTTGAGCAGCGCCTCGGTCAGACTGGCCACCGGCGATGGCAAATCCGGGTCCAGAACCTGGCGGCCGCCGATGGTGTTAAACAGGAACATATCGACAATGATAAAACGCCGGGCCTGTTCAATTTCGGCCAGGATCGCCGCCAGGATCCGCTGTTCATGCCCGGGCCGGCCATTACGCTGGAAACTGAGATCAGACAAAAACTCCAATTCGACCGCCGACCGCAGCGGACCGGCCGCGGCAAATCCCGGCGGCGGCCGCCGGCTCAGCGAGTAAACCACCCCGAGACCCCAGGCAAGGAGCAAAACAAAAAACAGAACTTTCATTTTTCCCCCAGGCAAGGGTCAGTAATTTTCCCCCTGCCGTCAGCTTCTTTTAGCCACCGCTGGAAGTCAAGGAGAAGATGGCACTGCCGCCTGGCCTCGGCAGCTACGATCATCTGCCCTGCCGGAACCGTTGCCACCCTTCCCTGCCCGGCGACGCCAGGGTCAAGATTAGCGGTGACGGAGCAATTTTGGTTTTTTTTCTGGCGGGAAAAGGGGATTATCCTAAAAAGACCTGTCGAGCTTCAAGGTG